>OBLW0100001332.1_pt1 | contig 21096 bp, 17 predicted proteins | sample 1520161 | NCBI WGS metagenome assembly OBLW01 (sample SAMEA3539309, study PRJEB22396) | soil metagenome | biome: tundra; feature: field; material: soil | place: USA | collected 2010-05 | depth 0.15 m | reverse complement strand
AGATGCGGTCCAAACCATTGGCGGCCGGAATACGCACGGCGATAACCCGCGAGGGCTGGATAGCCACCCCTCTAAGCCCCGGCCGCCGCAACGAAATCCTCACCTCGACAAACCCATACGCTCGTAGTGTCTCTAACCTAAGCGGGACAGGGGGGCGCCCGCCGGATTTGTACGCCACTTTTGTGGTCTGTCGGCTACCGCACCCGTAAACCCGCATCCTCAATTCCGATCCCCGAAAATTGGGTTCGTTTCGCAAATCTCCGAAATGCCTTCGGCCCTTCAAAATCGTCCGGCCTATCTGCTCCAGCCTCGCCAACATCTTTTTCACTCTGCCCGGATACATCGTCGCGAGGTTGTTCTTCTCACCCGGGTCCTCGGTAATGCGGAACAATTGCGGCTGGGGGTCGTTGCCGGTTTGAGGGCGGCCAGCGAGGAAAGCAGGTCCACCTGGTCCACCAGCGCGCCCGCAGCGCCGGGCTTCTTCCGCCCCTTCGCGGTAGCCCCACATGGTGAAGACGCCGTTGTGCCAGTGGTACGAGCCCGAAAGGATGGCGGCGCGCGCCGGGCAGCAGACCGCCGAGGGCGTATACGACCGCTCGAACCGCATGCCCGAATCCGCCAGCCGGTTGAGGTTGGGCGTACGGCATGGAGACCGGCCGGCAACCGTGGCCCACTGCTGCTGGTCGGTCATAATGTGCAGGATGTTAGGCGCGGCGGCGGCGGCCCTGGACTGGAATCCCAGGGCGGAGCCGGTCAGGGCTCCTTGCAGCAGGCTCCGGCGGCCGATGGCATTGGGCGTGGCGGGACGGGAATTGGGCATGGCAAGGCGATCCGCAAAATCGGATCTTCCCTAAACATACACCCCGCGCAGCCCGATTAGAATGGGATCTGGCTGCCGGAGTGCGCGGATGACTCCGGTTCGGGGGCTGTAAGATGCGTGTACCGATTTTGTTGCAGGCGGTGGCCGCGTTGGGCGCCGCGCAGGACGCGGACAAGGGTGGTGGGTCAGTTTCAGATTCGCCCGACCCGCTCGCAGGCATCAAGCTGTTGCGGGTCGTAGTACTTTGTGATATAAAGCAATTATGCGTATCCTCACACGCGTCACGGCGGCAATACAACTGGCGCTTATCCTTCCTGCCGCACTCTTCATGATCGCGGTCCTCGTGGGCGCAGGCGATGCACCGCAATACGACCTGGCCCGCGTAGCTCACCGGGTCGTCATGTGGTATTCCGCGCGGATGTGGACGCTATGGTTGCTGCTAATGGCTCTGCCATTTGCGGTGTTCATCACCGGCTGCGCCACCCTGGTACGTAGCTGGAACCATGACATCGAACTGCCGCACGGAGTCCGGCAGTCGCTCGCCACGATCCCGGCCCCCCTCGCGACGCTCTTCGTCGCCGGGACGACGCTGACATCTGCAGGTATATTAGCCATTGTGGTGCTCCACATGCTCGCGAACTGACGTGTTTTAAGGCCGGCCATGGCGCAGTGGGTTCAGGCGCTGGTCGGCCGGCCGCGGTGACCGTGGGCGTCAAACCCGTGCATTTCGATATCGAGCGCGCCACCGGCAGCGATTACGCCGTATTCGATGCGCCAGCGTTCCGCGGAAGCGTGGCGATCGGGCTATAAGACAGTCGGATGGCGCATAATGGTCTCCATGAAGCCGCATCTCTCATCGCTCAGGCTGCTTGCCTTGTCGATCGCGGTCGCCATCATCGCTCTGATCGCGGCCGCCCAACCGCCGCAGGCCGCGTCCTCCGCGCAGGACGCCAGAATGCAGTGGTTCCGCGAGGCCAAGTTCGGCCTCTTCATCCATTGGGGTCTCTACGCCATTCCCGCCGGCGAGTGGAAGGGCCAGCCGGTTCCCGGACTCGGCGAGTGGATCATGAACCGTGGGAAGATTCCGGTGAAGGAGTACGAACAGCTTGCCTCGCAATTCAACCCCGTGAAATTCAACGCCGAGGAGTGGGTGAAACTCGCCGAGGACGCCGGGATGAAGTACATCGTCATCACCAGTAAGCACCACGACGGCTTCGCCATGTTCGGCTCCAAGGTGACGAAATACAACATCGTGGACGCCACCCCTTTCAAGCGGGACCCGCTCAAGGAACTCGCCGCCGCCGCAGCGCGCCACAACATCAGATTCGGGTTCTACTACTCGCAGGCGCAGGACTGGCACGAGCCGAACGGCGCCGGCAACAACTGGGACTTCCCGCCTAACGACCAGAAGGACTTCGACCAGTACCTCCGGAGCAAGGCCGAGCCGCAGGTGCGCGAGTTGCTCACCGGCTATGGCCCCGTGTGCCTCATCTGGTTCGATACGCCGCAGTTGATGAGCGCGGAACGCTCGCAGCGTTTCATCGACATCCTGAAATCGCTCCAGCCCGCCACGCTGATCGATGGACGGCTCGGCTCGGCCGGCGACTACCGTTCCATGGGCGACAACTCCATCCCGAACACGGTGGTGGAGGGCGATTGGGAAGTGCCCGCCACGCTCAACCACACCTGGGGTTACAGGAAAGACGATAACGATTGGAAATCACCGGCCGAGCTCACCTTCAAGCTGGTGGATATCGTCAGCAAGGGCGGCAACTACCTGCTCAACGTCGGCCCCACGGCCGAGGGCGTCATCCCACAGCCCAGCCAGGACAGCCTTCGCGCGGTGGGCCGCTGGCTCAAGGTGAACGGCGAAGCCATTTACGGCGCAGGCCGCACGCCGTTCGGCGACGAACTCGGCGCGCCCGACAACTCCCGCCAGGACAAGAACGGCCGGCCGGTATTCGCGGCGGCCACGGACTGGCGTTGCACCACCAAGCCCGGCAACCTCTACATCCATTTGTTCAAGTGGCCCGGCGCCACCTTCGAGCTTGCCAAGGTCAAGGGCAGGGTGACTAAAGCCTATATGCTGGCCGACTCCGCCCGCACGGCGCTGAAGTACACGCAGCCCGCCCCGGGCCGTATCTCGGTTTCGCTGCCCGCCAATGCCCCTGATCCGGTCGATTCCGTGCTGGTGTTGGAGGAGACGCTTTAATCCAGTGAGATGGATTCAACCTTGATGGTTTTGCCGTCCATTTCTCCGGTCACCGTGGCGCGAATGTGATCCTTCTTTGTGGTTGCCTTGAGCGCGTCCAGGGCCTTTTGGCTGCCGTCCTTATCGAACGCCAGAAACGTGCCGTCAGACGTCAGGATGCCGTAACCACTGGATGCGCACGCCACGGCGCAACTGACGGTGTGAGCGTCCGCCGCCGTGTCTGTCTTGAATTTGCTGGAGCAGCTCTTGTCCACAATTGTGGCGTTGTTCCAGGTTTGGGCCGCGGCGGCCAACGGTAGGACGGCGGCGATGGCCAGGATGGCAATGGCCACCGCGGCAAAAACGACTCTCTTCATTTTCGATACTCCTCTGCTGAGCGCGGTATATCTGTCTTTAGTCTGCGGCTTGTCCCTAAGCCGATCAATACCCGCGACGCCGGCAACCGCCTGAAAGTGTGATAGAAAGTACAGAATGGGAGACCGGAGACCTAGATGAGGAAGAAAACTCTTTGGTGTTTGATCGCAGCGGCCGGGGCCACGCTGGCGCCTATTTCGGCGATCCTCGCGCAAGTCGGAGGGCAAACGCCGATCTACCTTGATCCGAAACGGCCGGTCGAGGAGCGAATCGACGACCTTATAGGCCGGATGACGCTCAAGGAGAAGATCGGGCAACTCAATCAACCCTGTGTTTATGTCAGGCAACTGGGAACCGACATCCCTTCGAAGATGGAGGCGTGCAAGCGATTCACGGCCGGAACTTTCACACCGGAAATCGGCCCGGCCTGCGGCTTCTTCACACTCGCCAATGAGATTCTCCAGCAAGGCGCGCGCCAGCAAGCGGAATACTTTAACGAGTTGCAAAGAATCGCGCTCACCCAGACGCGCCTGAAGATACCCCTTATGGAAGATGAAGAGGGCACGCATGGCGCGATGATGTCGGGCGCCACGGTTTTCCCTGAGGGCGAGGCGGTGGCCAGTTCCTTCGACATGGATCTGGTAAAGGAGATGTGGACGGCGGCCGCGGCGGAGGCGCGTGCGGTCGGGATCCACATGCTTTCCAGCCTGGTGATGGAAGTGGAGCGCGATCCGCGCATGGGCCGGAAGGAGTACGCCTTCACCGAGGACCCTTACCTTTATATGCGCATGGGCGAGACCATCGTGCGGGCAGCGCAAGGCTACGACATCTCCGCCCCCGACAAGGTCATCGCGGTGCTGACGGTCTTTCCCACGCAAAGCGAGGGCGCGGGCGGCCTTGATCGTGGCGCCGTTGAGATATCGGAGCGTGCCTTGCGCGAGAACTATATGCCGCCCTGGGTCGGAGCAATCGCCAAAGCCGGGGGGCTGGGCGTGATGGCTGGTTACCCGGAATTCGAGGACGTGCCGGCGCACGCCTCTGTCAAATGGCTGAACGATGTCTTGCGGGGGGAACTCGGCTTCCAGGGCGTCGTCCAGAGCGAAGGCGGCGGCTTCGGGACCTTGCTCTACGAGGACATCGTACCCACCCAAAAGGAAGCCGGGCTGCTGAGCTTGAGGGCCGGAGTGGATTTGGGCATCACGTACGAGCCTGCCTATATGGGTCCGTTGGTTGAGAGCGTGCAGGAGGGTCGCGTCCCCATGGCGCTGGTGGATCGTGCTTTGCGCAGAGTCCTGGCGCTGAAGTTCCGGCTGGGCCTCTTCGAGAATCCTTACGTGAATGTGGATCACGCCGTCCGGATCATGCACTCGCAGGCGAGTCAGGACCTGGCTCTGCGCGCCGCCCGCGAAGGAATCGTGTTGCTGAAGAACGAAAAGAATCTGTTGCCGCTCAAGAAGGATTTGAAATCGGTAGCGGTGATCGGCCCCAGCGCGGACGATGCGAGGAACCAACTCGGCGACTATACGCCGAGGACAATTCTCCAGCACGTAACCACCGTGATCGAGGGAATTCAGGCCACGGTCTCACCTCAAACCAAAGTCACGCTGGCGAAGGGCTGCGAAATAACCGGCACGGACAAGAGCGGGTTTGCCGAAGCCGTGCAAGCCGCGAAAGGGGCGGATGCCGCCATTGTGGTGGTCGGCGAAAGGCAGAAGGGCGGCAAAGGCGGCGCGGCTACCGATGGGGAAGGGCGCGATGTGACGAGCCTGGATCTATCGGGCCCGCAGGAGGATCTGATCCAAGCGGTCTTCGAGACGGGAACTCCCACCATCGTGGTGCTCCTCAACGGCCGGCCGCTCTCCACGCGGTGGACGTCGGAACACGTGCCCGCCCTGGTGGAGGCGTGGCTACCCGGCGAGCGGGGCGGCGAAGCGGTGGCCGACGTGCTCTTTGGGAATTACAACCCCACCGGACGCTTGTCCATCTCGGTGCCCCGGACCGTCGGCCAATTGCCGGTCTTCTACAATTACAAGCCCTCCAAAGCTTCCCGGATACGGACGGGTTACGTGGACATGCCGGCGACGCCGCTTTACCCCTTTGGCTACGGGCTGAGCTATACGAATTTCGCGTATAGCAATCTGAAGATCGAACCGGCGGAAATTCATCCGGGCGGCGAGGCGAAGGTGACCCTGGACGTGAAGAACACCGGGGACCGCGCGGGTGTGGAAACCGTACAGCTCTACATTCACGAGAAGTATGCCCCGGTCTCCACCCCGGTCAAGAACCTCCGGGGGTTTGAGAAAGTGTCGCTCAACCCTGGCGAAACCAAGGCCGTAACCCTGAAGCTTACCCCGGAGGACTTGCAGTTGCTCGATATCGACATGCGCTGGCGGGTTGTGCCGGGCGATTTTGAGATCATGGCGGGAACGTCATCGGCGGATATCGCTCTCCAGGGAGTACTGAAGGTAGCGCCGTAGCGGGGAAGTGAGGCGACATATACTTGGCCTATGGATACTTGGTCTATGAAGCCGGCTCTTGTGGCTGCCGCATTCGCAGCCTGTATATCTGCCCAGACCGTGCCGTTTCATCAGGACGCCTTTACCGCGGCAGACGCCGGGCCCGGAAGCTGGACGACCTGGTCACCGCGCCCGGAGATCGCTCCGCGCACCTTCGTCGACCAACTTCACTCACGTAGCGGGCACGGAGCGCTGGCCCTCTCTGGCAACGGGAATCCAGCGGTGTTCGGAGGCTGGGAGCGAAGGCTGACCGGGATCCAATCCGGAGCCTGGTACCATTTCCACGCGAGCTACAGCGCCGAGGGGCTGGACTATGCGCCGCAACAGGTGGTTTCGCGTCTGGATTGGATGGACGCTAGCGGAAAGCGGATCGGGCAGCCCGAGTATCCATGGAGGACCACGGCCGACCGGGAGTGGACCACCGTCGCGCTGGACGCGCAAGCCCCGGAACGAGCGGTCAACGTGAAGATCCAGTTGCTCCTGGTGAACGCCCCGCGAGCTTTGGTCTGGTGGGACGAGGCCGCTATGGAACCGGTGCAGGCGCCTGCCGTCCGAAACGTAACCGTCGCGTCCGTGAACCTCAAACCGCGAAGGTCGCGCGATCCCGTCGGAGACTTCCTCGCTCTGGCTGAGCAAACCGTGCCGGAGCATGTGGACATCGTGCTTCTGCCGGAGGGAATCAACGGCGTGGGAACGGACAAGAGCTACGCTGAGGCCTCCGAGCCCATTCCGGGACCGACCACAACGCGGCTGGGCGAGTGGGCGCGGAAAAGGAAAACCTGGCTCGTGGCGGGCCTCTACGAGCGGGAGGGGCAGTCCGTCTACAACACCGCGGTCCTAATCGATCGCGAGGGGCGGGTCGCCGGGCGCTATCGCAAGGTGTACATTCCGCGCGAGGAGTACGAAGGCGGCTTGACGCCGGGCTCCGATTTCCCGGTTTTTCGGACGGACTTCGGGACCATCGGCTTAATGATCTGTTGGGACCAGCAGTATCCCGACCCTGCGCGGGCACTGGCCCTTAGGGGCGCGGAACTGATTCTGATGCCGATTGCGGGCGGCGACGAAACGCTGACCAAGGCTCGGGCCATCGAGAACCATGTTTTCCTGGCCGCGGCGGGATACGACTGCCCGACATGGATTCTGGATCCCGACGGGCAGGTGTTGGGGCGAGCGCCGGGGCGCGCTTCGATCGCCATCGCAACCGTGGATCTGAACCGGCGCTATCCGGATCCTTGGCTAGGAGACATGCACGCGCGCTTCATGAAGGAATCGCGCTTTGATCTACCGGTCGATCCGCCGGGGCGACGCTAGAACCGGCGATCAGCCGCTGCCCTTCCGTGCCTTGGCGAACAGCGTCATGCCAAAGTTCTCGTACTTCATCCCGACCAGGCTAGGCCTGAAGCCCGCCCGGATCACGAGCGGCCACAAATCTCGCTTTCCGTAGTACATCTTGTGATCGTCCATCTCGCATGCCGGGCTGGTCCCCAGGCGGAAGGCGGATATCTCGAGTACCGGTTTTGCCACCCACGTCGGCACGTTGAGCAGAAGCACCCCTCCGGGTTTCAGAACGCGATAGCATTCGGTCAACGCCTCCAGCGGATTCCAGAGATGTTCCAAGACGGAAATGAAGAGAACCACATCAAACCACAGTTTCGGCAAATTGGCCAGAGCCGACTCAGCCGATTCCAGGACGAATGAGAGCTTCGGGTTTTTCAGGCATTCATCGCTCACCCGGAAGTCGATGCCCGTGCCGTGCCCGAGTTTGTCCTGGAGATCGACCAGGTGCCGGGCATGAAAGCCACACCCGATGTCGAGTACGCTGAGATCGCCGCCCGGCGGCAGGTTGCGGCGAATGCTAGCGGACACGATGCGGGTTCGAAGCCGGTCCAAAAAGGTGGCCCCGCGCTCGTTATAGGTTCCGCCCGGTCTTTCATCGCCATCCCGCATCCGCGAATCCATTATAATGAGCGGGTTGCCCGATCCGGAACTCCAGCTTCTGATCCCCGACGGGGATGTCGACGCTCCGGAGCTCTCCATCGTCATCCCCGCGATGGACGAGCGCATCACCATCGCGGACTTTGTGGATTGGTGCAAGGAGGGGATGCGCAAGGCCGGCATCGTTGCCGAAATCCTGATTGTCGATAGCTCGACGGATGAGACGCCGCGCATCGCGCTCGAACACGGCGCACGCGTGTTGAAGACGCCCCGGCGCGGTCTCGGGCGGGCATACATCGACGCCGTCCCGTACATCCGCGGCAGGTACGTCCTCATGGGCGATGCCGACTGCACCTACGACTTCCGCGAGTTCTCGGGCTTCGTCGAGAAGTTCCGGGCTGGTTGCGAGTTCATCATGGGATCGCGTTTCAAAGGCTCGATCGAGCCGGGTTCCATGCCGCCGCTGCACCGGTACTTTGGAACGCCGTTCACCACCTGGATTCTGAACTTCCTGTACCAGACCAGGTTCTCGGACATTCATTGCGGCATGCGCGGGATCGCGCGGGAAGCTCTGCTGCGCATCCATCTGGAATCGCAATCCTGGGATTACGCCTCTGAGATGGTCCTCAAGTCGGTGTGCCTGAAGCTGCGGACAGCCGAAGTCCCGGTGCGGTTCCTGAAAAACCGGGAGGGCCGGCTCAGCCACATGCAGCGCGCTGGATGGACCGAGTCCTGGCGGGCCGGCTGGATCAATCTGCGCGCGCTGCTCGTCTACGGGGCCGACTTTTTCGTGCTCCGGCCCGGGCTGGCGCTTTTGTCCACCGGGCTGTTTCTCATGCTCGGATCCGCGCTGGGGCCGTTGCGGATCGGTCCCGTGACCCTGTCGCTGTACTGGTCGCTGGCGGGCCTGGCCATCGGAATCGTGGGCCTTCAGAGCTTCTGTCTGGGGTGCATTGTGCAAGTGATATACAGCTACACCGCCCAATCCAGGTCGCGATGGCTCCGCCTGTTCGCTTACACCCGCGGGTTGCTTGTGGCGTGCGGAATTGCGATTGCCGGCGCGGCCCTGACGCTGCCGCTGGTCTCCCAGTACGTAGCGGAGGGCTACCGGCTAAGCGGCGGGTTCGAAGCCCGGAGCCGGATGGCGGTCTTCGGCCTCTTTCTCCTCACCGCCGCCTTCACCATCGGAAATGCGACGCTCGCCATCCATGCCGCGGCTCTCGCCAGCCGCAAACGTTGAAGTGTTACGGCCGGGAAAGCCGGGGAGGCCTGAAATCCGGCTCCAGCAGCAGCGGTGTGCGGTCCGGATAGTAGCGCAGCAGCTTTTGGTCTTCATCCGCGCCCAGATCGCGCGCCCAGACCACGCGCGCGCCATCGATATCGGCCGCGTTGTAGACCCACTCCTCCTGGAAAATGTGCTGCGGGTAGTAGCGCACAAATACCAGCAGCTTCCCGGGAATCTGGTCCAGTTCGCGCTTGACAAAAATCCGCCGTTCCGGGTTGCCGTGGTTAATGCTATCCCAGGTCTCGAACGCCCGCGCATCCATGGATGTCTCGGCGCCGTCGAACACGTGCATCCCATACCAGAAGACGAATTGCGCGCTGCACAGCATTAGAATCATCGCGGCGCATTGCGCCCCGGCCGGCGTTCCTCGGACCGTCAGCCGGCTCAGGCGCTCCAGTCCGGCCACGCTCATCAGCACAAAAAGGCAAGTTCCGGCGGCGATGTAGTGTAGCTGAAACGAAGGGAAGAAGTTGACGCCCAGCGCGAGCGTCAGCAGCGCCAGGGGGATCCACAACGTGCGGTAATCGCGGATGCCGAAGAGAAAGACCGGCAGAGCCAGGTACAGCGGCGCATAAAAAAAGAAGCGGTAGTAGCGCACGCGGTACTCCAGCCGCTCCAGGTATGCCGCGAGCGTCTCCGGGCCAGTCCGAAACGAAAGCTCCATCTTGTAAGCGAGCGCTTGCTGCGGCGTAAGCGCGCGGTGCGGCGCCGCTTCGGCCTGGAACGTCAGCGTGCCGGGAAGTCCGTACTGATACTGGTAGGCCATCTCGGGCAGCGTCGTCCAACTTCCCGTGACCTGTTTGTTCTGCAGCAGCATAATGCCAAGCGCGGGGATCACTGCCAGCGCCACGGCGGGCGCCAGCCGCAGCAGAGCACGCCGCTCTTGGGGCTTCCGCACGGCCGGCAGAAAATACAGCGCCACCGCGATCGCCAGGAAAATGGTTTCGTATGGCCGGGTCAGCAGGTGCAGCGATAATCCCGCGCCGAGCAGGATCGCGTCACGCCGCCGCGGGCCGGCCCGCAGCCTGGGCAGCGCGCCGAACACCAGACAGCCCGCCGCGGCCGGTACGAAGCCGCCCCAATACGAGTTGGTCCACCGGTTGAGCGGCCCGAACTCGCACACCGCCAGACAGCCGCCCACCAGCGCCCAACCGGGCGTGGTCCAGGCTCGCAGCATCCAGTAGCACAGGGCGCAGAATGCCGCCAGGGAGAGCAAGACCCCCGCCCACGGATGGCCGAAAATGGTCCATCCGATGGCTAGCGCCAAGCCTTGTCCGAGGGGATAAATAGAGCTGTAGGAGGGTTCCTGAAGCGCGAAGAAGGTCTCGAAAAACCGGTGCATCGGGTGCGTGGGATTCGCGAGGTGCAGATGGCGCAGCGTGTCGGCCTGCAGCAGGTGGCCGAACTCGTCATAGATGTCCGGACTCGGCGCAGGGTGATGCCATAGCAGAAGCAGCCGCAGCGCCACCGGCAGCGTCGCCAGCGCCGCCATGGACCACAGCGTCCGCTGCGCCAGGCGCCCTCCGCCGGCTTCGATCCACGGCTTGGTGAGGATGAAGGCGGCCAGCAGCAGCGCCAGCGCCAACACGACAAAATCGGCCGCGCCGAATCCGATGGGGTTGTGGAGAGGCAGGAACGACCTGAAAATGTCGAAAAGGTACATGGAACGACCATTCTCTCACCGCATCACGCACCGGCATGTTCCGGCGCGCGCTCACGTTGGCAGTTGGGAAACGTCCCACCCGCCGCCCAGCGCTTTGATCAGCAGCACGCACGCATCCATCCGGCGCCGCAGCAGGTCCACCTCGATCCGCTCATTGGCCAGCGCCGTGCTCTGCGCGGTGAATACCTCCAGATAAGTCACCAACCCGCCCGTGTAACGGTTCATGGACAGCTCCAGCGAATGGCGCGCCGCCTCCACCGCCACTCGCTGCGCCGCGGATTCCTGTTCCAGCACGCGCAGGGCGGCCAGGTTGTCCTCCACGTCGCGGAAAGCATTGAGAGCGGACTGGCGATAGTCGGCCACGGTCGCATCGTAGCCGGCCGTGGCTGCTTCTGTCGCCGCGCGGCGCCGCCCGGCGTCGAACAGAGTCTGCAGCGCGTTCGGCCCCAGCGCCCAGAACCGGCTCGGCCAGTTGAACCAGTCTACGATGGAGCCGCTCTGGAACCCGCCCGACGCGGTGATCTGCAGGGTCGGGTAGAAGGCGGCTCGGGCGATCCCGATTTGTTCGTTGGCCGCCGCCATGCGCCTTTCCGCGGCGGCGATGTCGGGGCGGCGTTCCAGCAGTTGCGAAGGAATCCCCGTGGGAATCGCCGGAGGCGCGGTCGCCAGCGCCGCCTCCGCCAGGCTGAGCGATTCCGGAGACCTTCCGGCGAGGATGGCGATGGCGTGCTCGAATTGCGCCCGCGCCGCGCCCACGTCGATGCTCTGCGCGCGGGTGCTCTCCAGTTGCGTCCGCGCCTGGGCGACTTCGGCGCCTGAGGCAAGCCCGCCCACGAATCGATTTTGGTTAAAATCGAGGGCCTTCTGATAGGTCGCGAGCGTACTCTCCAGCAGTTGTTTCTGCGCGTCCAGGCTGCGCATTTCGAAATAATCGATGGCCAGCTCCGCGTGCGTGCTTAGCCGCACCGTGGCCAAATCGGCGCCGGTCGCCTGCATGTCCGCGCGCGCCGCCGCAATCGACCGGCGGATGCGCCCCCACGCGTCCAGTTCATAGGTCAGATCGAACGGCAGGACAAAGTTGCCGTATGCCCCAAGTCCCGGCTCGGTCAAAGGGATCGTGCTGGAAGTGCGGTTGGTGCTGATGCCAGGGTTGGTGGAAATGGTGGGATAGAGGCCGGCGCGGCTCTCGGCGACCAGCGCGCGCGCCTGGCGGAATTGCGCTTCGGCTGCCTTGATGGTCTGGTTCGAGACGTCCACCTGAGCCTCCAGGCCGTTCAGCTCCGGATTGCCGAAAATCCGCCACCAGTCCTGCGCCAGCGTCTCCTCGGCCGGCTGGGCCTGCTTCCAACCGTTGGACTCCTTGAATTCCGCCGGCGGTTGTCCCGCGTCGGCGGGCGCCGTGAGCGCCGCGGGCTTGCTGTATTTCGGCCCCACCATGCATCCGGACAGTCCCAGCGCCGCCGTAGCCAGGCACAGGCCCGCCGCCCCGCGCATCACTTCACCACCCGCACCGGCGTGCCCGAAGTCAACGAATCGGAAGGATTCTCGATCACGGCATCCTGCGCCGTCACGCCGGAAACCACTTCGATCTCATCTCCGAAATCCCGGCCCGGGGTCACCGGCATCAGTTCCGCCCGGCCGTCACGCACCACCGCCACGCGCAAGCCCTCGGAACGGAAAATCAGCGTATTGGCCGGCAGGATCACCGCCGACGTTTGCGCGCCCAGTTGGAAATGCACCGAGACATAGGCTCCGGGCAACAGTTCGCCGGTGGCGTTGTCCACGTCCACTTCGGTCAGCAGCGTGCGCGAGGCGGGATCGATCGATTCGGACGTGCGCGCGATCTTGGCACCAAAATGGCGGCCGGGGAGCTCCGCCAGGGTCAGGTCGGCGGGCCGGCCCGGCGTCGCGGCGCGCGAATAGGTTTGCGGCACATTGATGTAGACGCGCAGCCGGTCTGTGGCCGCCAAATCGAAAAGTTCCTTGCCCGGCGAATTGGCGCCCGCGTCGATCAAGGCTCCGATATCGATGTTGCGCGCGGTAATCACCCCGTCAAACGGGGCGTACACCTTCTGGAATCGCTGCGTCTCCTCCAGGCGCCGGACGTTATCGTTGGCCGAGTCCACAATGGCCCGCTTGGCTTGCCGGTCGCCCACTTTGTCTTCGACGTCCTGCCTGGCCACCGATTCGGTCTGAAGAAGCGCCTGGTAGCGCTCCGCCGTGGTTTCCGCCAGGTGGAGGTTCGCCTCCGCGGTGGCCAGGTCGGCGCGCGTCTGGTCCAGTTGCCGGTCGATCTCCGGCGTTTCGATCTCCGCCAGCAGATCGCCCGATTTGACGTGCGACCCGATATCGAAATACCACTTCTTCAAGTAGCCGCTGGCGCGCGCGAAAATCGGCGTGGCGACGAATGCCTGCATATTGCCGGGCAGCACCAGCTCCTCGGTGCGCGTAGTGGGTTTCGGATGCACCACGGTAACGCTGGCGACGGCCGCATCGCGCGTCTCGCGCTTCAAGCTGGCGTCGGCGCGCACTCTGGATTCGAGGCCCGTGCGGATCGCCATGCTCAGCCCGACCGCGCCCACCGCCACCAGGACGACGATTACCACGCGCGCCCCCGTCGACAGACGCTGCGGTTGCGGATCGGCTGCACCGCTCATTGCGGACTCCTGCGACCGTGCAACAGGCTGAAAACCGCCGGCACGATCGTGAGCGTGGCTACCGTCGCCACCATCAATCCTCCAATCACCGCCCGGCCCAGCGGCGCGTTCTGTTCTCCGCCTTCACCGAGGCCCAACGCCATCGGAATCATGCCGATGATCATGGCCAGCGCGGTCATCAGCACGGGGCGGAATCGCGTTTCTCCGGCGGCCAGGGCCGCGCGCACCGGGTCGCCGGTCCGCAGCCACACGTCCCTGGCAAAACTGACCACCAGGATGCTGTTGGCTGTGCCGACTCCCATGCACATGATGGCCCCCATCATTGCCGGCACGCTCAGCGTCGTATGGGTCACGAACAAAATGAGGACGATGCCGGCCAGCGCCCCCGGCAGCGCCGAAATGATGATGAACGGATCCAGCCACGATTGAAAATTCACCACGATCAGCAGGTATACCAGCACAATGGCGAAAACCAGGCCGCCCGCCAGTCCACGGAAGGAAGCGCGCATGGTCTCCACCTGGCCGCGAACCACTACCTGCGACCCGCGCGGAACCTCCCCGCGATGCTGGTCCACAACCCGTTCCACCTCGGCGCCCACGCTGCCCAGGTCGCGGCCATCCACCCCGCCGTAGATGTCCACCACGCGCTGGATGCCATAATGGCTGACCACCGCCATGCCGCTGCCGCGATCGATGGAGGTCACGTCGTTCAGAATCTCGGTCGAACCGGGGCGCTGCGCGGTGAGCGGAATATTGCGCAGATCCTGCAGGGATTCCACGGCGTATTGCGGGGTCTGCGTGACCACGTTGTAGCTCACGCCGTTATCCGGGCTGAGCCAGAAGGTGGGCTGGGTCTGGAAGCTGCCGCTGAGTGAAATGAGCAGGCTGCCGGCCACGTCGGCCTGCGTGAAGCCGCTTTGCGCGGCCTTGGTGCGGTCCGTGACAACGTGCAGCTTGGGCTGGTCGAACAGTTGTTGAATGCGCAGATCCACTACCCCGGGAATCTGCCGCATCTGGTTCATCAGGCGGTCCGCCAGGTCGCGGTTGGCCGCCACGTTGTCGCCGATCACCTGGACGTTAATGGGCGCCGGAAGACCGAAGTTGAGGATCTGGCTAACGATGTCATCAGGCAGAAAGTAGAACGTCGCGCCCGGAAATTCCTGAGGCAGCGCCTTCCGCAACGCGCGCACGTATTCCTCGGTGGGGCGATGCTCCCGCGTGAGCGATACGAAAATATCGGCGTCGGCCGAGCCCACCGGGGTGGAGTTGCCGTAAATCATATTGATGATGCTGTAGGGCAGTCCGATCTCGTCCAGTACCCCGACCAATTCCTCCCGCGGGATGTGGCGGCGGATGGTCTGCTCCACCAGGTCGCACAGCCGGGCCGTCTCTTCGATCCGCGTGCCCGTCTTGGCGCGCACGTGCAGTTTGAACTGGCCGGCGTCGGAGCTGGGAAAGAAATCCTGGCCCAGCCAGGGGAACAGCAGAAACGCCGAGAGACAGCCCAGCAGAAACAGCGGCGCGAAAACCACCCGCCCTCGAACCAGCAGGCCCAGCAGGGCCACGTAGGTGGCGCGGACGCGCTGGAAGCCGCTGTCGAAGGCCCGTTGGAAAATGACGAAGGGGTTGCGGCTGCGGCCCGTGAATTTCACGCGCAACATGTACATGGCCAGCGTAGGCACTAACGTCCGCGAGAGGACGTACGAGGCTAGCATGGCGAACACCACCGCCTCCGCCAGCGGCACAAAGAGGTAACGCGCCACCCCGCTGAGCAGAAACATGGGCAGAAAAACGATGCAGATGCAGAGCGTGGAAACCAGCGCCGGAACGGCAATCTGCGCGGCGCCTTCCAGAATGGCTTCGTGCAGCGGGTGGCCTTCTTCCAGGAAACGCTCGATGTTTTCGATAGTGACCGTGGCGTCGTCCACCAGAATGCCCACCGCCAGGGCCAACCCTCCCAGGGTCATGATGTTGATGGTCTGGTTCAGAAAGCTCAATGCCATCACCGACGTCAGAATGGAGAGCGGAATGGACACCGCGATAATCAGCGTGCTGCGCCAGCTTCCCAGAAAGACCAGGATCATGATCCCGGTCAGACAGGCGGCCATCACCGCTTCCCGGAGGACCCCGTTAACCGACGCGCGCACAAAAATCGACTGATCGCCCAGAGGTTGAATCTTCAGCGAAGGCGGCAGCGTCGACGCCACCGCCGGCAGCAGCTTCTGTACGCCCTCCACCACCGCCAGCGTCGAGGCATTCCCTCCTTTGAGAATCGTCAGCAGCGCCGCGCGTCTACCGTCCTGGCGCACGATATTGGTCTGCGGCGCGAAGCCGTCGCGCACGTGCGCCACGTCGCGGAGATAGATGGGCGCTCCGTTCACCACCTTGACCGGAAAATCGTTGAACGCCTCCACGGTGCGCGGGCTGCCGTTTAAGTCGACATCGTATTCGAACTGTCCGATCTTGGAGGACCCCGCAGGGAGAATCAGGTTCTGCGCATTCACCGCGTTCACCACGTCGGTGGGCGAAAGGCCCTTGGACTGTAGCTCCGTGGGGTTCAGGTCCACCATGATCTGGCGCTGCTTGCCCCCGTAGGGCCACGGGATGACGCAGCCCGGAACGGCGATCAGCCGGGGCCGAATGAAATTCACGCCGTAATCGAAAAGTTGCTGCTCGGAGAGGCCACTGCCGGAGAGGCCCAACTGGAGGATCGGCACGCTGGAGGCGTTGTAGACCACCAGGAATGGCGGGCTGACCCCGTTCGGCATCTGCCGCAGCACCGCCTGAGAAAGCGCCGTCACCTGCGCAACCGCCGAACCGATGTTCACCGTGGGCTGAAAGAATATCTTGACGATGGCGCGCCCATTGATCGACTGCGATTCGATGTGTTCCATGTCGCCGACCGTGGTGGTGAGCGCCCTCTCATAGCCGGAGGTGATCCGTTCTTCCATCTCTTCGGCGTTCAGACCGGTGTAGTTGAACGCCGCGGCAATCACCGGGATATCGATATTGGGGAAAATGTCGGTAGGAGTGCGTAGGATGATGACTGGGCTGAGAATCAGGATCATCAGCGCCAGCACAATAAAGGTGTACGGCCGTTCGAGCGCTATCCGGACGATCCACATTTCTCGGTCGGGTTCTCTTAATTGGTGAACTACTGCTCAAATTGTCGCATGAGCCGCCCGGTTCATGCTCTGGCGCGCATTATGCCTGCGTCATTGGTATCCTGAAGGAAACCTTGGCACGCGAAGAAGGAATCGATTTTTCGGACCTCGTCGGCCGGTGGACTCCCGATCCGGCGTTCGACGAGATCCTGGCCGCACAACGTCAGATCGATTTTGACAAGTGGCCCACGGAAGAGCTCCCCCCATTTGGCGACCCCTGTTAACCTCCCGCTCCCCCCTGCGTAACTATCCGGCAGAGAGGAGATTCAAAAATGGCGCGGACGACGATTCGGGGAATTCTAGCTTTGGGGATGCTCGCGGCGTCCTGGAGCGTGTTTCTGGCCCCGCCCGGCTGGGCGCAAGCGAGGAAGGGCTCCGCGGCTGGCCCTGTGTCCGCGCCGGTCGAGGGCGTAGACCAACCCGACGCCCAAAGCACCCAGGTAGAACTGTCGCGCTTGCTGGACCACTACCCGCCCGCGCTGAGAGGCGTCCTCCAGCTCGACCCCAGCCTCCTCGGCAGTCAGTCCTATCTGGCGCCGTACCCCGCCCTCATGAGCTTTCTGAAGGAGCACCCCGAAATTGTTCGCGATCCCTCCTTTTACGTCGGCGCTCCCGGAAGCTGGGGTAGGCCCCGCAATGAAATGTTGGAAGAGGTGTTGGCCGGTCTGGCCGTGTTCCTCGGTTTTTGCATGGCGATTGGGCTGGTGACGTGGCTGATCCGTACATGGATCGACTACCGGCGCTGGAGCCGCTTGGCCAAAGTGCAGACCGATGTTCATACCAAACTCCTCGACCGGTTCACGGGCAACGAAGATCTGCTCGCCTACATCCAGTCGTCGGCGGGGTCGAAATTCCTGGAGTCGTCGCCCATCGCCCTCGACGCTGGCCCGCACAGCGTCGCCGCGCCTCTGGGGCGGATTCTCTTGTCGGTTCAGGCGGGCCTGGTGCTCGTTGCGGCCGGTGTTGGCCTGCGGTTTGTGGGTGGTCAGGTCTCCGGCGACGCATCGCAGCCGTTCTATGCGATGGGCGTCCTCGGCATCGCTCTCGGCATTGGCTTCGTAGTTTCGGCGATAATCTCCTTCATGATCTCCCAACGGCTCGGGCTGATCGAACGGGCCTCGCCAGCCTTGCGGGCCGAACGGCCGAACGACCAGGGATGAGGACTCGCTGCCCTTATGTTTCATGATGCGACATTTACCGATGTCACGCGGGCCGAGGCCATCGACGGCGAATCCGCGGCCTTCGTGATCGACGAGGACACATTCCGCGCCTTCTACGAGCGCACGGCTCGCGGGGTGTGGGCATATCTGGCGCGCGTCACCGGTGACCGCCAGTTGGCGGACGACCTTCTTCAGGAAACCTACTATCGTTTTCTGCGGGCCGCCGCCACCCACGATGGCGAAGCGCACCGCCGCAATTCCCTCTACCGCATTGCTACCAACTTGGCGCGGGACGTCCGGCGGCGAAGCCTGACTCGCCCCTTCGGTCTGGCGGGCGGTGATGTCGAGCGCATCGCCGGCGCCGACCATGCCGGCTCCACCGAGCGCATTACCGATTTCAAACGCGCCATGTCGCGTCTTAAGCCCCGCGAACGGGCCATGCTTTGGCTGGCCTATGCCGAGGGCGCCTCGCATCGTGAAATCGCCGAGACGCTGGGCCTGCGCACGGCCAGCCTGAAGATCTTGCTGTTTCGCGCGAGAAGAAAGCTGGCCGATCTGTTGGGCCATCCGCGGGACGCGCGGGCCGGCCGCGGAAGGGAGTCGGACGATGGAACCCGTTGATTGCGAATTCGAGTCGGAAGTGCTGGCCGCCGTGGTTCAGTCCCGCTGGCCCGATCGGGCCGACGCTAGCCTGCGTGCGCATGCATCGAAGTGCGCCATCTGCTCGGACGTAGCCGCCGTCGCGGCCGTGATCGACCAGGCCAGCGAGGAAATGCGCGCTTCCGTGGCCGTGCCCGATTCCGGCTCCGTCTGGTGGCGCGCCCGGCTTCGCGCGCGCCGGGAAGCCGCGGAGGCCGCCGGCCGCCCTATCACCGCCGCTCAAGTGATCGCGCTCGCCTGCGCGGCCGGCCTGCTCGGCGCATGCTTCGGCGCTACATCAAGTCTGTTTCAATCGGCCATCCGCCGGATTGCATCGAGCGTGGCCGCCATCGATTGGAAAGCCTTTGTCTCTTTCGCGGTGGCGCTGCTGGCCGCGCACGGCGCGCTGGCCGCCGGCATCGCCGCCGTGTTATTGCTGGCGCCCGCCGCTGTTTACCTGATGGGAAGGGATTAGCAGTGGGGATTTGCGCCTCCACGCGAAACGTGTTATCCAGTTGACCAACGCGCGCCCCAGCGGCGCGCTGGAGGTTTCTGATGATTTCGCGACGCGGCATGGTGACGGGAGCCGCCGTTACCGCTCTTTCCTACACCAGAATACTGGGCGCCAACGACCGCATCGGTCTGGGCGTGATCGGTCTGGGCGAGCGCGGAACGGCAGTGATGGGCCTGTTCCAGAAGAATGACGACGTGGAAGTCCGAGCGCTGTGCGACGTCTGGGGGACGCGCGTGGAGCGGGCCCGCCAGAAGGCCGCGCCCAACGCCAAGACCTTCTGCGACCACCGGCAGTTGCTGGACATGGCTTCGGTGGACGCCGTCCTCATCGCCGCCCCCGATCACTGGCACAAGGACCTCGCCATCGACGCCATGAACGCCGGCAAGGACATCTACAGCGAGAAGCCCATGTGCCGCAAGCGCGACGAGGCCCCGCTCATGGTCAAGGCCGCCCGCTCCACCGGACGCATCTGCCAGATCGGGCTGCAGCAGCGCTCCGGCCAGATCTACCTGGAGCCCAGGGAGAAGTTCGTGCTGTCCGGCGCCATTGGAAAGATTTCCCACATCGACGCCGTGTGGCACGAGGGCGTCCGGCGGCCCCTGCCCAAGCAACCCGCCGAAAAGCCCGCCGACCTCGACTGGCTGCGCTTCCTGGGCCCGGTCTCCTACCGCGACTGGAACCCGGGGCAGTACCTCAATTTCCGCGCGTTCCTCGATTTCAACGGCGGCAAGATGACCGACTACGGCCACCATTGGCTGGACACGGTACACATGTTCATGGGAGAGCGCGCCCCCAACTCGGTGGTCTTCGCCGGCGGCATCTACTACGATCAGCACGACGACCGTACCGCCCCGGACACCTGCAACGCGCTGTTCGAGTACGACGGCTTCTCGGTCCTGTTCCAGTCCAACGCTTACGCCGTCGGCCCCGAGTACGGCATCACCTTCTATGGGGACAAGGGCACGCTGTTCGTGAACCGCAACCGCTACGAATTCAAACCCGCAGGCCGCAACGCGCAACCCATCGCCAGGACGATTCCCGGCGATATCACGGCCGACCATGTGCGTAACTTCCTGGACTGCGTCGTCAGCAGGAAGTTGCCCAACGCCGACGCCGCCATCGCCGCCGTCTCCATACTGCCGCCCCTGCTGGGCGTGCAATCATACGAGGAACAGCGGCGCTTGCGGTTCGACCCCCTGCGCTTGGAAGTACTGCCTTTCTGACCGGGTGGGCAAGGCGGTCAAGCCTTCGGTAAGGGGTAGAGCGTCAAGTTCTTCATCGGGAAGCCCCTCAAGTTGTCGGTCAATAGGGTGAGTCCGTGGTGTATGGCCACGGCCGCAATAATGACGTCGCCCAGGTTGAGGGTGACCCCTTTCCGGGCGTACTCGCGCTTGAGCTCGCCCGCCAGCCGTGCGGCTCGTGGCGAGATGGGGAAGTGCTGCAGGCTGGACAGGAGCTCTTCCGTGGCCGTTTCTTCCTTGGGTCGAAGGCCGGCGTAAACCTCAGTGATATTGATAGGGCAACAAGCCAGCGTATGGCCGGCCCTCGCCAGTTCCAGAAGCAGCGCCGGTCGGCCTCGTTTATTGTTGAGAACGTCGATGATTACGCTGGTGTCGAGCAGGTACACGGCCATGTCAGCGGGCGGTAAGCTTCTCGAAGCGCTGGTCGTATTCTCGCCGCAGCTTCTTCACCCACCTGGCGGATCCCTGTTTGAGTTCGGGGTGGTCCTTGTCCTTCCACGCGCCGGCGGCGGCTTCCAGGGCCTTGATCTGGCGCAGGCGCGTCAGTTCTTTCTCCGCGGCCCCGGTTAGAAAAGCGCTGCGACCCCGTTTGCCGACCAGAATATCGATTTCGGCTACGAGATCCTGGGGGATGACGATATGGGTGCGCCGGGCGCCGATGCGCATAGGTGCGGGCGGTCCTTAAGCCCACTGATAGTTTAACAGACTGTGGGATGTTCGTTCCCGGCCGCCCGTCTCTCTCAGTCGCCCGACACCGTCTCGTACTCCGGCGCCGCCGGCTTGCTGGCCGCCAGCGCCGCCACGCTCACGTGAATCCGCGGCATCGACCCCGTCTCGAAAGCCCCAGCCATCGAATCCAGCTTTTCGCGTAGCGCCTGCCTCCGCAGCCGCGCTTCGAACTCGCGCAGTTGGTCTTCGATGGCGCCGGTCTTCTTC
>OBLW0100001331.1_pt1 | contig 21097 bp, 19 predicted proteins | sample 1520161 | NCBI WGS metagenome assembly OBLW01 (sample SAMEA3539309, study PRJEB22396) | soil metagenome | biome: tundra; feature: field; material: soil | place: USA | collected 2010-05 | depth 0.15 m | reverse complement strand
GGACATGTTTCAGATGACCAAGGCGGTCAACAAGCACTTGAAATAAAGGCTGGAGAGTCACAAGTCGATCCGGGAACAAAGGATTCGACGATGCCATCCGCACTGCTTTGCATCCCTTGCAACTCGACGGCGCAGCTACCTGTTCCTTCTTTCATCGCCGATAATCAACATCTTGTCACCATTTCGCACAATTAGTATTACGAATTTATGACGGAGCTGTCTCCTTGGCGGCCTTCCTTGGTTACTGACAGCAGCATCCTGATTGCGGTATAAATCACGACTAAGATGACCATCCACCGTACCGCCGCCAGAGGAAGCGACTTAACAATGAAAGCTGCAAACAGAACGGCAGGCAAACCGCCCAACGCCAGACCAAGTCCGGGACCGAAGCTGTAACTCTGTTTTCGGATGAATCGAAGGCTGGCAATGGGCATTAGGAACGCGCAAGATCCCATCATGATCGGAAAAGCTACCTTGGTGTTCATGCCAAGAAGCCCCACTAAAATCATGCACGGAGCATAGAGCCCGATACCCAAAGTCATCAGCGCACCCAGGAAGACATTCCCTATAATTCCTACCACGAGGCGAAATCCGCTGAGGCTCAACGTATTGCCGCCGCCGGGGAACAAGCCGAGGTTGGCCATCACAAACAAAACCGCGGCCACCAGGAGGGCGATGCCCATCCCGAGCTGGATGTTTCTGCGTGACCATGTCGCGACGATCCCCGCACCCAGCCAGGCGCCGACGACCGAAGCAATAATCATAAGAATTAGTGTCTTCACTTCGACTTCTACGAACGCGATGAAAACGAAAGCCTCTGCAATAACGGGCGCGGCGTGCCCGACGTTTAGCGTTCCAGGAATACACTCATCGGGGACAATTTTCCCGAGTTTAAATAGAGATGCTGTCGGTGCATAGGAACCGATACCCAGCGCGTCAAAGAAATTGGTGGCGAAGCCAATGCCGGTTTCCAGAAACGTGGGGAGACGCACGGATCCGATGCGCGCCTCGATCCCGGGCTCGTTCCGAGTCCGCCATACCTCGAGGTACCATCCGAAGGAAAAGACCGCAGCTATGATTCCCAGAGCCAGAAAGAGGATGGCTTTGACGTTGAAGTTGACCAAACATAACTCCGTTCGACAAAAAACAGATTATCCAAGTGATATGAATTGCTGGATCCCCCGCCGCCAGAGGCGATAGTACCCAACGGTCAAGATTGCCCCTCAAGTTGTGGATTGAATCTTCCTGGCCTCTCTCTTTCGGTCTGGATCCGGCGTCTCATGAGAATCTGCCAACCCGCAGCGCGCTGACGTCCATGCCGGGATCTCTCCCAGCGACGATGTCTGCCACGAGCTTTCCTGTGATCGGTCCCCGAGTCATCCCCAGCATGGCGTGCCCCGTGGCGACGATCAGGTTCTTACATTGGTTCGACGGTCCAATGATCGGCAAGCCGTCCGGTGTGACAGCCCGCAAGCCTCGCCAGATTTCCTTCACCTTAGGTTCCTCTGTTGCCTGAAGATAATCGCGAGTCGAGCGCATAATGCCGTCGATCCGGCGCCAGTTCAGCGGAAGGTCGAGGCCACTCAACTCCAGCGTTCCTGCAAATCGCAGGGTTTCTCCCATGGGAGTGACGGCCACCTTTGTCTCCCCGAGCAGAAGAGGAATCTCTGGACGAATGGACGGTCGTGCCACGGAGCCTATACTCCCCATACTTGCTCGTAGACTCGGAGCCAGTTCTCTCCCAAGACCTTGTGGATTTCTTCAGTGGACCAGCCGCGCTCGATCAGCCCTTGAGTTACGTTGGGCAGTTCATCGATGTCTTCGAAGCCCTTCACGTAGAGCCAGGTCCCTTCGCTGACCATCTCCGGAGTCATAATTTCGCGATTGACCCCATGCTCGTAATCGATGTTCCAACCCTTCACGAAATCCGGCCCGAGACCCGCATGATCTACTCCCACAAGTTTGCGAATATAATCAAACTGGTCCAAATACCTATCCAAGGCAACTTGAGGAGTGCGGGGCACATTGGTCTGTTTTCGGCCACGAGCAAGATAATCGTTGAAAGCAGTGAGCCCGACAACTCCTCCGGTGCCAGCAATCGCTTCGATCAGTCGGTCGCTGACGCAGCGCGGATTGTCGCAAAGCGCCGCGACGTTCGTATGGGTGCAAATAGCCGGAACGCCCGAGGAGATGGCGATTGCATCCAAACTTGTTTGCTCCCCCGTGTGTCCTCCAACGTCAAGTACCATTCGCAATTTGTGGATCTCTTCGACCAGTCGATGGCCGGCTCGTGACAGTCCCGTGTGAGGCTCCAGGTTCCCCGCGCCGAACACATTGGCGACGTTATAGCAAAGACCGATAATCCTTAATCCCATTTCGTAATGCGCGCGCAGCGGGGTTTCCGGGGAGCCCAAAGGCTGATTGAACGTTTCGCCCAAGGCATTGGCGGACTGCCACTCGAAGATCATTGCAATCTTTCCCTGCCGATGTGCTTCTCGAATCTCATGAACGGTTCTAGCCTGGACGACTCTCTCCTTCCGGCGTTCAAGGAAATTGAATGTTCGCGCGTAGGATTGAAAATCTGCTCCCCCGCCTTGCACAATGCAATTTACTCCTCCCGCCTCAGCAGCCTTGAGGTGATCTTCGGCAAGGTAACCTGCGGCCAACCCCTCGACGACCAGGGTGCCTCGCTGGATCGCCATGGGATCGCGCGCGCTGCTACGGTCCGATTTGTCCTGCGGAGAGACGGCGTGCGGAGCGAGGACCGGCGGCGGGGAGGGCAAAACTTCTTGAGCGGCGGCCAGGCTTCCAAATCCGGCCGTTGCACCCGCCAAAGCACTCGCTCGGATAAATTCCCTGCGGTTCATCGCTCGCTCCTCCTGACACCTTCCGCGATGAGATCGCGTGCAGCGCACGGAAGGGATGGACATCGAGGCAAGTGGATAGTTCGAGCCCACGGCAGACGCTGATTTCTCGATTCGTTCCAGCCCCTTACGCGCCCCAGACTTGTTTGTAGACGCGCAACCAATTCTCGCCAAGAACCTTTCGAATCTCTCCGGTCGACCAACCGCGTCGAATTAGACTTTGGGTGACGTTGGGGAGCTGGGATATGTTTTCAAATCCTTTCACATAGAGCCAAGTTCCCTGACTCATCATCTCCGGCGGCATCACGTCTCGATTGATATTGTCGTAGTTTATGTTGCGCCCTTCGACGAAATCTGGGCCCAACCCGACGTGGTCCACACCAACCAGTTTCTTGATGTACTCGAATTGGTCCACGTACTCTTCGACCGTGACTTGTGGACTGTGCGGGATCTTCGCGTCTTTGCGGTTTCGGATGAGGTAGTCGTTGAACGCTGTGATGCCTATGACCCCCCCGGTGCCAGCAATGGCTTCGATTAAACGATCGCTGATGCAACGGGGGTTATCTGCGATAGCCGCCACGTTCGTATGGCTGCAAATTACCGGACGCCCGGAGGTCGCCGCAATGGCATCGAGGCTGGTTTGCTCTCCAGTGTGACCTCCAACATCCAGAACAATATTTAGATGGTGGATCTCGTCCACCAGTCTCCGACCGGCACGGGTCAGGCCAACTTTAGGTTCGAGACCTCCTCCTCCGAAGATATTGGCCACGTTGTAGGCAATGCCGACTATGCGCAGTCCCAGCTGATAATAGGCGCGCAAAGCCGTCCGAGGGGGACCGCCCAGGGTATTGTTCTGCGCGTCACCCAAGGTTTCAGCCGACTGCCAGCCAAAGAGCAGGGAAATCTTATTGTCCTTCTGAGCTTGCTCGATTTCTTTGACGGTGGTGGCCACGGTGATTTGTTCTTTGTGGCGGTCAATAAAATTATAGGTGTCGGCGAACGATTGAACGTCTCCGGCGCCTCTATGCCAGCAACTGACTCCGCCAGCCTTCAACATTTGCAGGTACTGCTCATTCAGTTGGGAGGGATCCAATCCATTGACCACGAGCATCGACCGTTCAAGAACCAACGGATCGCGACTGGGGCTCCGATCCGAAAGATCTTGCTCGAACGATCCGCGTCTTGCTGCTTTGGCGGCCACCGGCATGGCCCAGGCGTGGGAAACCTGGCACAGGCCGGCTGTAGTTCCTCCAACCGCCACACTGCGCATGAAATCTCTTCTATTCATGGGAATGTAAACCTCCCTCAGGAAATAGCCGCGTGTATGAGTTAATGCGCGGGTCCGATAGGCGTTACAAAGTAATCGTACGCGGCCCGGGCTATCCCAGAGATAAGATTTTGTTTGCTTTCTCTCGTACCCCTGAGATCGTTTGTCATCACCGTCACAATCACATGCCCTTTGTCATTGGGCAAATAGATGATTCCTGTTTCGTTGAGCGTGGTGGGTAAAGTGCCTGCTTTGCGTGCGACGGGAGTCCCCCAGGGCAACTGTCCCTTGATCAGTTGGGGAAAAAACGTGGTCTGAAGCATGATGGCGATCATGTCCTGACTTGCTTCCTTATCGACGACCTCTCCTTGGAAGATCATTTCCAGGAGTGCGCTTACATCATTCGGAGAAGCCGCATCCTTGATGTCCCGATTAAACTTTTGAACCGACTCCGGTACCGGGGCATCCTTGTCGTCCCACATTTTGTAATAAGCTGCGTTCGCTTTGCGCTCCCACATGTCTCTGAACTCTTTGCCCGTGAGGTTTCTGGTGGGCGCGTCATAAAATCCCATGTAGTCGCACATCATTAATTTCACGGTGCGACTGACCGTGATTTGCTTGAGTCCGAGACTGCGCATCGTTGCAGTGACATTATCCGGTCCGACCTTCGTAAGGAGGAGGTCTGTTGCTCCGTTCTCGCTCTCAGTTATCATCCAAAACACGATGTCGTGAATCGTGGGGTTGAGCCCCGGTTCGAAGTGGGAAAGAATTGTGCTGAAATACAGTTTGTCGGGTTCCAGCGTAACCCTGTCATGCACGGAGAACTTGCCTTCGTGGGCTTGCCGAAAGACTTCCACCATTATGGGTACTTTGTAAACGCTCGCGGTGGGAAACAGCCGATCGCCATTGACATTGAATCCCTCGCCGGATTCGATGTGCCTTATGGTCACGCCAACCTGGCCATCGATCCCGGCAATGAGGTGTTGAACTCTCTCACGCAGGGATCCCATATCCTGAGCCGCCGCCGCAGGAATGGCAAAAAGTAATCCGATCATAGAAACCGTCGAAGCGAATATTTTAGGTGACGTCATTTTGCGACCTAGTAGCATTGGGCTTGCCTCCTAGAAATTAAGCTTCAGAGCGAACTGAATGATGCGTGCAGCAACCGAAGTCGCCGTTACAAAACCGAACGAAGAAGTGCCGAGATTTGTGTTCGGATTTTGAAACTGTGGTGTGTTGAAAGCGTTGAAAAACTCGCTGCGGAATTCCAGATTCATGGATTCACGGATGGGTATGCGTTTGGAGAGTTCCAAATCAAAATTGCGCTGGTCCGGTCCGTACGCTACGCCCCTTCCGCTATTGCCAAATCCGTATGCCGGTGTTGCATCACTCGACAGGTTGGGGGGAGTCGTGAAACAGTTCGCATTCAGGTAGTTGTTCAGTTTCGACGTGACTGACCCCGGGGTCTCCACCAGACTTGCGTTGCAGCCTGGTGCGAACTGCGCGAACTCGTTGGACAATCCATAGATGGATCCCGCGCGGCTGTCGGTAACTGTGAGTGGCAGACCCGACTGTAGAGTCACAACTCCAGCCGTGGACCAGTCGCTCAGAACTCTTGTCAGTCCTTTGATCTTCGTGAACTTGGGAAGGTCATAGGCATAGCTGAGAATGAACCGATTCTTGCGGTTAAAATCAGATACGCCATAGCCCTGGTGGGGTGAATAGCGGGAGCCCAGTAAATTGCCCCCGAATTCCGTACCGACCGCTGAACCTTCGCCGAACGTATCGTCATAAGACTTGCTAAACGTGTAGGAGGCCAGGAAGGTGAGACCCGCGCTGACTCGCTTTGTCACACTGGCTTGGAGTGAGTCGTAGTTCGCAACCCCGCAGGTGCAGACCTGAGACTGCCCACCCGGGGCAAAGCCTTCCAGGGGAACCCTGAGCGGGAGATTTGCTAGAGTATTGGTCGTTTGTCCTCTAATTGGTTGCGTGGGACTGGCTAGGAGCGCCTCATTGAAGGCTATCGTATTCTGCACGTGGGTGGAGCGCGCGCCGACATAGCCTACTTCCCAGAGGAAGTTATGTGGACCTTCAGCCTGGACGTTAAAAGAAAACTGCTGGTTAATGCCCGGTCGCAAGTTGGGGTCGAGCATGGAGAAGGAGAGCGATGTCGTCGGCGAATAGGCGGGAAACGAGGGAAAGTTGAAAGAGACGCCTGGAAAAGGGTTCTGAAAGGTAGCGGCGGCATTCGCAGTTCCGGAAGGGGACACCTCCAGCGAAAAGGGTGGATTACTGATCAGCTGCAAATAGACATTCCCCACGACCCGTGAGTAGTAGATCCCATATCCGCCGCGGAGGACGACGCGGTCAGTCTGAGGCAATTTATAAGCGAAACCGACACGAGGTGCCAGCGGGTTATCTCCAGTATAAGCGACCGGCGCTCCGTTGGGGCTTCTAAGCACGCCATCGGGCACCGTCCCGGGGAATCCGTTCGGAACGACATATCCGGCAAATGTGCCGCCTGCTGGTGGATTCGGGTTGGCGAGACCCGGCCAAAAATTGGTATTGATCTGCTGTTTATCAGCGGGCGGTCCCTGGTGCTCGTATCGGAAACCAAGGTTCAACGTCAGATTTGAGGAAACCTTGAAGTCATCTTGTATCCACAAGCTGGGATTCCAGGCTTGCCAGTAGCGATCCAAGTTGCCCCCCAGAATTGTCGAATTGAAGAGATTGCTGAAGGGCGAGCCGTTCTGAGCCGCACTCTCTCCCAACAGAAAATCAGGGAAGCTCAAAAAGGTATAGAAAGTATTGAAAGTGAAATTTAGGAAATAATTCTGGTTGCGCATGAGTTCCCCCCCGAAGCGCACCGAGTGTTTTCCATTCGAATACGAAACTGTGTCTCTCAAATCGAACGTGTTCTGATCGTATTTTAGAGGAAAAGTAGGCCCGAGAACGTACGAGCCCGCGATCGTGATCAGAGGAAGTTTGTCAAAACTCTCTTGATCGGGCACGGTTATGCCTACGCCGGACTGGGTGAAAGGGGCCTGACTCGACTTTATATTCTCGATCCGACTAAATCCAAACCGGGCGTCATTGACCCAATGGGTGCTGAAGGTGTAGGTGTGATCTAGAGAGATGTCTCGGTAATGCGGATCCGTAAACAAGGGGGAGCCCGGAACATTACTCGAGGATCGGGTGGCGAAGGGATCGAGTTGCTGACCGTCCGAATAGAAGAACCGCCCGGAGAAGGTGCTCTTTGTGGTGTGCAAGTAGTCGAGATTGATCAGGATTTGATCTTCTCGGAACTGTCCAGGGACGCTGAAGCTTGAAAAGCCCTCTCCGCCAGTAATGATCTGCGGGGTCTTCACATAATAGCTTCCGTCGGGCAGCTTCAGATTGAGTAGCTGAAGCGCCACAGGGTTTATGTTGGATCCGTCGGCTGCGACCGCAACACCTCCGTTGACGCCCGCCTGGCCAGCAAAGAGCTGCCCCAGCGCTGCAGCCGAACGGTCGTTCGTGAGAGCAGGACCTACAACACTCGCTGTGGATGTCGGTCCAACACCGTTTCGTTGTCGGGTACCCTGATAGGAGGTGAAAAATAGCAGCTTATCCTTCTTAATTGGTCCTCCTAACGTACCCCCAAACTGATTTTGCCTCAGCTCCCCCCGCGGCTGCCCCGTCAGGTTATTAAAGAAATTGTTGGCGTTGAGCTTGTCATTGCGGAAATACTCAAATACATTGCCGTGGAATTGATTGCTACCTGATTTAGTCACTATATTTACGTGGGCCCCGGCGTCGAATCCGTAGGAAGCGTCGGCTTGGCTGGTAATTACCTTGAACTCCTGTATTGCATCCGGGGTAGGAACAGGAAATGCCCCAGTCTGGAGTCCCGAGCTTCCACTATTGTAATCGTTAACGTCGACTCCGTTCATCTGATAGTCATTATCAAAGGATCGTGCGCCGCCCACGAACATGACGTTTCTGATCCCACGGCCTAGTGTACTAGCGTCGGTCACATCGGCGGCAACCCCGGTAGAGAGCGCGAGAATTTGCGTAAAATTCCGGTTTACCAAGGGCAATTCTCCGACCATCTGTTCATCCGTGACTTTACCCAACGAGCTGTCTTCGGATTGAATAAGGGGCCCCTCGCCCGTGACCATTACGGATTGCGTGACACTGCCAATTTCGAGTTGCACCGGGACGGCGGCCACTTCGCTGACGTTGACACTGATGCCCACTTGCCTTGCCACCTTGAAGCCAGTCCGTTTCACTTCGACGCTGTACAGGCCCGGCGGCAGAAGGTTCACACGATAGACGCCGTCAGCTCCCGTGGTTACCGAGCGTAATTGACCAGTCCCTTCATTGGTGACACTTATTTCCGCGCCAGCGATGCGGTCCCCTCCCGGGTCGGTCACCGTGCCAGTCAGCGCGCCGGTGGCGGCCGTTTGCCCAGAGCTTACCGGGCACCTGGCGAGCGCTAAGGTCAGCAGCGCAGCCGTCGTGACCGCTTTCACAACCCGACAGATTGTCGCGACCCGAAGCACGGTCGCAATTCCGGCTGAGTCTTTACGGTTGGAATTCAACTCCTGTCCGACGATCCCCAATAGGGAAAAAATTCGACGCACCATAGACGGCCCTCCTCATTTCACTCGTTCGATCCCCACTCATCCATCGGTCCGGCTCGACTGGCAAACGCCCGAAGCACCCAGCCTCTTTTGCTCACCACCGCTGAATAAAGCGCTTGCCATAACTTATATGCTGATATACAACAGCAGTGCTCTACTATCACCGGATAGTTTGTACTGTCAAGAAGAACTTTTTGATGCATTGCAGCGATTTCACAAGTGGAATTTAAATTACACCTATACCGTAGAGGTTAGTGTACTCATGGATAATTTATCCACACCAGACGGACAGGCGAACCACACAAAGGAGCAACGGCGGCAATGTCGCGCCGCACGCGCATGCAGAACTCCGCACTGAAATTGGACGAACTACCTTCTCTGGATTTGCTGTCCCTGTGCTTCCTTCGATGGTCCCCTCTGCGGATGAAGGAACTGTGGCGTTCAAGAGCTGTTCGGCTCTCATCGATGTTCACTCAACGAAGGAGAGGGCACGGAAGGGGATCTAATGAATGGTACAGTAGAAAACGGCAAAGCAAGCTCGAGGCAGGATTACTTGATAAGACTCGACCATGATAGTGGGGTGCCCCTGTATCTACAGGTTGCCCATCAGTTCATGTACGAAATAGAGACTGGGATCATTCGGAAGGGAGACACACTTCCTTCCACCCGCGCCTTGGCCTCCGATTTGGGAGTCGCTGTTCTCACGGTGGATAAAGCCTACAGATGGCTGAAGACTCGTGGCGTGGTGTTAAGCCACCATGGAAAAGGTTGGACCGTCGCGGTCTCTATGGAATCCTCGCGTGAAGAACAGCACGAGCGTCTCCGAATGTTCAAAATTGTCGATGAGATATTGGATTCTGCGGTGGATCGCGGATTTGATCCGATGGCATTCGCGCAGGCGGTGCTTCGCAGGGCGACAGCGCTTCAGCAGCACATGCGTACTCGGCGTCTTGTGTTCATTGAGTGTCATCCTGAGTACGTAAACGATTTTATTGCGACGACGAAACAAGAACTTACAGATCTCAACATTCAAATCCAGGGAATGCTTACCAGCGCTCTCCCGACGAAGAACAAGCGCCGGAATCCATCTCTGCGAATCTTAAATCAAGCCGATTTCATCATGACGACGCTGTATCACTACGAACACGTGCAGCGCATGGTCGCACCTTCCAAGCAACGCGTGGTGGCTCTCACGCACACCATTGATGAGAATGCGCTTTGCAAGATCGTATCTCTCCCGCGCGAGGTGCGCCTCGGAGCTCTCTTTGGTCCGGTGGACCCGGCTCCGGTAATTGTTCAGACTCTCGAGTCTTATAGAGACGTACCACGCGGGTCTGTTCCATTCGCCTTAATTAGCGATAGACGCGCGGTGAAGAAAGTGTTGAGCAATGTAGATGTGGTAGCTTATACAGCGGCGTGCCAGAAACAGATTCGCTCTCTCGTTCGGAGAGACGATACCAGCATATTGATGCGTTTTGTCCCCGACGAGGGCGCTCTCCGTAAGATTCGCACCTTGCTGGGGGCACCCCAGACCAACCCCAAGCAACCCCAGGGTGCGAGGGTCAATGGTTTAATACATCGGCAGGGCAAAGCCCTCTCATCCGACGGAACGAAACACGATCAGCGCGCACCAGAATATGAGCACGGCGCGTAAGTAAAATGAACGCGACTCCCGTTTTGTGCGTGCCTATGGCGCAGTCTCGACCGGTTCAGAGCAACCGCAAGACCGAACAGTCATTAAGAACAACCGGGGAGCTTACCTTAACGCCACTTGGAAACTCCTGGGGACCTCAGCAAAGAGGAGTTCTATGCGCGTTCTCAGTCGTTCCGATGTGATGCGCACGCTCTCAATGCGTGATGCGATTGATGTTGTCGAGCGCGCCTTTATCGATTATTCGACTGGCAAGTCGGATGTGCCTCCGCGCTTGACAATTGCCCAACCAGAAACGCAGGGCAAAACACTATTCATGCCCGGCTATCTCCCGGAGTCTGGTGCACTGGCCATAAAGATCGTGTCTGTCCACATGACCAACGCGCGGAGAAAATTACCTTTGATTTATGCGACGGCTATCCTTGTGGATTCGGGCGCAGGACAAGTCCTCGCCGTCATGGAGGGCGGCTATCTGACGGCTTTGCGTACCGGTGCGGCAAGTGGGGTGGCCACGCGATATCTTGCTAGATCCGACGCACGCACCGTAGCTATTTTGGGGGCAGGGGTTCAAGGTCGTTCTCAACTGTTAGGCGTAAGTGCGATACGGCCGGTAGAAAGAGCCTTTATTTATGATCGCTCGCCCGAACACATTCGCGACTTCAAGTTTCAGATGCGTCACCAAATGGGCCGAAGGATTGAGCTTCTTTCCGCGTCGTCTCCTGCCGAAGCGATACGCGAGGCAGATATAATCTGCACCGCAACCACTTCTCTCGAACCTGTCTTCGATGGCTTAGACCTCAAGCCCGGGACTCACATCAATGCCATCGGTTCGTACACTCCTGAAATGCAGGAGATTGACGACGAGACTCTCAGACGGGCTTCAAAGATCGTAGTAGACACGCGCGCGGGAGCACTTGCGGAGGCCGGGGATATCCTAGCGGCGGTAAGCCACGGCGCCATTCAAATCTCGGATATCTATGGGGAGATCGGAGAGATTGCCAATGGGAGCAAGAAAGGCAGAGAAAGTGAAGATGAAATCACCTACTTCAAGTCTGTTGGTAACGCTGTCCAGGACGTCGCTGTTGCGCAGACGATTTATGGTGAGGCCGTGAAACAAGACCTAGGGACGGAAATCGATTTGGAAACATGAAACCATTGTAGACGGTGCATTTGGAGGAACTCTGGACATGCGTTTTTCAAACATGATTGTTGCGGTTGATGCCCACGCTGGAGGAGAACCGGGTCGCGTCATCGTAGGCGGCGTATTCGACGTGCCCGGCAGTACGATGTTCGAAAAAAAGATTTACCTGCAGTCGAAAGCCGACGGCCTCCGTAAGCTAATGCTACGGGAACCCCGTGGATACCCTGGCCTCTGTTGCAATCTTGTGGTGCCCTCTGCAAATCCTGCCGCAGACATCGGGTTCATTGTGATGGAGCAGACAGAGTATCCGCCGATGTCGGGCTCCAACACTATTTGCGTCGCGACGGTCCTGATTGAAACAGGTATGGTTCACGTCGAAGTTCCTGTTACACGATTGAAGCTTGATACTCCCGCCGGCTTGGTTGATGTGGAAGCCGAGGTTTCAAATAACAAGGTCACCCGGGTGACTTTTCGAAATGTGCCGGCGTTTGCTGTGTATCTGGATCACATCATCGAAGTCCGCGAATTGGGGTCCGTGTCTGTGGACGTCGCGTATGGCGGAATGTTTTACGTGATTGCGGAGGCTGAACAATTTGGCCTGCGACTCACGCCGGATGAAGGGCGAGACATCGCCCGCGTCGGAGAGATGCTAAAAGCGGCGGCACGCGAGCAATTGCCTGTAGTGCATCCGGAAAACCCTGGTATCGAAGGAGTATCTATTTCCCAGCTCTCTGGCTCAGCTTCGCGCCCCGACGCTCATAGGAAGAACGCTGTGGTAGTTTCTACCGGAGAGTTTGACTGGAATAAACCGCAAACCTGGACGGCGGCTCTGGATCGCTCTCCGTGCGGCACCGGGACGTGCGCCAAGATGGCGGTGCTCCACGCCAAAGGCAAACTAGGACTACATCAGGATTTCGTCCATGAGGGAATATTAGGAACCTGCTTCGTGGGCAGGCTTGTGGAAGAAACGAAAGTGGGGCCTTACAAAGCGGTAATTCCAACGATAAGCGGGAAGGCTTGGATTACCGGGTTCGCAAACTATGTCGTTGATTCTGATGATCCATTCCCCGAAGGGTTTACGGTAGGAGATCTCTGGGCAGCGCCGAAAGCCTAGTTTCTTCTTCTTAACATAAGTCCGATCGAGCACTTGAAGACGACTCGTGAACTGGCATCGTGCCTCGCCAAAAGGTCAAAATAATTTCGTACACCGGCGGCCAGTAAGCTCCGGTCGATTGCATGACTACTTCTTCGGCCTCTTGCTCGACGAACCACGCAGCCAACGATCGCAGTTGTTCATCCTCCGCTCAAATTGGTATTCGCTTTCGATTTAACCTGCATTATTCGTGAAAAGTGATTCAGCTAGAGACTTTTGTGAGCGAGGGAGACTTTGCGATTGATGGCAGAGATGAATTGGACTGGAAGACTGATTCTAAGGTTGTTAGCGCGACCGTCCTAGCAGTCGCACCCAAGGACTGAACGCGCTTGTTGGGACCAGACTGTCATCCTGCAGGTTGCGCACGTCGCACGCACTAGTACCCGAGTCCAGGTCTTAGTCAGGTGTTTACAAAAGGTTATCTTAACTAGGTTATTTACCAGCTATCGTTAGACGCAAAAACAGGGATTTTATTAGAAGTTATCTCATAAACACTTTCAAAGGACTGAGCAGTTGAAACTTATGGCAAACAGCGTAAATCGAGAATATGGACATTACCGACGCCCAATGGGCGGTTCTCGAACCGTTGTTTCGTCCGAAGCGACGGGCCGATGGACGCGGGAGGCCGTGGCAGGACACGCGCGCAGTTTTGAACGGGGTATTTTGGGTGTTACGCACCGGCGCTCCTTGGCACGATCTCCCGTCTCGCTATCCGCCCTATCAAACCTGTCATCGACGATTCCAATTCTGGCAGCGCAGCGGGCTGCTGACACGTTTGCTGCAAAAACTTGCCGAGGACTTACGAGACCGAGGAAAGCTCGATCTCAGCGAATCCTTCATCGACGCCAGCTTCAGCGGCGCGAAAAAGGGGGCTCTGGTGTCGGCCCTACAAAGCGCGGCAAAGGCAGCAAAATCATGGCAATCGCAGACGGCCATGGTCTTCCTTTCGCCGTGCACGTGGCCAGCGCTTCGCCTCATGAAACAAAGCTCGTTGAACCTACACTCGACCAGCGATTCCTTGCCGAACCCCCGGAACGAATGATCGGCGACCGCGCTTACGACCGCGATCCCCTGGACCAGCGCATCTACGAACGATACGGCGTACAACTTATCGCGCCCCACAAATTCGTGCGCGTCGCAACCGCGACGCAGGACCGTCGCGTTCTGCGCCGTTACCGGCGTCGCTGGAAAGTGGAACGTCTGTTCGCCTGGCTTCATAACTTTCGGCGCACCGTCATTCGCTGGGAATACTACCCAGAAAATTTCCTCGGGATGGTTCAACTCGCTTGCGCCGTCATTCTCCTGAGACATTTATGAGATGGCTTCTAGTTGTACTGGTGACACCCTCTGCGGCCGTTCGCACCGCGCTTCGCCAGAATTTCGGTTGGACAAGGCTGAATTATTCGTGCCGATGATTGCTGAGTTAAAGATTGTGCAGCCGGAGTTCGTTTCAAGTTGTTTGCGTCCTTCTCAAATATTTGTCTGGGCTAGACTCTTGCAATCTTTGGCCAAAGGGCGTCTAAAATAGATGCATTTAGATCATGGCAATGGGCCGAAAAACCGGCGGCCGTAAACTCGGCTCGCTCAACAAAGCCACGCTCGGGGTGAAGGAAATCCTTGCGCGCGTATACACCGAAGAAGTGCAGGAAAAAGATTGGCACAAGTGGCGCAATCACAAAGATCCCCGGATCGCTTGGGAAGCTTTCAAGCTCGCGCAATCTTACATGCACGGAAAGCCTGTACAGCCGCTTGCCGAGGTAGAGGAATCGCCGCCGCTCAAGATCGACATCAGCGCGATCCCTTCTTACCGCGTGCTGGCGGAATAGATCGGTTCGGATCCGCTATCGCACCCTCGTTCTATTACGTTTATGGGAGTGAAATCCATTCGCCCCGCGGGTGCGTTAATCAGGCAAGAGAAGCCTAACGAAACGAAATCCTTCTCGCCCGGTTTGATATAGTTCGCGTAGGGTCCTATCGGATGGGCCCCGACGGCCGAAATGTTACAAAACAAGAAGACCACCCCAAATTCAGGTGGTCCCAAGTCTTTTTGTTTGCGTAGTGGGGTTCGCGGAAAAAGTTACAGAATAGACAGAGTGTAATCCGCTAATTTGCGCAAGAACGTACGGGCGTTGGCGAATGATGTTTGGCGCTGTCCGCCGACATCGTTCTGACATCAATCGGACGAGCGCCCAGAAACAACTGTTTTTGATCCTACTTGCAGCACCAGTGCCGTTAGCCTTGTTTCGCCTGACCTTCGTATTCTTCGAGAGGAGTTACGTGGGGGTTTGCTGTATTGCGGACGGAATTATTCTAAGTGTAGCATTTAGCTATCACCCTTCGATTTCCTCGGATCGGGAAAACTGATGGCCTTGCAGCTGATCGAATCAAGTCCGGGTAGGTTTCGTTACAGATGCGATAGTTGCGGTTTCGAGTTTCCGAAAGACCAGCCCGTTACGCAGAGCGAGCTTGGGCCGCCGCCCGAACACCACTGTCCGAACGAGGGGCGGGTGAACGTGAAAAAAATCATGGAGCGGCAGGATTAACTTCTATGCCGCGAGTAGCCGTGGCAATTCCCGAATCGCATGCGCAGGCAATCCATGATGAGATGCTGAGGCATGATCCCCTCGAAGGATTCAGTTCCACCGGATACGCATGTCCACACTGCGGCAGAGTTCGTCATCTTCTTCACCGACAATCTCGACCCGGAAAACCCTACGTATGAAACAACGCTGCAAGATAGGATTGCGGAGAGCTGCCAAATGGGCAGGCATACGTTCGATTCGCTTCCGCTGGCTACTTCGTAGACTGAAGCGGCTCGTCAAAGGCGAAATTATCAATGGCGGATGCTGGCGAATCACCGACCTAGTGAAGTCCGTTGGGAGCGATTCCATGATAACTAGACCCGCTGGGCCACAGCCGCAATCAGGCGGAGATTACGTGCTAGCACCCTTCGCCTTTTTCGCATCGGGCTCGTCGAGATGCTCCAGCCGCTCGGCATAAAGCAGCTTAAGACTTTCGTGAGCGGAGGCAATGGCGGCAGACTCGGCCTCGTCAACGTCAATGCGGGAGTCAAGTCTTTCTTCAATCGCGGCAATGGCCTCAGCGATTTTGTTCACCATGCGGGCGTTATCGGTTTCCAGGACCGCAGATACGTAGGCGATTGCCCAAGGGTAGGACGCTTGACTGTTCATGGCCGCTTCTTTTCGGTGGGGGCAATACCGTTATGTGTGGCAACCGTACGCTTGCGATCCGTTGAAGTCAATTTCATATGAGTAGCTAACTATTGCCGGGCGCTTCGTCAGGTGTTGCGCCCCATTCCTCAGAACCTAAAGTAGGATTTATGCGAAAAAAGATAGTTCATGTTGCTCAGGTTGCCCCTCCGGACCAGGGTTGGTTGGACGTGAATAAGGCGGCTTCGGTAGAGGTCTCGTCCGAAGATGAGAATTACCCGATTGAATCCGCGTTTCTAGGAGCCGAGCAGGTTGGTTGGCGTGCGGCCGAGCGGGGAAGGCAGACGATACGGCTGATTTTCGACAGTCCGCAAAGACTGAGACGCATTTGGCTGGCCTTTGAGGATAGCGAAACCTCCCGCACGCAGGAGTTCGTTTTAAGATGGTCTACGAATGTTGAACAACCTTTCCACGAAATCGTGCGCCAGCAGTGGAATTTCAGCTCGCCCGGAGGAGTCCGCGAGGTCGAGGACTATACCGTTGACCTGGTTGATGTTGGAGTGCTCGAATTAATCATCACGCCTGATAAGAATGGCGGTGAGGGCCGCGCCTCGCTCGCCAAGATGCGTTTAGGCTGAAGACTTCCGAACCGGTCCCTGGACCGGCAATTCGGGAGGGTGCCTCAATACGGGGAGTGGAGCATGAAAACTGCCAAGCAAATAGTGTTTCGATACAACGGCGATCCCACTCCCACTAGTGAAGAAAGCGATCTCGACATGGATGGTGATAAACCGGTTCCCGAGCCGGGATCCTTTATCGACCGCAGGGGCGAGCCTGGAAAATAGTCCAAGTCAGCGTGGAGAGAAGTGCGGAAGAACCCTTCGCGGTCCCCATTTATAGGGCATTCCTTACCAACGAGTCGTAACGCCGCCCGGCTTGTCGATTTCAGTTTCTCAAGCTTGAAAAGCGACGCGCTGCAAACTAAACTTCGCTGCTCCACGTCTCGCGTCTAGTGTAGATTCGCCGGATATGAGTCTACTTTAGGTGGGCTAAAGGCCATGGGTGCCGAGCAATCCCGTCAACGGGCCGCGATCCTCAAAAACTGCGAGAGCGCAGACTGAATCCGAAGGTGGATTGGGACGGGTTGCAGATGATCTGGCAAATCTAATCGGGCGACTCAAGAATCAAGACGCCGGCGACGGAAGCATGGTGGTCACCCCGGAACGTTGGAAGCGGTTCTTCGGAGATTCTATTTAAACGCTTCGTGTACGATTTGGTCGCTTAGCCCGGGTCTTTCGATGGAGGTCGTGGAGCGCCCTCCAGTCGGGCTTCTTTGGCTTCAAGTAGATCATTTATCTGTCTTATGAGTTGATGCAACTTCACCGGGTCTTGCTCGACAGCGGCCTGTTCGCAGAGATTCTTCCACTCTTCAGTGTGTTCCTTCATGCATGACCTTCCCATTCCTCGCTGGGACGAAGCTGAGGGCAGATCCATCGAACGAAATTTGGACCGCAATTCTAGCCTGTGGTCGTGCGGTGCAGTCTGTTCAATTTTGAACACATGCGGCCGGCCCTTTCGCTGCCTAGTGTCCTGCTGTCCGCAATTGCAGACACTCCCGGAAAATCCCCAAAGCGAGCGTGAAACGGCGAGTAGAGCAAGAACAGTGTGGGACACCTTAGCCATCCGGTTGGAGCTATTCCTGCAACCTCCAGTATCGCTTTCAGGGGATGACGGTCTAAAGGCCCGCAATGCCCAGCGCTATGTCCGAAATGCCGGACAGTGCCGGGAAAAGCCTTCAGTGCGTCTGCGGAGAGGTCTAAACCTAAGCTTGGTAGACGAGGTCAGTGCGCTGGTACTTAGCTTCATGTCCGCAATTAGGACATTCAAACTCAGAACCGCCCTCGGGAAAATCTGGCTTTTCGGGCAAAAAGAAGTTTGACGTGCTCGAATTATCAACCAGCGAGTGAGTGAAAGGAAAGCCGCAGTTCTCGCACTTCAAGGTCCATCGCGCCATCTACCAAAATGCGCTCGTATTGCGCTGCAGGAAAATACGGGAAATCGCCTAGCGTGGCTGAGTACGGCAACGCACAGAGGAACGGGATGGACGAAAAGTATACCTGGCAGGTCGCATACAGAGCCGCGATTTTGGAAACCGACAACGCCGCGATTCCGCAGAGAATCTACGAGGCACTGGCCGCCATTGAGCAAAGACGGCTCAGCGACCTTGAGCCTGGCGGCGAAGAGGACTGCGCACTTGAAGACGCGGAGCGAGGACTGTTGGCACTTAAGGCTGACCGAATAGACCCATCTGGTATGCAATAGAAGCACTCGGAGCGATCACAAGGAATGAGATCTGGCGCCGGCAGGGCGGCGGTGCGTTGGAGTGTGAAGCGAACCACGTTTGCTCAGGACGAACGAAAAGTATTGTTGGATGCTGAAGATAGAAATAAACGCGAGAGAACGGCTCCATATCCCTCCGGCGGGTGTTCCTGGCGGTGGGTTTGAGGAACCGTAGTAGACTCCGGAGAAAATGCCAGACGAGGCATTTCGAAAATCACACAACGTTTTTGTTTGCCGTCGCGTACGCGGTGATGCGAACGGTCAAAACCTGCTCCAAAGGGCGCCCTTTTATAATGCGTTAATCGTCCAAGTGGCTCAGGCGGACTCAATTCTGACCAGACTGGACCGGCAAACCGCTGTCCGATACGCTTGCGAGATGAAGCCACACTATCAGAAAGGCTCCAATTCAAGAATTGCGTTGACAACCCTTGCCGCAGCTCTGTGTTCCCTAACGAACCCAATTCAAGCAAAGTGTCCAATGTATTCCGTACGAATTCACGGAAGAATTGAGTGCTCGTTCAGACCCGACGTTAGAGTGGTGGCAACTCTGCTTTTTTCTGGGCGTAAGTCGGAATCGCCCGCGAAGGAAACGGCGATGGACATTCAAGACTCGACGTTTGCTGGTCAGGTGCCGTTCAACACGTACTCGTCGTCCGGACTGTTGAGTGGTGATCAGTGCCGCAGGTATCCCGAGAGCGTGCTAGTTAGGATTACGGAAGCGGATGGCACCGAGACGGACCGCAGGCCGCTAAGGATCCCAACGGATTTCAGCTTCGACGAAAAAAGGGGTGAATACACGACCGGGACCGACGTAGTGCTGCACGGTCAGTGCATATCCAAATGAGGCAAAGCACGTCGTTCCTTCGTGAAGTTCGGCTTTCCGTGAAGGAAACCGGTTTCGGCATTTATCAAGCACCGAGGCGACAGATCCTGAATCCCTTGGTGTCTAATTGGTAGAGCTGATGGTTTAACACCGTTGGAACCAGAACCGTAGACTGTGTCGCAAGTGCTGCTTTATGGGCCGAGGAGGCAACTGCAGACATGACGCGCATTATTATTGCTTTCAGCTGCCTTTTGTCGAGCATCTTCCTCTGGGCGTTAAACGATAAGCCACCTTCATATCCCTCGTATGACTATGAGGTCGCTCGCGCACATGAAATCAAGCCGCATCGTCGAACTATTCCGATGGAGGGTGTGCCGCCTGGTTTCAATCAGCTTCGCCTTACCCTCATCGTATCCCCCACAGGCGAAGTGGTGAATGCCGATGCAAGCGCCGCGCCCAACATTCTGGAATTCTGGCCACAACTGCAGGATGAAGTGCGGTCGTGGAAATTCACGCCATTTGAAAAGAATGGGAAAGCAGTCACGGCAGAGGTCGAGGAATATATCGACCTCGTTCCGCCGGAGCGCCTGCCAAAGAAGCATGTAGTCGCGCCCATTGTCCGGCCCAACTCGAAGGTGACGATCACGCTTGAGAGGACAGGGTGTTACGGCAGCTGTCCGTCCTACATTGTGGCGGTTGGTACGGATGGCATCTTCTTCACTGGCCGCGGCTTCGTAGTGGCCGTCGGAGGCCATACGGACAGCGTTGATGCACCGGAAGTGCGGCAACTGGCGAAGAAGTTCGTCGCGGCGGACTTTTACTCCATGGACGCCGCGTACCGGGTAGAAGTGACGGATATGCCGACCTATGATCTGGCCATTGAAATTGATGGCCACAAGAAGGAAGTCCAAGACTACGTCGGTGAGTGGGAAGGAATGCCAGCGATCATCACTGGATTGGAAGATGAAGTCGATAAGTTTGCGAGTACGCAGCGGTGGATCGACGGCAACGACGGGCTAGTTCAAGCGTTGCGGGCCGAGAAATTCAACTTCAAGACTCTGGAAGCACAGGACATGGTGAAAGCATCCGCCGGCCAAGGAAAAGGGGGTACGGTGATGGAATTTTTGGAAGCCGGCGTACCGCTGGATCCTTTGCCCGCCCCACAGCGGAACGAACGGTCGATGACCCGTTATCTTGAAAGCATGGGATGGCTTACGGCGGCCGGTAGCCAGCCGGAGGCGCTACAAGTTCTCATCAACGCGGAAGCGAGCAAAAAAGATCAGGATGACAAGGATTTGGCGCTAGCGGCCGCCGCGAGTTCGGGAAAGGTGGAGGCAGCGCGAGCTCTCATCGCTTATGGGGCCAATCCGAACAGGGATTTTAGCAACCCGATCGCTACAGGTAGCGGCGAGCAGAGAGTGCAGGAGCAAGACGCCGGCGGCGTGCTATTCCATGCCGCGGAGTCCGGGAAACCCGAGATGGTGCGCGAAATTCTTCAGTATCACCCAAAGCTGGAGGTGCAAAACTCCGGGGGAAAAACTGCGGTATTCGCGGCAGGAGAATATCGCTACGGAGATGAAGACGGCGCGCGCGTGGAATGCGTGCGTCTGCTTGCTAAAGCCGGTGCCAATGTAAACGCACGCGATAACGACGGAAATACACCGCTACATGAAACCTTCTTCACCGATGTTGAAGAGGAGTTGTTGAAGCTTGGCGCAGATGTGAATGCGCGCAATAAGGACGGTGAGACGCCGATCTTCACCACCGTCGATAATGCCGCCATACCGCTGTTCATTGAACATGGCGCCGATCTCACCATTCGCAACAGCAAGGGCGAGACGGTGATGGACGCCGCGAGAGGAAGAGGGCCTCTTCGTGAAGAGGCTCTCCGCAAGGCAATTCAGAAGTCGAACCAGCCTTAGCACCCGCCTGAGAGCGAGTGGGCACCTCCTCTCGGTATACGCCGACAAGAGCCAGAAGTCTTCCCGGACAAGTGCCCAAAAACAACTGAGTCTGTTGAAAATCGAGGGGACGGAAATGGGTAGCGGCCGTCGAGAGTTTTC
>OBLW0100001328.1_pt1 | contig 21102 bp, 16 predicted proteins | sample 1520161 | NCBI WGS metagenome assembly OBLW01 (sample SAMEA3539309, study PRJEB22396) | soil metagenome | biome: tundra; feature: field; material: soil | place: USA | collected 2010-05 | depth 0.15 m | reverse complement strand
CGTCCCGGCCCCGGTCGGTGTGCCCGGAGCGCTCCCAGAACGGATCCTGGAGCAGGCCGTCGGGAATATCCTCGACTTCCCACAGGCCCAGCTCATCGCCCTGGTAGAGGTAGACCGCACCAGGCAGGGAAAAGGTGAGCAGCGCCGCCGCCCGGGCCCGGCGGGTGCCGAGCTCGCGATCGGAGGGCTCACCGATCCTCCGGTCGCTCATGCTGAATGCCGTGTCGGCGCGCCCGTAGCGGGTGACGTGCCGCACCACGTCATGGTTGCTGAGCACCCAGGTCGGCGCGGCGCCCACTCGCGCATGGGAGTCCAGGGTGGTGTCGAGTGGCCGGGCGCCGGCTCTCGCGGTGATGGACCGCATCGAGTAGCCACGGGCCGGGCTTGGGGAAAACGGCAGTCCGCCGCGATAACCGGCTTTACGACGCCGAGGCGGAATAAACGCTATAAGGAAGCCTTAATTCGTGCACCGGACGTCCAGCCATAAAGCAAATGTCTATCAAGCCTTCCTGGCTGCGAGATGAATAGTGATCGAACGCTAAGCGATATGAGGCTTGGCGTGGCCCGGAAAAATCTGCTAACGTCCCTACCTAACGAGGCAGCGGCAATAGTGTAAATCGTTTGAATGGTACATCGAAGACAACTCTCAGCACTATGGGGAACTATGGAGATTCTCCGTTCTGGCATGGGAATTGGTCACGTTTGATTCATCTGCTCGGCACGGCAAGACACCCACCCGCCACCATGTGCGCTTCTTCCTGGCGGTATCTGGCGCGCACGGGCACCCGTCAGCACCCGGTATTGCCCAAAGAACCACGTTCCGCGCACCGCTGCCGGTATCCCGGCGAGTGGGTAGCGTCCTACCGCCTGGGGGCAGAATCTCAATGCGCATCGACCCGGCCTCGCGCGCTGGCGACGTCAGCTTCGAGCCTGGCTATCAGATGGGAACGGCGGATAGCCACGGCGACCAAGACGCCAGGAACGCGCGGCCCGTTGATCTCAATAGCGCGGGCCACGGGGACCGGCCGCAGCTCACCGTGGTCATCCCCACCCGCCCGGGAGAACACGGTGTCGCGGAGCTAGTCGAGCGCCTTGGGCCCGGGGTGGCGCCGCTGCACGCCGAGATTATCGTCGTGGTCCACGGTGACGACCTGAGGCTGGACTCGCTGGCCTTCAGCGCACAGCTGTGCCCCGTCCCGGTGCGCCTGATCTTCCTTCCCCCGGCCGATCGCGGAGCGGACCGCACTCGCGCGGTCCTGGCCGGTACCCGGCATGCCCGCGGGGCCTGGGTGCTGGTGATGAACGCTGGCCCGCAGCACCCGCCCGACGCCGCCGTGGTGCTAGCGAGCACGGCGCTGCGGCATGACTCCGACATCGTGGTGGGCACGCGTTTCGCAGGCCGAGCGTCGGAGCGCGGCCAGCGCGGCCCAGACGGGCGCGCCTGGGCCGCGCTGGCCGCCCGGCTGGTCAAGAGCGCGTTCCCACGCCGCCTCGCTGTGGTCAGCGACCCGCTAAGCGGGCTCTTCATGTTCCGGGCCGCCTCCGTGGACGCCGACCGGCTGAGCCCCGCGGCGTTCCGGATCCTGCTGGAGATCCTGGTCCGGCATCCGGCTAGCCGGGTCACCGAGGTCGCCTACCGCCCCGCCCCGCGGCGCCCGGCACAGTCCACCGGGGCACAGTCCACCGGAGCACAGTTCACCAGGCCACTGGGCAAGAGCGCCAGGTTCCTCGGCCACCTGATCCAGTTGCGCCTCACCCGGCTGGCCAGGCAGCTACGCGAGCGGCCGGCCACGCCGCGGGCCCGGCTGCTGGAGACGCTGCGGATGATCAGCTTCGGCCTGATCGGGGCCACCGGCCTGGTCGTCAACACCGCCGCGCTGGAGTTCTTTTACAACATCCTCGGCTGGAACGGACTGGTGTCGGCCGCCCTGGCCACGCAGGTATCCACCGTCTGGAATTTCGTGGGAGTCGCCACCCTGATCTACCGCAGGCGGCCCGGCGGTTCGCGAAGCCGCCGGGCGATCAGCTTCTTCGTGATGAACAACCTGCTCATGCTGATGCGATTGCCGGTCCTGGAGGCGCTGCTCAGGGCCGGTGCCACGCTGGTCGTCGGCAACGCCATCACGCTGGCCGCGCTCTTCGTCGTCCGCTTCGTGCTGAGCGACCGGGCGATCTTCGGGCCGGCGGCGCCCAGCCAGGCGCGTGATCCGGTACGGGTGCTGGTCGATACCGGGCTGGCCGAGTCCATGGCCGACCCAGGCTCGGCCGGGCACGCCGCGGCCGTCTCGGCTGGCCGCAAGCGGTCTCGGTACCTGGATTACCGCTACGACGTAGCGGGCGTGGTGACCATCGGGTCCCAGATCATGCTCCCCGAACTGGAATTCTTTCGCGCCCAGTGGGTGCCCGACGGCGACGTGGACATCGCGGTGCGGGTGGGCGATGTAGGCGGCCGGACACCGCGGCGGCGAGCCGCCATGACCGAGTACGCCGACCCCACGGTCATCCACTATGAAGAGCACCTGGGCCGCCTCGGCGCCAACTTCCGTGCCCGCCTCGGCGACCGTATCTCGGTCGAGGTGGGGCCGCTGCTGGCGCACTCGGAACATGTCGTCTACACGAACATCCTTGAGCCGCTGCTGCGGTTCGTCATGGTCGCGAAGGGCCGGATGCTGCTGCACTCGGCCTGCGTGGAGATCGACGGCGTCGGGGTGATGCTGTCGGCGCTGACGGACACCGGCAAGACCGGGACCGTGCTGCGGTTGCTGCGCGAGCACGGCGGCCGCTTCCTGTCCGACGACATGACCGTCATCGACGCCGACGGCAACGCGTGGTGCTTCCCCAAGCCGCTGACGATCAGCGCGCACACTCTCCGCGCGGTGCGGGCTAACGACCTGACCCGCGCCGAGTGGCGCAGGCTGCAGATCCAGAGCCGATTGCACTCGAAGGGCGGCCGCTCCTTCGGCATCGCCCTGTCCAGGTTCAACCTGCCCATCATGGGGATCAACGCGCTCGCCCAGATGGTGATCCCGCCGCCGAAGTACAGCGTCGACCGCCTTGTCCCATGCCAGATGACGAGCGTGACCCAGGTCAAGGAGCTATTCATCATCGAGCGCGGCCCGGCCCGGCTGGCCGACCTCGACCGGAAGAGCGCGCTCAACCAACTGATCGTCAACACCGACGACGCCTACGGATTCCCGCCATTCCGCTATCTCGCGCCGGCGATCACCGTCGGGGGCCTGAGCTATCAGCAGCTTCGGACGGCGGAACGGAAACTCCTGGCCAGTTTTCTCAGCAACGTCCGGGTGCGGACGCTGGCATCGAACACCTTCAGCTGGGCCGATGAGATCTCGCGCCTCATCGGCCAGGACGCCCAGTGGTCATCAGGTGCGCCCGATGCGGCAGCAAGCCCTCTCAGGGCAGGGACATGGCCTCGCTGGGGCGAGCCCGCTATCCCGGGGAGGTACGCGTGAGTTCACGGCATGCGGTGGAACTGGGCACCGCCGCACAGTCCCTCCCCGACGGCAGGCACCGCGACTTCTCCCCGGCTGAGCTGGTGGCAACTGGCCGGGACCGGCGCTGGCTGCTGCTGACCGCCTTGCCGCTGGTGGCGATCCTGGCCATCGCCTTCTTTCTCCGGTTCTGGCAGCTGGCCGCGGTCGGCTTCAACGGTGACGAAGCGGTGTACACGGGGACGGCGGCGGCGCTGGCCGGGAACCACGCGCTGAGCACCCTGTTCCCGGTGTTCCGTGCGCACCCGCTGCTGTTCCAGACCCTGCTGTCGGTCGTGCTGCGCATCCACGACAGCGACTGGACCGCGCGGGCGTTCGCGGCCATGATCGGCGTCGCCGCCGTGGGCATGACATTCCTGCTCGGCAGGCGGCTCTACGGCCGCGGAGCTGGCCTGCTCGCCGCGCTCATCATCGCCGTCATGCCTTATCACGTAATTGTCAGCAGGCAAGTGCTGCTGGACGGGCTGATGACGCTCTGCGTCACCGCCGTGCTCTACTGCGTGGTCCGCTACCTGCAGGAGAGCGCCCCGGGCTGGCTGCTCGCCGGGGGGGCCATGATGGGCGCGGCGATCCTGTCCAAGGAGACCGGCGTCATCCTGCTGGGCGGACTGTACGCGTTCTTCGCCCTGACATCACGGGTGCGCATGCGGGTCAAACATCTCCTGCCCGCGGCAGGGATCATGGTCACGGAGGTCGCCGTGTGGCCGATCTCGCTGCGCCTGTCCGGTCAGGATCAGACCGGGCAGAGCTACCTGCTGTGGCAGATGTTCCGGCCGCCCAATCATGGGACATGGTTCTACTTCACCGTGCTGCCGTCGTGGATTGGCGTGGCCGTGCTCGCGGCCGCGTTCGGCGGCCTGATCTGGCTGCGGCGCGAGGCGACCTGGCGGGAACGACTGCTGCTCGCCTGGCTCGTCACGCCGGTAATCTTCTTCACCCTGTGGCCGGTCAAGGGCTTCGAGTACCTGCTGCCGGTCACGCCACCGCTGGCCATCCTGGCTGGCCGGACCCTGGCCCGCCCGCTCCCCCTACCCGGCCAGGCAGCGCCCCGGGGCGAGTGGCGGTGGCGCCGGCCGTGGCTGCCGGGCGCGGCCATGGGTGTACTGGCCGCGATGACCGTGGGCAGCCTCCTGGTGTCCACCTGGAGCCACGTCGAGCCCTCGGCGAGCACCAGCTTCCTCGCAGGCAGCGGCGGGCTGAACGGCGGCCGGCAGGCGGGCGACTGGGTCGCTCGCAACGCGCCCCGCGGTGCCCGGCTGCTCGCCATCGGCCCCTCGGTGGCCAACGTCCTGGAGTTCTACGGCCGCCGTCCGGTGTCCGCGCTGTCCGTGAGCCCCAACCGGCACAACCGCAATCCCGCCTATGCGTCCGTGCCCAATCCTGACAAGGCGCTGCGCGATGGCGTCTTCCAGTACATCGTGTGGGACTCCTACACCGCGGCCCGCAGCTCCTTCTTCGCGAACGAGGCTCGCCGGCTGGCCAGCAAATTCCACGGTGTGGCCGTCTTCACCTCCTCCGTCAGCGTCCGGGCGTCCTCCGGGCACGACGTCGTCGAACCAGTAATAGTCATCTACGAGGTGCGCCCATGAACTTCCGCCTCCCCGCCACCGCCCTCACAATGGCAGTCATCGCCCTCGCTCTCGCCCCCCCAGCGGGGGCGGGGGCGGGGGGCGCAGCGCGTAAAGCGCCGCAGGCGCAGCGCAACGCCCACCACCCCCGCCCCCGCACCACCACCCGCACCCCCATCAAGCACTTCATCTTCCTCATGCAAGGGGGACGCACTTTCGACAACTACTTCGGCAGCTATCCGGGTGCCGAAGGCCCCCCGGCTGGCACCTGCCAAGCCAGGGTGGTGGGCAGCCCGCGGGAAGGATGCGTTGAGCCATTCTTGCTGTCTGGAATCCAAACCCCGCAGCTGAACGCGGACGGAACCGTCATCAGCCGGCAGTACAACAACGGAGCGATGAACGGGTTCGTTTCCGCATACCAGAATGAGGGACGCGATGGAAACCTGGCGATGGGCTACTACGACCGCCGGGACCTCCCCTTCTACTGGAAGGTCGCCAGCAGTTATGTGCTATTCGACCATTTCTTCTCATCGGCGCTCCAGGGTACCCGGGTCAACCGGTCTTACTGGGTCTCGGCGGCGCCGCCGCCTAGCGGCGGCCAGCAGATCCCGGCCGATGGCTACGGTAATCAGCTGACGATTTTCGACCGGCTTCAGGCGGCTGGCATCAGCTGGAAGTTCTACGTTCAGGACTACCACCAGAACGTGACCTACCAGACGGCGCCTGGGGCCAGCCCCAACGCGCAGACGGTGCGCGTTCCGCTGCTGAACTACGCCCGGTTCGTGGATGACCCTGCGCTGCGGAAGCACATCGTCGGGATGACTCAGTACTACACGGACCTCGCGGACGGGACGCTGCCCGCGGTGGCGTACATGGCCAGCGCGGCCGACAACGAGCGGTCACCGCGATCAATCCCGGCCGCGCAGAACATGATCCATAACATGGTCACGCAGCTCATGCAGAGCCGCTACTGGGACAGTTCGGCGCTGATGTGGTCCTACGACGGATCCGGCGGCTGGTACGACAACGTCGCCCCGCCGCGCGCCGGATCGGCCCAGCTCGGGCTGCGGGTGCCAGCGCTGCTGGTCAGTCCGTACGCCAGGAAGGGCCAGGTCAATCACACCGTCCTCGACTACACCAGCGCACTGAGGTTCATCGAGCAGAACTGGCAGCTCGCCCCGCTGACGTCGCGGGATGCCCGGGCGACGAGCCTGGCGAGTGCCTTCGATTTCACCGCGGCGCCCCGGCCACCCGTCGTCATACCGGTGGCGACGTCCGCCGTGGCCGGCGTGGCCCAGCCACCGCGGCCGGCGCCGGTGGGCACGATCTACGGCCTGTACGGAGCGGCCGCCGCGGTTGCGCTGATGCTTTTCATCCTCGCCGCCGCGGCGACCACGCCGACCGCCAGGCGCCGGGGCGGGCTGATCCCGGCCGCCCGGCGGGCGGATCATGACGTCACATTCGACCCGGCGGCGGGTGACACAGACCCCGGCCTCGGCCCCGTGCGACCGCCCGGTGAGGCCGCGGCGGAACCGGGGTCCGTATCCGATCCGGGGACGATGCCGGATGTGAGGATCCGATGAGGCGCCGGCGACTGCGCCGGGCAGGCCTGGCCGCGGCGACCGCGCCACTGGGCTGCCTGCTGGCCGCTCAGATCGGCCAGGTGGCCCCCGGCACACAGGTCAGCCAGGCGGCTCTGGCCGCCCAGGTGGTCCAGGCGGCCCCGGTCCATTACCACCCGTACCCGGGTCCTGGCCCGTACCCGGGTCCTGGCCCGTACCCTGGCCCTGGCCCTGGCCCGTACCCGGATCCGTATCCGCATTGGCAGCCGTACCCGGACCCGTACCCGCACTGGGACCCGTACCCGGACCCGTACCCGCACTGGCACTGGCGCTGGCACCCGGACCCGTATTCATCGGTGCCCCCGGACCCGAGGCCGCCGGCCTCCCCGGCTCCCAGCCCGAGCCCGGCTGCCTCACCGACCCGGCACCCGTCGCATATCCCGCCAGCGGCTCCGGCTCCGGCTCCGGCGACGCACCGGTCGCACGTCCCGAGCCCGTCGGCGGCTCCGGCCCCGCGGCTGAGCCCCTCACCCACCCCGAGCCCGCCGGCGTTCATGGGCCCGCGCCCGACAGCGTTGCCGAGCCCGCGCCCGACCGCATCCGGCGGCAGCTATCCGCGGCGCCAGCCCTGGCCGGTCACCCTCACCATCCGGACACTGCCGGCCCTGCCGGATGTCCAGTTCAGCTTCGACGGCACGTCCCGGATGACGGACGCCAACGGCGAGGTGTCCTACACCGAACAGCACAACTTCGGCCGGCACATGCTGACCCTGCTCGACACCAGCATCGTCACCCCGTCCAGGCATTACCGCTTCACCCGGTGGGCAGGTGAGCGTAAGCCGGACGAGGCGTTCAGCGCGACGGTGGGCGGCTTGCCGATGCGGGCCAGCTACACCGTGACCGCAGCGTTCACGGTCCAGTGCCCGGTGCGGCCCCGATTCACCGACCAGTACGGCAAGGCACTCGATCCGCGGCGCATCTCCCGGGTCACCCTGAGGAGCAGCGCGGGGCGGCCAGTGAACATCTCCGCGACGCATCCGGGCTGGCTCGACTGCGCGGCGCCCATCTACCGGGACAGCACACTGATCAGCCATGAGACGAGGTACGCGGCGCAAGCCGTGATGTACGCCAACACCAACGTCGTGTACGCGGGCGTGGAGCGGTTCAGCCCTGGGGACCAGGCCAGCCCCACCTTCGTCGGGTACTTCCACAACCTGACCATCACGGCGCACGACGCGCTGTTCGGCGGCCGCATTGGCAGCTCCGCGCTGGTGACGCTGCCGGACCATGCGGTGCGCCAGGTCCCGCTCGGGCCTGGCCACAGTGTGACCCTTGACCATCTGCCGCAGGGTAACTATCACATCAATGTCAGCGCCGGCGGCGCGATCATCTCCACGGGCAGCTTCCGGCTGTCCCGGGCCAAGACAGTGAATCTCACCGCCGTGAGCGCGCCGGATCTCGCCACCGTAGGAGGCGGCCTGCTGCTGGTCGGCGGGGGGTTGCCACTGCTGGTCGCCACTCGCCGACGGCGGCTGCTCGATCACCTGAGGACAGTCCGGCATGTCCGTCCACAGGGTTAGCCGACGTGAAGATGCTCACCCCGAAGGCCAGGAGCGCTGTCCTCGCCTGTGCCGTCGGCGCCAGCGTCGCCATGACCGGTGCTGGGCACGCGACGGCCAGCAGGCGTCCAGGCGTCTCCGGGTATCCGGCCGCAGCGCAGCCGGCGGCCTCGGCCACGCCGCTACTCGCCTACTACTACCTGTGGTTCAACCACGCTTCCTGGAACCGCGCCAAGATCGACTATCCGCTGATCGGCAAGTACGCCAGCAGCGAGGCGAGCGTCATGCGCAGCCAGATCGCGCAGGCCAAGTCCGCCGGCATCGACGGATTCATCGTCAGCTGGAAAGACACCGCCACCAACGACGAGCGGCTGCGGCTGCTGATGAGCGTCGCGAGCCAGCAGCATTTCAAGCTCGCGATGATCTACCAGGGCCTGAATTTCTACCGGAAGCCGCTGCCGGCCGCCGAGGTGGCCGCCGGTTTCAAGACGTTCTGTGATAGGTACGCCCGCAGCCCGGTGTTCTTCCGGCTGGACAGCAAGCCGCTAACCATCTGGAGCGGCACCTGGGCCTTCTCACGTGCCGCCGTGAGGCGGGTCACCAGCGCCGTCCGGGACAAGATCCTCGTGCTCTCCACGGAGAAGTCAGTGGCGGGCTTCCGGCGGCTCGCGAGCGTCACCGACGGCGACGCGTACTACTGGTCCTCGGTGAACCCGGCCACGGATCCCCACTACGCCCCGAAGCTCCAGGCGATGAGCGAGGCCATCCACCATGACGGCAAATACTGGATCGCCCCCTTCGCCCCGGGATTCGATGCCCGGCTCGTCGGCGGCACCAAGATCGTTTCTCGTGACGGCGGCCAGACCCTGCGTGAGGAGTACGCGACCGCGATCCGATCCTCACCCGACGTTCTCGGCCTGATCAGCTGGAACGAATTCAGCGAGAACTCCTACGTCGAACCGTCGGTGCGGTATCACTACCAGTCCCTTGAGGTGCTGCGCGAACTGCGCGGCACGTCAGTCCCCGCGCCGTCCGGTCCTGCCGCGCCGAGTGAGGGCGGCGGCACGGCAGGCACGACCCAGGCGGCGGGCGGCTGGGCGGGCGTCCTGCGGACCTCAGGCCTCGCGGTCGCGCTGATCGCGCTGATTGGCGGCGTCGGCTTCATGCGCCGACACAAGGCGCGGTAACGATCCGCCCGCCCCCTGATGGCCCGGCCGTCACCGGTCGGCGCGCAAACGCTCAGCCAGGTGACCGCAGGTGGCGCCCAACTGCTGGAACTGCGCAGCGGTCAGCTCGTCGATGACGTGCGCGCGGACGGCGGCGACGTGCCCAGGCGCGCTGGCGGCGAGCTTGGCCAGGCCGGATGGGGTCAGCTCGGCGTACATGCCGCGCCTGTCCTCCAGGCACTCCACCCGGCGGACCCAGCCGGCCCGCTCAAGACGGGTCACCGCCCTGGTCACCCCGCTCCGGGTAGCCAGCGCGGCGTCGGCCAGTTCCCGCATGCGCAGCCGCCGGCCTGGCGCCTCGGACAGCTGGACCAGGAGCTCGTAGTCGGTAAACGAGATCCCTGCGTCAGACTCCAGCTGCTGGTCGAGCACCCGGACGAGCAGCCGGGTCGCGTCCAGGTAGGCCCGCCAGGCCTGCTGCTCCGCCGGGTCAAGCCACTGCACCTCAGCCACGGGATTCAGTCTACCAACGTAGTTGACACCGCAACGAATCTGCCGTTGCGGCGGGGCGCCGACCGTCCTTCCATGATCACGAAGGATTCGAGTCGCCACATATGACCGCGAATCCTTCGTGATCATGACCCTGCCAGCCCGGGGGCAACCCCCGGACCCCCGGGCCAACCCCCACTTCCGTAGTGATCATGGCAACGTAACGGGTGAGGCCGGCGCCGGGGGCGGTGCCGGGGGGTTATCCTCCGGCGACGTCGAGTGTGATGTCCGTTCCGGTCAGGGCCTTGCTTACTGGGCAGGTGTCCTTGGCCTCCTCGGCGATCTTCCGGAACGTATCGGAGTCGATGCCGTCGGCGGAACCGCCGACGGTCAGCTTGATACCGCTGATCCGGAATCCGCCCGCCGGATCCGGGGCCAGCGTGACATCACCCTTGACGCTCAGTGATGGTGCACTGCCGCCGGCCGCTCCGAGCAGGGCCGAGAACTGCATCGCATAGCAGGCGGTGTGCGCAGCGGCTATGAGCTCCTCCGGGCTGGTCGTGCCGTCGGCGTCGTCCGCTGCCCGCTTGGGGAACGAGACCTCATAGGTCCCGGCGCCCGAACTGAGCAGTTCGAGAGTGCCAATTCCATCCTGAAGACCACCTGTCCATGTGGTCTGGGCGCTGCGGGTGGGCATTGCTCCTCCTATTCCCAGGCACTGCGTGTCGTCCCCTGACACCACCCCACAGTACGGGTGCCTGCCCGGCGGAGTCGCACGCCGCCGCGATCGGGTCTGATGAGCTGGGTGCGCCCGACTTATGCCGCTCTATGCATCATCGCGTCACATCTGCGTGAATGAGTGGCGGATAACTGCTGCCGCGCAGCGGCGACCTTCGGCAGACTGGAGCCAGGAGTCGGCCAGCCGGCGTTGCCCCGCGGGGCCGCTGGACGGCCGGACCCACTGGCCCGCCGGGCCCGGGTGAACCATCCGTACCGGGTGCCAGCCGATGTGCGCCAATTAGGTACGGAGAGGACCCGAATCCCGACACAACTGGTCAGCCACAGTGGTCATCACATAGCGGATGGCCAGCCAAACCTGGGAGAGATCGCAACGACGAAGATCTTACGGAATTGTAAATATTTCGGTTCTATAACCCTCGGATCACGGGTTCGGTCTATTGTCTGCCCCGCGAGGCCTTACCACAGCGGAGGTGGCTGATGTACGCGAAGCGGCGCCCCGCCCGGCAACGTGCGAGCGCAGAGTGGGACCTGGACCAGGACCTGGACTGGGATCCGGACGCAGACGAGGGTTCGGAATGGGACCGGTACCTGGACTGGGTGCCGGGCGATGAGCGAGCGGTGCCGAAGTTCAGGTTCCCGATCGTCGCTCCCGTGGTGTTCGGCCTGTTCATCGGGCTGATTATTGCGGCCCACTACTCCGGCCAGGCGACGTTCATGCAGGAGGCCCTCGGCGGAAATCACCACACCGCACCCGCAACTGCCCCCGTGACCATGCCCACTGTCCGCGCCTCGGCCAGGCCCACGCCGCCAACGACCGCGCCCGGCGCCGCCGCCGCCGGGGACTGCACCATCACCGTGCCAGCGAATCCGCTCAGTGCGCGGGGCCTGGCCACGCCCTATCAGCTGGGCGGCGGCTGTTCGGAAGCCCGCACCAACCTTCAGGCGTTCGTGCAGGCCACTATTCTCGACCCAGCCACCGGGGCGCTGGCCGTATATAACCCGCTGGTTATCACGGCCGGGACAAGACCCGCGGTCGCCCCGATCGTCCCCACGCTGCCCAGCGACGCGGTCGTGGACCTGCAGTTCGGCTTCAACGGCAACGTCCTGACGCAGGTCGGCACGGGTAATTCGCTGAGCCAGGGGAATTGCGTGAACGGCCTGCCTGGCTCGCCATTCGGGCAGATTTCCTACTGCAACGGACCCGCCTTTTTCCGGGCCGTTAACGCCGCCATCGCGGTCGGCAAACTGAGGATCCCCGCCGCCGGCGTCGGCAGTGATGGCCTCGCGTGCCCGACGACCCGCAGCTTCACCATGGTCGACCAGGGCCAGAGCCCCAACGTGACCGCGCTCTACCTGCTGACCAGCGGCGGGCAGACCGCACAGAAGAACACGGCCAACGCCGCCCGCCTGGCCGGCGCCACCACCATTGACAACGGCCTCGGCAACGCCCTGCTCAACTTCTTCCTCGACCCGGCGCTGCGGTGCAGCCCGATGACCGCGCCTGACCTCTCGAATCCTGGCCAGATGCGCAGCTCCCAGGCGATGGACGAGCTAGCAGCAGCGGCCGGCCAGACCGCACCGATCGCGCTCACCCCGGTCAACGACCCGATGACAATGGTCAACGGCGCGTTCAGCATCCGGAAGACCAACCTGTACCGCGAGGAACTCGGCCAGCCACTGCTGCCCGCGAACGCGAATGCCACCGCGAACGCGCAGGGGTACTGCACGGACCTGCTCAACATCCAGACCCCCCGGCTCGAGCTGGACAAGTCGTTCACCGTGGGCGCCCGGTCTCCGCTTCCCTCACTCGGGGACAATCTTTTCACCTTCATGGCGGCGCGGCTGGCAGCCTCGTTCGGCGATCTCAACTGCCAGAAGTACGGCCTCACCAGCCCGGTCACGCTCACCATGAACGCGAAGGGCGTAGCTACCGGGGCGACCCTGAACACCGCTGCGCAGAGCCCGACGGGAGCACCGGCGCGTTCCGTGTCATCATCTGTCTCCCCCGTCGGCTAGCGCGTCCGCGGCCGGGTAGCCGGGCCGCGAGATGTTACCGGGGCTGGCCTGCGGCGGGCACCGGGATGCGGTGGTCGTACTCGAGGCCATGGAGTCGGCATGGGCCGGTGCCCCGCGGGCAGAGCATCGAATGCTCGCGGACGGCCGCCCGGTAGAGGCGGTAAGGGGCAGGGGCCTGGAGCTGCTCGGGGGTAACCGGGGGGCCGCCCAGCCCAGCCGGGCCGGAATAGACGGCGAGACACTGGCCGACGTCGCGGGCCGCCACCTGCTCGGCGGTGGCCGACATGTAAACAGCCTGGCCCTCGCCTTCAGCAGCTCCGGAGTCGAAGATCACGATGGCGATGTGCGGCCGCTGGGCGAGGTTCTGCGAGTGCGTCGCCCCCGGCGCGGAGATCCAGTAGAAGTTGGTGTACTCGGCTGAGGCGTAGAACACCGGAGATGCCCAGGGCCGGCCCTCGGCGTCGGCCGTGGCCAGCGTCATATACCGGTTGCCGTCGATGATCGCCCTCGCGATGGAGACAAGATCAGGTCCGTCCATCGGCCATCCCGGGCCGCCGTCTGCCATCGGATCTCTCCTCGTGCCGGCGGAATGAGCCGGGCAGGGATTCCAGGAGGCCAGATCAGGCCTGACTGGGGATGGTGTCCGCTTCGCCGGCCGCGGACTGGTCCGCCGGTGCCATAGCCGCGGCGGTAGCGGCGCTCCTCAGCTGCTGCAACCGCTGCCGGGACGGCAGCAGAACGACGGCCAGCACCGTGCCGAGCCCGAACAGCACCGCCGAGCTGGCGAAGGCCATCGTGTAGCCGTGGGTCGCCGCGATGGCTGGCGCCAGCGGGCCAGTATGGTGCGCGATCAGGTAATGAGCTGTGGCCGTGAGCGCGATAGTGCTCAGTGCGGCCGTGCCGATCGAGCCGCCGACCTGCTGCATGGTGTTGACCAGCGCGGACGCCACGCCCGAATCCTGCCGCTGCACGCCGGCGGTGGCCGTGTTGATGGCGGGCGAGATGATCATCCCGAAGCCGAGGCCCATGACGAGCAGGGCGGGCAGCACGCCGGTGGCGTAGCTGGACGTCACGGTGAGCTGGGTCAGGTAGGCCATCGCGGCCACACCACACAGCATCCCGGAGGTGATCAGCACGCGCGGCCCGAGACGGGGCAGCGCGACGATGCTGGAGGTGTTGGAGCTGACCAGGATGCAGCCGATCATCGGCAGGAAGGCCAGCCCTGAGGTGACCGGACTGTACCCCTTAACCGTCTGCAGGTAGTAGGTGAGGAACAGGAAGACGCCGAATATCGCGATCCCGGCCACGCCGACGGAGACGTAGGCCCCGCCCCTGGTACGGTCCAGGATCACCCGCAGCGGCAGCAGTGGGTGGCTTACGCGCTGCTCGGCAAAGCCGAACGCGGCCAGCAAAGCCGCGCCGAGGACCAGGGAACCGATGGTCAGGCTGGCCGTCCACCCCGCCGTCTCGGCGTGGGAGAAGCCGAAGACGATGCAGAAAAGCCCGGCTGAGGCCAGCAGGGTCCCGGCCCAGTCCATCCGCGGCCGGGTGGCCGGCCGGTTGCCGCGCATATACATCAGGGCGCCGGCCACCGCGAGCGCGGCGAACACCAGGTTGACGTACAGAGTCCAGCGCCAGGAGAGGTACTGGGTCAGCACCCCGCCGAGGATCAGGCCGACAGCGCCGCCGCCGCCGGCCACAGAACCGAAGACCCCGAACGCCTTGCCCCGCTCGCGCGGGTCCCGGAACGTGCTGATCAGGGTGCCGAGGGCCGCGGGCGCGAGGATCGCGCCGAAGACGCCCTGCAGCGTCCGGGCGGTCACCAGCATCCCGAACGAGGTAGCAGCACCGCCGAGCGCCGAGGACGCGGCGAACCCGGTCAGCCCGGTGATGAACACCCGCTTACGGCTGAACATGTCGCCGATCCGGCCGCCGAGCAGCAGCAGGCTGCCGAAGGCCAGGGCGTAGGCCGTCACCACCCACTGCCGGTCGCTGTTGGCGAATCCCAGCGAATGCTGGGCCGAGGGCAGCGCGATGTTCACGATGGTGGCGTCAAGGACCACCATCAGCTGGGCTATCGCGACGATGACCAGGATCAGCCAGCGGTGGTCTGTCGCTGCTGGCGGCCCGGAGTCGGCTGCAGGTGCGGACATGGCAGTTATCTCCCCTGGTCGAGACCGCGGCGGTGGCCTGCCGCCGCGCGGAACACGTGAGTCATCGCGAGATGGCCGGTGCTATCAGCGGCTGCGCGGGGGTCAGCGCCGCGGCCGCGGTATCGAGGGCGTCAAGCAGGCGGACCATGGTCGCCCGGTCCCCGGCATCGAGCGCCCCGAAGATCTGCTGCAGCAGCCGCTCACGCGCGGCGGACGCCGCGGCCAGAGCGGACTCCCCCGCCCTGGTCAGGGCGACGAGCTTGGCTCTGCGGTCGGTCGGATCCAGCCGGCGCTCGGCCAGGCCGTCGCGCTCAAGCGCATCGACGACGTCCGTGATCGTATGCGGGGCCACCCCGAACTCGGCGGCCAGCACGTTCTGCCGGGTGGGGCCGCAGCGCCGTAGCTGGGCCAGCACCTTCGTGCGGGTCAGTGACAGCCCGCTCACGCTCATGCCGTCGTCCACGGCCCGGCGCATCCGGTGATGGACAGCGAGATAGCGCTCACCCAGCTGCTCCGGTGAGACCATGACCAAGGTGGACCTCCGTGATGATCATCATAATGAGGATCATCACTACTTTACCGCATGATTTACCGCACGGGTTTACCGCACGGGCCGGAACACCTTGACGCTGTCCGCCGTGTAGTCGAATCGGAACCCTGTCTCGCGCAGGTACCGGATCAGGGCCGGACTCTGGCCGCCCTGCCAATTCCACAGCAGCACCCAGCCGATGCCCATGTGACGGGCATCCAGCCGGGCCGCCGCCAGCTGCGCCGGGGTGTTGCGGCTCCCGTCCTCGGTGGCCACCAGCCGTACGTAGAACGCGTGCTGGTTTAGCCCGGCTACCGTCGGGGCCGGTACCCGGGAGATGAAGCCGACCGCGCGTGGGTGACCGTCGGCGGTCGCCAGCACCTGCGCGTCTGGATCGAACCCGCTCCCGTTGAAGTTGGTTCCGCCCCGGATGCCGTAGGGCACATCAACGACGATGGAACTGGAATGGTCGGCCGCGATCGGGCGATCCAAGGCGGGCAGCGCGGTGGGCATGGTCCCGATCGAGGTGTTGCCGGACCAGCCGGCCTCCAGGGCCCCGAGCGCCACGACCACGATGATGGCCCAGGCCGCGTGATAGCGCAGCCAGTCCACCGCGGCTCCGGCGAGCAGGGCAGCGGGCATGATGCCCAGCATCATGATCCGGCTCGCCTCCCTGAAGCCGGACAGCACCGGGAGCCGGACAAACCAGGTGTACGGCATGATGTCCGATACCCGCTGGCCGTCGAACTCTTCAGCATCAGGGATGAAGGTGTGCGTGCCGATCTTCAGCACCGAGCCGAGGGCCAGCGCGGCACACCCCAGCCACAGCAGGGCCAGCAGCCAGGCGCCTCGCCGCCGCCGCGCAAGAACCAGGCCAAGTACCGCGAGCAGGGTAAGCACCAGGCCGAACGCGGCGATCCCGTCGCCGGTCGGGCCGTGGTACACGAAGCCGAGGCCGCCGAGCCCGATGGTGTCCACCCGCGGGGAGAGCGCGAACATGTCAGCCAGGTTGACGCCACTCACCACATATGACATGCCCAGGGCATGCAATGGCGACGTGGCACCGCCTGATCTGGTCTGCTGTATGACGGCGACGATCTGAGGGCTGGCGACCAGCCCGGCCACCAGTGCGGCGAGCACGGCAGGCCATAGCTTCGCCGCTACCGGGCGCCGCAGCAGCCACGGCAGGATGGCCAGGGCGGTCAGGACCAGCACGAGGACGGCCATCTCCTGGTCGGTCAGCACAGCACCGCCGACGACCAGCCCGAGAACCAGTGCCTGCCGCCAGCCCGGGCGGCGCCTCAGCCGTATCGCGGCCTCCAGGGCCAGCGGAAGGAACAGCACCCCAGCGGCCAGGTTGAGGTGATACCAGGCTCGCCAGGTCAGCATCGACGAGAGGCCGAAGAACCCACCCGCCGCGATCGCGCCGACCTGCGACGGCAGCCACAGCCTGGCCACCCGGTACATCGCATAGCTCAGCAGGCCAGGTAGCGCGATGGACAGCAGATTGTAGGAGGCGCTCGGGCCGAAGACGACGGTGATCGGCATCATCAGCACGCCCGGCAGGGGCAACAGGGCATGCAGGCCGAGCTGCGTCCCGGTCGGGGCGGCGATGTAGCGGGTGAACCATGGATTGCTGAGGTGCTCGACCTGGCGGGCAACCCACCAGAATCCCCAGACGTAGCTGCCCGCGTCCCGGGTGTCGGGCAGGCGGCCGGGCAGATCGGTGGCCCGTGGCCAGGTCGCGGCGATGCCGGCCGCGATAAAGCCGATCAGGACGGCCACGTGGAGGGCGACCGGATGGCGGGCCATCGCGCGGACCCGGAAAAGGCCGGCCGGGCTCGGACCACCTGACCCTCTGGCCGGCGCCTGGCCGCGGGCCGCGGCAGCCGAACCATCGGGATCAAGTGTCCGCGCCGTGCCGGGGGTAACCTCCCCGTGCCGGTCAAGACCCGCTGGCTCCATACGTTTCCCCGCCTAGCTCGTGGTATCGCGGGCGAGCCGGCTGGCTGAACGAATCCGGCCACAGATGATCCCGCCACGACAGATCGAAGGTCCCGCCACGAACCGAGATGATCCGGGCCGCTCAAGGCGAGGCAACTAGTTTAAGCCGACGGCACAGAACGTAACTGGAACACGCGGACCGGCCGGTCTGCATTGGGCCATGGCAGAACACATTCCGCCATGGGGAGCCACGGCGGGCGCCAAACTATAGCTCGTGTCGTGGCCCCGCGCCAAGCACCCGCCGGGATGCGCGGCTAATCCCGGCTCGCGCCGCCACCGGCGGGCAGTATGTTGTGACCGGACATCGTAACCGGAACGTTGTGACCGGTACGGGCGAGCCGGGGGCCGACGTGGCTGGAAGGAACCAGGGATGGCTTTCCAGGGGTGGCCGGAAGAGGCGCTGGACTTCTACGAGGGCCTGGAAGCGGACAATTCCCGGACCTACTGGACCAGGCACAAGAAGGTCTACGACGAGAACGTCCTCGGCCCGATGACCGAGCTTCTGGCGGAACTCGAGCCGGAGTTCGGCGACACGAAGGTCTTCCGCCCCTACCGGGATGTCCGGTTCAGCGCGGACAAGTCGCCGTACAAGACCAATATCGGCGCGACCGTGGGCAGCGGCTATATCCAGCTCACTGCCCAGGGCCTGGCGGCGGGTCACGGGATGTACAGCATGACCCCCAGCCAGCTGGAGCGTTACCGCCAGGCCGTAGCCTGCGACCGCACTGGCGAGCAGCTAGAGAACGTCATACACGCGGTGGAGCAGCACGGGATCAGTGTCCGTTCCCGCGATTCGCTGAAGAGCGCGCCCCGGGGCTACCCCGTTGATCACCGGAGGATCGGGCTGCTTCGGCATAAGGGGCTGTTCGCCTGGAAGGAATGGCCCGCCCGGCCCTGGCTCGGCACCGCGGCGGTGCGGACGCACATCGCCGGCTTCCTGGTCACTACCCAGCCGTTCAGCACCTGGCTCGATACCCATGTCGGTCCCCCGGCGCAGTAGCCCACCCGGAACAGTGCGCGCCTGGCGCCGGTTAGACCTGGTGGACCGACTGCTGTAGTAGCGAGAGGAAGAGCGTTGACGCTGGACCGCGAAGATGGGCAGATCCGTGTGCTCCTGCTTGAAAACATTCACCCTGGCGCGGCCGCCCGCCTGATCAAGGATGGCTACCAGGTGGAGACGGTGGCGCGGGCGCTGGACGAGGACGAGCTGATCGGCGCGATCGGCGGAGTTCATCTGCTCGGCATCCGGTCCGGCACGCACGTCACGGAGCGAGTCCTCGACGCCGCGCCTGGCCTGCTCGCCGTCGGTGCCTTCTGCATCGGCGTCAACCAGGTCGACCTGGGCGCCGCGTCCCGGAAAGGCGTCGCGGTGTTCAACGCGCCCTTCTCGAACACGCGCAGCGTGGTCGAGCTGGCCGTGGCCGAGATCATCGCGCTGACGCGGCGGCTCACCGACAAGACCGCGCAGATGCACGCGGGCGTGTGGGACAAGTCCGCTGCGGGCAGCCACGAGGTGCGCGGGCGGCGGCTGGGGATTGTCGGCTACGGCAACATCGGCGGCCAGCTGTCGGTCCTGGCGGAGAGCCTCGGCATGACCGTGTTCTACTACGACACCGCCGACAAGCTGGCCCTTGGCAACGCCCGGCGTTGCGGCACGCTGCAGGAACTGCTGGAGATATCCGACGTGGTCACCCTGCACGTGGACGGCCGGCCGGGCAACAGCGGCCTGTTCGGCGCGGCCGAGTTCGACGCGATGCGGCCCGGGAGCCTGTTCCTCAATCTGTCCCGCGGCTTCGTCGTTGACCATGCGGCGCTGCGGCGGCATGTCGTGTCCGGGCATCTGGCCGGGGCGGCCGTCGATGTGTTCCCGCAGGAACCCCGGGGCCGTGGCGAGGAGTTCAGCTCCGAGCTACGTGGCCTGCCGAACGTCATCCTCACGCCGCATGTTGGCGGCTCGACCGAGGAGGCGCAGGAGGATATCGGTGAGTTCGTCGCCGGGAAACTGCATGACTACGTAACGGTCGGCACTACCTCGCTGAGCGTCAACCTGCCTGGAGTCGCGCTGCCGCGGACGCCCGGCATGCACCGCCTGATCCATCTGCACCGCAACGTTCCCGGCGTGCTCGCGACGATCAACCAGCTGCTCGCGGAGCACAGTGCCAACATCGAGGGCCAGATCCTCGGGACACGTGACGATCTCGGCTACGTCCTCACCGACATCGGCACCGAGTACACCGACGACATGCTCGGCAGCCTGCGCGCGCTGGACGTCACGATCCGGCTGCGGACCACACCGCCGGACTGAGATGCCCGATCAAGGACCGGTCGCCGGGCCGGCGGCGCGCTAGGCGCGGAAGATCTCGTCCTGGAACCACTGCCAGGTCCGGCTAATGCCGGCCTCGCGGCTGATGCTGGGCGCGTACCCGAGCACCTGCTGGGCACGTTCGTAGGAGGCAAAGTTGCGTCCCACCTCACCGGCCCGCTTGGCCCGGTACTCGACCGGATGATCCGGCCGGCCGGCCGCGGCCCGGCATAGGTCGGCCAGTTCCCGCACGGTGGTCTCCACCCCCGAAGCGATGTGCAGGACGGTACCGCCCGGGACATCACCGTCGAGGGCCAGCTCAAGCGCGCGAGAAATGTCCTCGACATGCGTATAGTCACGCGACGCCGAGCCGTCACCGTAGATCACGATTGGCTCACCCGTCTGGATCGCCCGGAAGAACAGGGTCATCGCTGCCCGCTTCCGGGCACTCCACGGGCCGTACACGTTCGCGAATCGGAGCGCCACCGTGCGCAAGCCGTACGCCTGTGCGTAGGCGTAGGCGTAGCCCTCCCCAGCGAGCTTGCTCGCGCCATAGGGGGAGATCGGCTTGGGAAGGGATTCCTCGTCGACCGGTGGCGGGGCGTCTCCGATCAGCGCGCCTCCCGTGGAGGCCTGCACCACCCGCTCCACGCCCGCTCGCCGGGCGGCGTCGAGTACCCGGAACGTGCCGAGGACGTTGACGTCGAAATTCGTCACCGGGTCCTCGACGGACATGATGACCGAACCCGCTGCCGCGAGGTGTATGACGGCCTGTATCCCGGCGAGTGCGGCGCCGAGCGCCGCGACGTCACGAATATCCCCCTTGACCAGCTCGGCATCGACTCCGGCCAGGTACGACGCATCGCCCGTCGAGTAGTTGTCGAACACGCGAACCGAGTGCCCGGTCCCGACGAGGCGCCGGACGAGCGTCGCCCCCACGAAACCTGCTCCCCCGGTCACCAGAACGCGACGCGTCTCATCCATGGCAGGTAAAGCTAGCACTGCTTGACAGGTTAACAAAGTATGATGCTATTGTGCTAGGTACCTAGATGAATCGAGACTCCGTGATCGAGTTCCACCTGGACGCCCGCTCTGGTGTCGCGCCGTACCTGCAGCTGATCCACCAGGTGCGGCAGGCCCTGAGGCTGGGCCTGCTGGACGAGGGTGATCAGCTCCCAACCGTCAAGGACGTAGTCGCGCGGCTGGCGATCAACCCCAACACGGTGCTCAAGGCCTACCGGGAACTCGAGTACGAGGGACTCGCGGCGGCCAGGCCGGGGGTGGGAACGTTCGTGACGGGGACGCTGAGCGATGCCTCGCTCGCCGCGCACGGGCCGCTGCGCCAGGACCTGCTGCGCTGGCTGGCCAGGGCCCGCCGGGCCGGGCTCGACGACGAGAGCATTGAGGCGCTCTTCCAGAACACCTTTCGGTCCGCCGACGCGGAGGGCGTAGCATGACCGCCGTCCTGGAAACTCAAGGGCTCGGCAAGCGGTACCGGCGGCTG
>OBLW0100001327.1_pt1 | contig 21103 bp, 23 predicted proteins | sample 1520161 | NCBI WGS metagenome assembly OBLW01 (sample SAMEA3539309, study PRJEB22396) | soil metagenome | biome: tundra; feature: field; material: soil | place: USA | collected 2010-05 | depth 0.15 m | reverse complement strand
GCAGGTGCGTCTCAGGAAACCCTTCCAATAAATACAGGGAGAGGTGTGTTTTCCCTTGACAAGTCCTTATCATGGATGTCCCACTGGCAGCCGCTACGCCGCCACTCGCGCCGGCAGCTCCTTGAGGATCTCCGAGACGAATGCTTTCGCGTCGCCGAAAAGCATCAGCGTCTTGTCGGAGTAGTAGAGCGGGTTGTCGATGCCGGCGAAGCCGGGATTCATGGAGCGCTTGATCACCATGACCGTGCGCGCTTTGTCCACGTCCAGGATGGGCATGCCGTAAATCGGGCTGGTTTTGTCGGTGCGGGCGGCGGGGTTGGTCACGTCGTTCGCGCCGATCACCAGGGCCACGTCGCACTGCGCGAACTCGCCGTTGATGTCGTCCATCTCGAACAGGCGGTCGTAGGGGATGTCGGCTTCCGCCATGAGCACGTTCATGTGACCGGGCATGCGGCCGGCCACCGGGTGAATGCCGAATTTCACGTCCACGCCGCGGCGCGTCAGGGCGTCGTACAACTCGCGGATCTTGTGCTGCGCCTGCGCCACGGCAAGACCGTAGCCGGGTACGATGATCACGCTTGACGCGGCTTCCAGAATCGACGCGGCTTCTTCGGGGCTGGCGCTACGCACGGGGCGCTGCTCCGTGTGCGCGGCCTTGGCCTGAATCTGCCCGAACGCGCCGAACAACACGTTGGCGAACGAACGGTTCATGGCCTTGCACATGATGATGGAAAGGATCAGTCCCGAGGAGCCGTCGAGAGCGCCGGCGATCACGAGCATCTTATTGTCCAGCACGAATCCCATGGCGCAGGCCGAGAGCCCGGCGTAAGAGTTTAACAGCGCGATCACCGTGGGCATGTCGGCCCCGCCGATGGGGATGATCAGCAGCACGCCGAAGAGCAGCGCCAGCCCCGCGAACACCGGAAAAATCCAGGTATCGGTGGGAACCGCAATCAACCTGCCGCCTAGCCCCGCGGCGATGGCGAACAGAACGAAGTTGATGACGTTCTGGTTCTTGTAGGTGATGGGCCGCTGCGGCAGCACCTCCTGCAACTTGCCCATGGCCATCAAGCTCCCGGTAAAGGTGAGGAAGCCGAGCAACGTTTCGATCATCAGGGCGACCAGGATGTACTTGGGCTGATTCGGCTCGCGGTAGAACTCGGCCGTGCCCACCAGGGCCGCCGCCAACGCGCCGCACGCGTGCGACATGGCAGTCCGCTGCGGCACGGCCGTCATGGGCATGATGTAGGCGATGGGAATGCCGACCGCCGTCCCGATCAGCATGGCCGACAGGATCCACTCCCAGTTGAATACATGGTGAGCCAACAGCGTTCCGGTGACCGCCATCAGCATTCCGATTTCGCCGGCGAATACGCCGCGCCGCGCCGTAGCGGGCGTGTTCATCCACTTGAGCGAGAGAATGAACAGCATCGCCGAGACGATGTAAATGTAGTTCACCAGGTGGGCCATTTACTTCTTCTCCTCGCGCTTGTGGAACATTTTCAGCATCCGGTCGGTGATGAGGAAGCCGCTCACAATGTTGGTCACGGCGGCTGTAATGGCGATGAAGCCGAGGACCTTGCTCAACATCGTGGCGCCGTCCGCCCCGGTGATCAGAATCGCGCCTACCACCGAAATGGCCGAGATCGCATTAGTCAGCGACATCAACGGCGTGTGCAGCAGCGGCGAAACCTTGCGGATGACTTCCAGGCCGACGAAGGTCGCCAGCATGAAAACGTAAAGGCTCAACTCAAGATTCGATGACATAAAGCTCCCCCAGCTAACCCAGCAATTCCCGCACCTTGGGATGCACCACTTCGCCGGCGTAGGTCACCAGCGTTTCTCGCACGATCTCATCTTCGCGGTCGAGATTGAGTTTGCCATCCTTGACCAGATACTTCAGGAACGCAGCTATGTTGCGCGCGTACATCTGGCTGGCATGATACGGAATGGTGGAAGGCAGATTCAGCGGACCAATGATGCTGACGCCGCCGGCTTCCACCGTCTCGCCGGGCCGAGTCAGCTCGCAGTTGCCGCCGCGCTCGGCGGCGATATCGACGATCACTGATCCCGGCGCCATACGGCCCGCCATCTGGCCGGTGATCAGGATGGGCGCCTTCTTGCCGGGCACGGCGGCGGTGGTAATCACCACGTTCTGCAGGGCCAGCACATCGCCCATCAACTCGCGCTGGCGCCGGTAGAACTCCTCGCCCATGGCTTTGGCGTAACCGCCCTTGTCCTCGGCGCCGCCGCTCTCCATCTCCAGCACGACGAACCGCGCGCCCAGGCTCTCCACCTGTTCCTTGACGGCCGTGCGGATATCGTAGCCGCTCACCACGGCGCCCAGCCTCTTAGCGGTGGCGATGGCCTGCAGACCGGCCACGCCCGCGCCGATCACCAGCACGCGCGCCGGCGTGACGGTTCCCGCCGCGGTCATGAGCATGGGGAACATGCGCGGCAGCGAATCGGCCGCGATGAGGACGGCTTTGTAGCCGGCGATGGTCGCCATGGAAGAGAGCGCGTCCATGCTCTGCGCCCGTGTGATGCGCGGCATCAGTTCCATGGCCAGGAAGTTGACGCCGGAGCCCGCCAGTTGACGCGCGGCTTCGAGGGCCGTCAGCGGCTCTCCGAAGCCGATAGCGGTTTGCCCGCGGTGGAAGAGCGCCAGGTCCGCGCCGCCGGTCTCCGGGTTGGCGCCCAGGCCGCGCACTTGCAGAACGACTTCCGCCGAGCCGAAAACCTCCTGGCGGCTGGCGGCGATCCGCACGCCTTTCTCGACGTACTCGGAATCCGGGAAACCGGCGCGAAGCCCGGCCTCCCGTTCCATGATGAACTCCACGCCGGTCTTGTTCAAGACGTTGACAGCGTTCGGCGCCATGGCCACGCGGCGCTCGCCCGGCGAGGACTCAGCCACTATTCCAACGACGATGCCCATTCACTCCCCCACGAGAGAAAACGACGATTGGCAGGCGAAAGCGCCTGCCCCACTCTACAAGAAATCCGAAGTACTGAAAAAGAAACGCAGCTCCGTCTCGGCTGTTTCCGGCGCGTCGGAGCCGTGCACGCAATTGCGCTCGACGTTGGTCGCGAAGCGCTTGCGGATGGTGCCCTCGGCGGCGTTGGCGGGGTTGGTGGCGCCCATGGTTTCACGCCACTTCGCAATGGCGTCCTCGCGCTCCAGCGCCAACACGAAGAGCGGTCCCTCGGTCATAAATTTTACCAGGCCCGAAAAGAACGGCTTCTGGCGGTGTACCGCGTAAAACCCTTGCGCCTGGGCTTGGGTGAGGCGCGTCATGCGCAGGGCCAGCACTTTGAAACCAGCCTGCTCTATCATCGCCAGGATCGCGCCGGCCTGTCCGGCGGCAACGGCGTCCGGCTTGATCATCGAAAACGTGCGTTCTACGCTCATAAACGGCTTTGGACCTTCTCCCCTATTTCGGCCGGCGAGGAGCAGACGGTAATGCCGGCCGCCTCCATCGCCGCGATCTTGTCGGACGCTTTTCCCGAGCCGCCCGCGATAATCGCGCCGGCGTGGCCCATGCGGCGACCGGGCGGCGCGGTCTGGCCGGCCACAAATCCGATGACGGGCTTCTTCACATGCGCCTTCACATAGGCCGACGCGGTTTCTTCGGCGTTGCCGCCGATCTCGCCGATCATCACGATGGCATGGGTCTCCGGGTCCGCGTTGAACAGCGCCAGGGCGTCCACGAAATTCGTCCCGATAATGGGATCGCCGCCGATGCCGATGCAGGTGGACTGTCCGATCCCGAGGCTGGTCAACTGGCCCACGGCTTCGTAGGTCAGTGTGCCCGAGCGCGAGATGACGCCGACGTTGCCTTCCTTATGGATGGCCCCCGGCATGATGCCCACTTTGCACTTGCCGGGCGAGATCACGCCGGGGCAGTTGGGCCCGATCAACCGTGTGGGCTTGTCTTTCAGGAACCGCCACACGCGCACGATGTCGAGCGACGGAATCCCTTCGGTGATGCACACCACCAGCGGCATGCCCGCGTCGGCCGCTTCCATGACGGCGTCGGCGGCGAATGGCGGCGGAACGAAAATCACGGTGGCGTTGGCGCCGGTCTGCTTCACGGCTTGCGCGACGGTGTCGAAGACCGGCAAGTCCAGGTGCTTCGATCCGCCTTTGCCCGGCACCACGCCGCCCACCACGGTGGTTCCGTAAGCGATGGCCTGCTGCGCGTGGAAAGTGCCTTCCTTGCCGGTGAATCCCTGGACGATCAAGCGGGTATTTCGATCGACGAGTACGCTCATGTGTGAATCCTAGGCCGCCAGCTTCACGACTTTTTCCGCCGCGTCGCGCATATTCAGGCCGACGGCAAAATTCAGGCCCGATTCTACCAAAATCTTTCGGCCCAAATCCACGTTGGTGCCTTCCATACGCACCACGATGGGCGCCTGGATGTTCAGGTCGCGGGCCGCCGCCACCACCCCGGTGGCCAGCGTATCGCAACGCAAAATGCCGCCGAAGATGTTGATCAGCACGGCCTTCACGTGCTTGTCCGAGAGCAGAATGCGGAAGGCCTGCTTGACCTGATCGGCGCTGGCGCCGCCACCCACGTCGAGGAAATTGGCCGGGCTGCCGCCGGAGTGCTTGATGATGTCCATGGTGGCCATGGCCAACCCGGCGCCGTTCACCATACAGCCCACCGTGCCATCGAGCTTGATGTAGTTCAGACCGTAGCGCGAGGCCTCCACCTCCAGCGGGTCCTCCTCATTGAGGTCGCGCAGATCGATGAGCTCCTTGTGGCGATAGAGCGCATTGTCGTCGAAGTTGATCTTGGCGTCAAGCGCGTAGACCTTGCCGTCCGCCGTCAGGATGAAGGGGTTGATTTCGGCGAGCGTGGCGTCCATGGCAACGTACGCCCTGGCAAGCGCGATCATGGCAGCCGCGGCGGCGGGAATGCAGGACGGCGGGATCCCGATGCCGAAAGCCAGCTTGCGCGCCTGGAAGGCCATCAGGCCAGCGCCCGGCAGGAAGGCTTCCTTCAGGATGGCCTCCGGATCTCTGGCCGCCACCTCTTCGATCTCCATGCCGCCCGCCGCCGAGGCCATGAATACGGGCAGGCCCTGCACGCGGTCGAGCACAATGCCGAGGTACAGTTCGCGCTCGATGGGAAGCGTCTCTTCGATGAGCAGCCGCTGGACAATGCGGCCCTCGGGTCCGGTCTGATGGGTCACCAGCTTCATGCCGATCATGCGGCGCGCGATGTCGGCGGCTTCGGCGGCGTCCTTCGCCACCTTGACACCGCCGCCTTTGCCGCGCCCGCCGGCGTGGATTTGCGCCTTCACCACCACGCTTCCGCCGATGTTCTTGGCCGCCGTTTCCGCCTCTTCGGCGGTGAAGGCGACTTCGCCGCGCGGCACGGGGACGTTGAACTGGGCGAGGATGCCCTTGGCCTGGTACTCGTGAATTTTCATGGAAATACCGCTTGTGCTAGGATGACGAGAAAGCCGAACCCTTCAAATATAGCATGGCCCTTTTGCCTTACCTGGAGCGTGTGGTGTCGGGGGTGGATCTGTCTTCTGGCGAGGCCCTGGAGGCCATGCGGGCGGTCCTCGCCGGCCAGGCGAGCCAGCCCCAGATCGCCGCGTTTCTGGTGGCCTTGCGTATGAAGGGCGAGAGCGTGGAGGAACTGGTGGGGTTCGCGCGCGCCATGCGCGAGGTGGCCGCGCCCATCGATTGCGGCCCGGGCGGCGAGCCGCTGCTGGACACCTGCGGCACGGGCGGGGACTGCGCATCGACCTTCAATATCTCCACCATCGCCGCGTTTGTAGCGGCCGGCGCCGGCGTACGCGTCGCCAAGCACGGCAACCGTTCCATATCGAGCCGCTGCGGCAGCGCGGACCTGCTGGAAGCGTTGGGAATCGCGATCGCCGTTCCGCCGGCCGAAGTGGGGCGGGCCATCCGCGAAATCGGCATTGGCTTCCTATTCGCGCCGGCTTTTCACGCCGCCACGAAACATGCGCAGCCGGTGCGGGTGGATCTCAAAATGCGAACCGTCTTCAACCTGCTCGGGCCGCTCACCAACCCCGCCGGAGCGGACGCGCAATTGGCGGGCGCCCCCTCGGTGCACGCCGCCGAATGGATCGCAGGCGCGCTGGCGGCTTTGGGATTGCGACGCGGCTTCGTGGTCCACGGCTCCGACGGCCTGGATGAGATTACTACCACCGGCCCGACCGTGGCATTCTCCATTGCCGAGGGCCATGTGGAGCGCCTGACCCTGACGCCCGCGGACTTCGGCGTGCCCACGGCGGCGCCGGAAGACCTCAAAGGCGGCGACCGGGATCGCAACGCCGCCATCGCGCGCGCCGTCCTAGCCGGCCAACCAGGCCCTCAACGCGACGTGGTGCTGGTGAACGCCTCCGCCGCGCTGGTGGCCGCCGGGAAGGCCGCGAGTTTTTCCGAAGGCGTCCGGCTGGCCGCGCGTTCTATCGATACCGGCGCCGCATGGCGAAAAGTGGAAGCGCTCGAGCGGTTCATGAAAACGTAGATCCGCAAGGGCTGGCGCTTTCGCCTGCCAAGACGCTGGGTTGTGCGATATAGTGTCGGGAATGGCCACCAGCCCCCCGCCCATCCGTTCGTGGACAGCAGAAGTTCTTCAGCCCCTGCGTGCTCTGGGCGATCCGCTGGCGGATGCCGTCATTGCGGAGTTGTTCGCGGATGGCGGAATCGCGGCGATGAACTCCCTGATGCAGTCGTTTGTCGCCAACGAGCATCCCGTTCCCGCCGATTTGCCGGTCCCCGTCCGGCAATACTTCGAGCAAGCCAGCGTGCTTCCCCCTTGGGCGGATTCGGCGCGGATAGCGGCTGGTGAAGACCTGTTCTGGAGGTTTGGCCCGCGGGTGGTTCTGACGCTGATTTGCTACTCGCTTCCGTTCTGTTATCTGGGCCGGAACGGAGTGCCGGTTCTGGCTCTCACCAACCGGCTTTCCAGCAATCCGACGCGGCGCATTGTGGAAACTGCGCAGATGGTGGTCGATGTCATGCAAAAAGGAGGGCTGACTACCGATGCGGGGCGCGGACGCCTGACGATTCAGAAAGTCCGCCTGATGCACGCGACGATTCGCAGACTCGCGCCCACCGCGTCCACATGGAAAACCGACTTCGGATTGCCGGTGAACCAGGAAGATCTGGTCGGGACAATGTTGTCGTTCTCGTGGGTAGCCCTCGATGGCCTTGAAAAGATTGGCGTCGAGCTGACCGCGGACGATCGCGAAGCCTACGTCCATTGCTGGAACGTCGTGGGGCATCTTCTCGGCATCCATGACGACCTGCTGCCCACCAGCGCAGCCGAAGCGCAAGCCCTCGCCATGGCGATCGCGGCGCATCAGTTCGGCCCCACCGCGGATGGTCAAAGTCTGACCGGCGCATTGATCGATATGGTCGCCAGGATGCTCCCGGGGAATGTGTTCGACCCCGTGCCGAAGCTGATGATCCGCTATTTCCTGGGCAAACAGTGGGCGCAATGGCTGGGAGTGGATGAAGGGTTTCTGGCGGATCTGGCGGCCGCGCCGCTGCGGCTCGGCGGGCTCACCTTCAGCGGCGCGATCGAGGATTCAAGTACCCTGTCCGCGATAGCCGAAAAAGCCGGTCAGGCCGTGATCGATTCCATCGTGTACGTTGCACGCGGCGGAAACCGGCCAAGCTTCGCCATTCCTTCCGACCTGCGGCAACAATGGGGCGTGAACTGGACTTCCTGAAAACCCGTTCACGCCGGGATCGCGCGCAGTTCCTTGCTGGTCTGCGTCAGGATCTCGCAGCCGTTCGCGGTCACCAGCACGGTGTCCTCGATGCGGATGCCGCCCCAGCCTTCCAGATAGACGCCGGGCTCGATGGTGATCGTCATCCCGGCCCGTAGGAGGGTCTTCTCGCGGGCGCCGAGGCGCGGGGGCTCGTGGATTTCCAGGCCCAGGCCGTGGCCGGTGGCGTGAACGAAAGCGCCATCCGGGCCGTGCTTCTTGAGCGCGGCGCGAGCGGCGCGGTCCACCCGGCCGGCCGGGACGCCCGCGCGCACCGCGTCGATGGCAGCCAACTGCGCCTCCAGAACGGCCTTGTACGCGCGCTTCACCTTCGCGTCCGGACGGCCGAAAAATAGCATGCGCGTCATATCGCTGGCGTAGCCCTCGACGAACGCGCCCATGTCGACCACCACCAGATCGCCGGCGTGGAGCGGCGCGGCGGTGGGTTGCGCGTGCGGCAGCGCGGAGCGGGCGCCGCCCGCCACGATGGTCTCGAAGGCCGGCTTCTCCGCTCCCAGCCGGCGCATCCGGTATTCCAGGTGGGCGGCGAAGTCCTGCTCCGTGACGCCGGGGCGCAGGCGCGCCACCGCCTGCTCGAAAGCCCGCGAATTGGTTTGGACCGAGCTTCGAATGCGCTTGACCTCGGCCGGCGACTTCACCATGCGCAGCGCTTCGATCCATCCCCCGGCCGGATGGAGCGATGCCCTCATCGGCAGGCTCGACTTCAGCGATTCATAGCGATCGCAGGTCATCCGCGCGGGTTCGTATCCGATGCGCTTCCATCCGCGCCTGGCGATGGCCGCGGCTACGGCGGCCATGAGCCGTCCTTTGACGATGGCGACCCGGCAATCGCTTTCCGCCCGGGCCTGGATGGCGTATCGCGGGTCGGTAAACAGGATGGATTCCCCGGGCGTCACCAGCAGGTTCCCGCTGCTGCCGGTGAAGCCGGTAAGATATCTCAGGTTGGGGCTAAAAGCCGCCAGGAAAGCGTCCAGGTTGCGTTCCGCAAGGTTGGAGGCGACGGCGCGGCGGCGTTCTTGGAATTCGCTTCGCGCGGCCGTCTGCGCCACTACCTGCCGCCTTGCCAACCGCGAGCCAGGTCCTGGGCGCGCTGTGCGAAGACATCGGCTTGGCTCATGTCGCCGCGATCCTCCGCCTTGTTGGATTCATCCAGGAAGAACTGAATGCGTTTCACCAGATCCTGATCGTCGGCGCTCAAATGGCGGCTGGACATTCTTGCAAGCGTCGCCTTAGCCTCTTTCTTGCGCGCCTGCGCCAAAGCCTTTAACCTCTTCTGTTCCTGGGCGGGAACGACGGCTTGTATGGGGGGCCGCTCGACGGGCGGCGGGGCAGGTTGCGCAGTCGGCTCCGCGACGGGCGGCGGAACGGGTTGAGCGGCCACGGCCCGCGGCGGCCGGCGCGGGGGCGTCGTTGGGGCGGGCGCGGCGGATTCGGCGGATTCGGCGGGCTCAGCGGGCACAGGCGGCACGGTGGGCGTCTCGGGCGCCTTGACATCCGTTTCGGACGCCAGCGCATCCGGGTCCAACGGCTGCGGCGGCGGCAATGTCACATGGGTTTGGGGAATGGAAAGCGGCGCGGGTTGAGAAGCCGCCATCGGTTTGGCGTGCGACGCGCAACCGGCCAGCGCCAAGGCCAGCGCCGCGGCTATAACTGCCCCTTCGGATCTCATGTTACGCCGCAATCGGAAGGCGAATGAGGAAGGTCGTGCCTTTCCCCGGTTCGCTGGTGAATTCGATTGTACCATCGTGAAGTTGCACGATCCGGAAGGTCATGGCCAGCCCGATGCCGGAACCCTCTTTCTTGGTTGTAAAGTAAAGACGGAAGATTTTTTCCCGCAGTTCCGGCGAAATGCCGCCGCCGGTGTCGGAGATGCGGAGTTCGGCCCCATCCTCGCCGGCCAAAGCCTCCAGGCGTAGCGCGCCGCCGCCGGGCATGGCCTCGATAGCGTTCATCACCACGTTGAGCAGGGCCTGTTTGAGCAGGTCGCGGTCCGCCCGCACCTCCACGCCATCCTCGTCCAGGAGTACCTCGACCTGGATATTCGAAGCCTCTGCCTGCGGTCGCGCGAGCTGTGCGATTTCGTCCATCAGTTCGCGCAGGGAAACGTTCGTGTACTTCAGGTCCACGGGCTTGGTGAAATCGAGGAAGGTTTTCACCACCCGGTCCAGGCGCACGATTTCGCGCGCAATAATATCCATCTGAGGCGTGATATCGCCATCGCCGCGGGCCATCTTCTGGCGGGCCACCTCCACGTGCAGACGGATCGCGTTGAGCGGATTCTTGACCTCGTGCGCCACGCCGCCCGTGATGCGGCCGATGGCGGCCAGGCGGTCGGCGGTCTGAAGCTGGCGGCCGATCTTGCGCTGCGCTTCGGGGTCGCGCAGCCGCACCAGAACGCCGGAACCCGTCCCCGTGGCTCCGGGCAGCCTCTCCAGGACATCCACGGAGAGCAAAGCCACTGTTCCGCGGACCACTCCATCCTCATCGGTGGACGGCAGCGTAACGCGGCGGTTGTGCACGGGACGGCCAGTCCTCGCCGTCTGTTCGATGGGCAGGCCGAGGGCGGTGGCCGGAGGAAAGACATCCGCCAGCGCCTGCCCGGAAAACCAGGCGCGCTCCTTGCCGAGGAACTTCTCCACCGAGCCGGAGGCGAAAATGAGCCGCAGTTCGCGGTTGAAAACGAAGACGGCGTCCTCCAGATCCCGCAGGAGGTGGTCGATGTTTCCGCGCAGGTCGGAGACTTCGACCTGGGCCCCGCGCAGCCGCTGTCCGAGCAGGTTCACCTTGGAGGCCACGACGGAGAGTTCGTCGGCGCCGGCGAGGCCGGGCGGCCCCTCTTCGAAGTCGCCGCTGGCCGCCTGGTCCAGCATGCGGCCAATCTGACCCAGCTTGCGGAACGCCACGGCGGACGCCAGGAACGCGACGGAGACCGCGCCGAGCAGCGCCAGCAGCGCCACGGTCGCATTGCTGGCGAGGCTCTTCTGTATATCCCCATAGATCAGCGCCGGGGCTACAATCACGCGCACGTAGAGCAACGGCTGGTCCCCGGCGCCCCAGACCTGCTCAAGCTGGTAATACGGCGTGCCGCTGGCGGGCAGCAACTGCGCCTTGCTGTACCAGTGAGTCTTGTTGACGAGGGCCTCGAAATCCGGGTATTTCGGCGCCGCCGAGCCCACCCGCGACTGGTCGCTATCCGCCAGGATCTCGCCATCCGGGTCCACCACCTCGATTTCGAGAATGCGCGACGCCGTCAGGATATTCACCAGCGCGGCGCCGAGCTCCGGATCGCGCAGGGCGTCGCGCAAGGGCACGCTGGGCTGGCGGTCAAGGGTCCCGCGGACCAACTCGGACGCGATGTTATTCATCAACTGTGCGCGTTTTAAAGTGGCATCGAATTGGAGCCTCAGAACGTTGGCCAGATCCACCGCGGAGATGGCCCCCGCGATGAGGGTCGCCAGCAGCACGGACCAGAGCGTCAGCTTGGTTCTGAGGGTCATGGTCAGGGTATCAGCAGCAGTTTGCCGGTGGTTCGGCGCGCTTCCAGGTCGCGGTGCGCGTCGGCGGCATCCGCCAGCGGATAGGAACGGTCGATGCGCGGTTTGAGCTTGCCGGAGACGGTCCATTCGAGCACGTCGCCGGCGCGCCAGAGAAGTTCCTCGCGCGTGAGAACGTAGTGCCTCAGAGTGGGCCGCGTCAGGAACAGCGACCCCTTGGCGTTGAGGATGGTGGGGTCGAAGGGCCCCACGGGGCCGCTCGATTGGCCGAACAGCGCCAGTACGCCGCGCGGCCGCAAGCAGTTCAGGCTCTTCTCAAAGGTGGTGGCGCCAACCGAATCGTACACTACGTCCACGCCGCGCCCGCCGGTGAGACGCTTCACCTCGGCCTCAAAATCGACCTGGGTGTAAAGGATGGCCTCATCCACCCCGTTCCCGCGCGCCACAGCCGCTTTCTCCTGGGTGGAAACCGTACCGAATACGCGCGCGCCGAGCATCTTGGCCATCTGCGCGATGAGCCCGCCGGCCCCGCCCGCCGCGGCGTGCACCAGGCACGCATCGCCGCTCTTCAGCGCATAGGTGGAGTGCGTGAGGTAGTGCGCGGTCATGCCTTGAAGCATGATTGCGGCGGCCGTAGGGAAGTCCAGGCCGGGGGGGAGCTTCACAAGTTGCGCGGCGGGAACCAGGGCGTATTCGGCGTACGAGCCGCTCGCCACGGACCAAGCCACGCGGTCGCCGGGCGCTACTTCGGTCACCCCGGCGCCGGCCGCCTGGACGGTTCCGGCGCCCTCGTGGCCGAGCGTGAGCGGAAGCCCGGCCGTGTACAGGCCGGTCCGGTAATACACGTCGATATAATTCACGCCGCTGGCGGCGATGCGTACCAGGGCTTGGCCGGGCCCCGGTTGGAGCATGGCGGTTTCCACCAGCTCCAGCTTTTCAGGACCGCCGGTTTCTTTGATTTGAATGGATTTCATAGCTTGTTATTCCTGCATCATGGCCCGCCGCCAGCCCAGGCGAAGCAGCCTTCGCGCGTGGACGGCGGCGGCGTAAGTTACCAGCCAGGCCAGTATAAACGGGAAGGCAACCAGGCGCGCGGGCGTGCGGACGGCCCCGGTTCCGGCCATCCCCGAACGGGTAATGGCGAACTGGCGTATGGCGGAGAGGTGCTGGCGGTCGAGCCAGAAGTAGTCGCAGTTCTCATTGATGACAAAAACCTTGGCGGGCAAGCCCAGCGCCAACACCCATTTCCACGTCATCAGGATGGGTTCGCCGGAACAGACGATCCCCATGTGGCTGTAGCGGTTGCGGGCCAGCTCGCGGAAAAGCCGGAAACGCGCCCCTAACCGGCGAGCCTCGCTGACGCGGTAAACCCGCGTGCTGGCGGGATTGAAGCCGCGCGGCAGGGCGGCGTAGCAGGTGGCCACGTCGATGCGGATGTCCGGCCCCCAGGCGTCGCGCAATCCACCGGCGACCCCTTCCAGCAGCTTGCGCGACCCGCTTTCCACCAGCAGCATGGCGGTCGGGTTGGGGTGCCGGCCTGTCAGAAAATAGCGCACTAATCCGACTATACCGGAGTGTTAGGCTGGGAGAGTATTGGGCATTCTTGAGAATCTGCTGACCGAACAAGCGAACCCGGCTTCCGCTTCGATCGACGCGCTGGCTACCGAGGACATGCTGCGCGTCATCAACGCCGAGGACCGCACAGTGGCGGATGCGGTGGCCAGCCAGATCCCGGCGATCGCGCGCGCGGTGGATGCCATCGTTGCCTGCTTCCGGCAGGGCGGGCGCCTGATGTATATCGGCGCGGGCACCAGCGGACGCCTGGGCGTGTTGGACGCATCCGAGTGTCCGCCCACCTTCGGGGTCCCGGCCGGCATGGTGCAGGGCATCATTGCCGGGGGCGAAGCGGCGTTGAGCCGCGCGGCCGAGGCCAGCGAGGACGATCCGGCCAGCGGCGCGCGCGATCTTTCCGCCCGCGGATTCACGGCTCGCGACACGCTGGTGGGCATCGCCGCCAGCGGCCGCACGCCTTACGTGCTGGGGGCCGTCGCGGAGGCCAAACGCCTGGGGGCCGTCACGGTGGGCATTAGCTGCACGCCGGATTCGGAGCTGGCGCGCGCGGTGGCCGTCCCCATCACGCCGCTGGTGGGACCGGAAGTGATTGCGGGATCCACGCGCCTGAAGGCCGGCACCGCGCAGAAGCTGGTACTCAACATGCTTTCCACGGGGGCGTTCATCCGGATGGGCTATGTTTACGGCAACTTGATGGTGAACGTCCAGCCCACCAATGCCAAGTTGGCGGACCGGGCGCGCCGAATCGTTGCCCAGGCAGCCGGCGTTTCCGCGGAGCGCGCGGCCGAGTTGCTGGTGGCGGCCGGGGACAATGTGCGGGCGGCCATTGACAAAGGCAAAGACTTCCATGGATAAATTTGCCATTACGGGCGGGACCAGGCTGCGGGGAGAGATCCCGGCGGGAGGATCGAAGAACGCGGCGCTTCCGGCGCTGGCCGCGGCGCTGCTGACCGCGGAGCCGGTGACGCTGCGGCGCATCCCGCGCGTCCGCGACATCCGCACCATGCAGCGCCTGCTGGTGGATATCGGCTGCAAGGTGGATTCGGAGGGCGAGACGGTTCGCCTGGAGACGCCCACGATCACGTGCCCGGAAGCGCCCTACGAGCTGGTGAAAACCATGCGCGCGTCGAGCTTGGTGCTGGGCCCCCTGGTGGCGCGGTGCGGTCGGGCGCGTGTATCCTTGCCGGGCGGCTGCGCCATTGGCGCGCGGCCCATCAACCTGCACATCTTCGGCCTGGAACAGCTCGGCGCGCGCATCAACCAGGCGCACGGGTACATCGAAGCCACTGCGCCCGAGGGGCTGCGCGGCGCGGTGGTGCACTTCGACCGCATCACCGTGACCGGCACCGAAGACCTCATGATGGCAGCCACGCTGGCTCAAGGCGAGACGGTGCTGCGCAACGCCGCCCGCGAGCCGGAGGTGGCGGACCTGGCGGCGCTGCTGACCGCCATGGGCGCAAAGATCGAGGGCGTCGGCACTTCCACCATCCGCATCCAGGGCGTCGAGCGGCTCCACGGCGCGGAGCACGAAATCATCGCCGACCGCATTGAGACCGGCACGTTTCTGATCGCCGGCGCGATCACCGGCGGAGACGTCACCGTGACCGGATGCATCCCCGAGCACGTGGGCGCCCTGGTCTCCAAGCTGCAACAGGCCGGTGTAGAAGTGACCCAGCCGGATGCCGGCAGCCTGCGGGCCCGCGGCACGGGCCGCGTGCGCTCGGTGGACATCACCACCGAGGAATACCCCGGTTTCGCCACCGACTTGCAGGCGCAGTACATGGCCCTCATGACGCAGGCCGAGGGCATCGCCTTGATCGTTGAGACGATTTTCGAAAACCGCTTCATGCACGCGCAGGAACTGGCGCGCATGGGGGCCAACATCCGGCTCGACGGCAAGCAGGCCATCGTGGCCGGCCCGCGCGAGCTGACCGGCGCGGGGGTGATCGCTTCGGACCTGCGGGCCAGCGCTTCACTGGTATTGGGCGCTCTGGCGGCCCGCGGAGAGACGGTGATCGACCGCGTTTACCACATCGACCGCGGCTATGAGAGAATCGAAGCTAAACTGGCGCTGGCCGGCGCCAGGATCCGCAGGGTGGAGTGAGAAGCGCCATGACGCACAGTCCGGGATTCCTGAAGCTGGTGAAGGACGCGAAATCGCGCGTGGAACAGATCGAGATCGAGGAATACCGGAAGATGCGCGACTCTGGCGAAGAGCACATCCTGGTGGACACGCGCGAGGATAACGAATGGGCCGCGGCCCACGTGGCTGGCGCGATGCACATGAGCAAAGGCATCATCGAGCGCGACATCGAAGTCAAGGTTCCGGACAAAGCCACCGCGCTGGTGCTTTACTGCGGCGGCGGTTTCCGTTCCGCGCTGGCGGCCGACAATCTCCAGAAGATGGGTTACACCAACGTCGTCTCGCTCGACGGCGGCTGGAAGGCGTTGAAGGAATCGGGCATCCCCTTGGAAAAGTAGGCAGGCTTCAGAATCTCAGTTCTTCCGGCTTGTAAAGTAGGTCCCGGTCCAGGATCATTTCCATGGTAGTGCCCTTGGGCAGCACCACGCCGGAACCGCCCTTGCCCAGGGCCGAGGCCAAGCCGGCCAGACCACCGGCGGCTCCGCCAAGACCCACCCCCATGCCGTAGTGGCCCGATGCGGCCCCGGCGATCGATCCTACCGACGCTCCCATGCCGGTGGTTCTAGCCACCGTTCCCACGTTGCTGCCCGTGCGGTTTTCGCCGCTGATGGTTCCTTCCGCGCGGTCCACTTGCCCTTGGGCGCTGGCGTCCGCCGAACCTAACCGCGAACGGAAATCCCGCGCGACCCCATTCGGCAGCGTCAGCGTATCGAAGCGGATGTACATTTCCGCCTTGCCCTTGACGTGCCCCGCCGGCTTGGCCTTGGTGATGGTTCCCTGCACGTAGCTGCCGCGCGGAATCGCCAGGCGGCCGTCGATGAAGATGGGGAAAGCCGTCTCCAGATAAACCCCGTCGCCCTCCCGCGACTGTTTGGTATTGAGGCTGTTCGCCAGTGTGAGTGGAATGTGCGTGCCCGCGCGCACCACGATTTCGGTTGAGGAGGGCGGGTCGGACTTCGCCGGCGGTCCAGGCGGCTGGGGCGCCGGAAGCCGCGCCGTCAGCTCCGTCTGCCCTTCCCGCCGGTACACCGCCGTGCCTTCCACCTGCCCCGTGGAACCGGCAACCTGGCGCTCGATAGTGAGCGTCGAGCGATTCGCGGAGAGCTTCCACCGGTCCATGACGGAGTAGTCCGGGGGACCGGAAACGAGCGTGTTAATCAGCAGCGCCGCGCCCTCCCATTTGGCGACGGTTTTCCTGTGCTCTTGCCCCAGCGCGTATTGGCTTTCCTTGCCATCCGCCGAGAAGGTCCACACCGCCTCGGCGCCGTCCTCGGCCGTGCCGGAGCAGCGAAAAGCCATCTCGCGCTGGACGATGAGGAGCAGTCGATCGGGCAGGGCCGGCAGCGCCCGGATGTTACTGGCCTGCGGGTCCAGGAACCACCGGCCGGAGAAATCGCGATCCGCGTCAATCGCAGCCAGCGGAACTGCGGCTGCGAGCGCCACTGCCACAGCCGCCGCCATCGAAGCGCGAGGTCTCATACCCATCCAGATATTACCACCGGCTGTCGAAGAAGGGCGCCGCTGTGTCATAATCCAGGGCAGATGTCCTTGGAAATCGAACAACGCGAAAATGAGGGAGTCGTCATTTTGGATCTGAAGGGCCGAATCACCGTCGGCCCGGCGGCCGGCGCATTGCGCGAGAAGGTGGCCGAGCTGAGCGCCGCCGGTATAAAAAACATCGCGCTGGAACTCAAAGAGGTCGATTACATCGACAGCACCGGTTTGGGCGCGCTGGTCATGTGCGTCACCACCATGCGCAGGACCGGCGGGAACATCAAACTGGTCAACCTCAACCGCCGCAATATCGAACTGCTGGTGATGACCAAGCTGGAGACCGTCTTCGAGGTCTTCGCCGACGAGCAGGATGCCGTCAACAGTTGCTATCCCGACCGCAAGGTCAAGACCTTCGATATCCTGGATTTCGTCAAGAAAATTCAAGAATCGGGGGAATAGCGGTCCATGGCATTGGTGGTGGTCGGAGGCGTCGCCGCGGGTCTCAGCGCTGCCGCGCGCGCGCGCCGCATCGATCCGCGCCTGGAAATCGTGGTACTCGAGAAAGGCCCGGTCATCTCCTACGGCGCCTGCGGCCTGCCGTATTTTGTGGAGGGGCGCGTACGGGAGATCCGCCAGTTGATCGGCTACACGCCCGAGTATTTCCGGCGGGAGCGTAACATCGAGGTGCGCACCGGCGCCCGCGCGGCTTCCATTTCCCATGCGCGCCGCGAAGTGACGCTCGAATCCGGCGGGCGCTTGCATTACGACCACCTGGTGATCGCCACCGGCGCGCGCTGCGATGTTTCCGGATTCGCCGGTGCGGCGCAGCCCCACGTATTCACGCTGCAAACCCTCGACGACGCCGAAAGGATGCGCCGTTTCCTGCTTGAGAAGCGGCCCCGCAGCGCGGTGGTCATCGGCGCCGGGTACATCGGACTGGAAGCCGCCGACGCGCTGCGCCGCAACGGCCTGCGTGTGACGGTGTTGGAGCGTTCCGCCCACGCCCTGGGCCGCGACGATCCGGCCTTCACCGCGGCGGTGCGTGAGCGGTTGGAGGCCCACCGCGTGGAGTTCGTTTGCGGCGTGGACGCGCGCGAGATCGAAACGGACCGCGTGGCGGATATCCCTTGCGACATGGTGGTGATCGCCGCCGGATTCAAGCCCAATGTGGAACTGGCCTCCCAAGCCGGCGTCGAGACCGGCCGCACCGGCGCCATACGGACCGACGACCGCATGCAAACCAATTTGAACGGCGTCTTCGCGGCGGGCGACTGCGCCGAAACTACCCACGTGGTGACCGGCCGCCCCGTCTACATCCCCTTGGGAACCACCGCCAACAAGATGGGCAGGGTGGCCGGCGCCAACGCGGCCGGCAAGCGCGAACGCTTTGCGGGCGTGGCCGGCACGTCCATCGTTTCCGTGTTCGGAATGGGGTTCGCGGTGACCGGCCTTTCCGCCGTGCAGGCCCGCGCCGAGGGTTTTTCGCCGGTATCCGCGCGGATCGAAGCCTATTCGAGGCCCGGGTATTACGATCCCCGGAAGACCACCGTGGATCTGGTTGCCGACCGCCCCACGGGCCGTTTGCTGGGCGGGTCCGTGATCGGCGAAGACGGCGCCGCCGGCCGCATCAACGTGATCGCCGCCGCGCTCCATTCCCACCTCCGCGTCGAAGATTTCGAGCAATTCGACCTGGCCTACTCCCCTCCCTTCGCGCCGGTGTGGGACCCGCTCCTGGTCGCCGCCCAACAACTTATGAAGGAGTTGTAGCGGACAATCCGTGGAGTGGGCCTCTGGCCTGCCACGCCGCCGTCCGTGGCGGCGTTCGGGCGTGTGGTCCCCGCAAATGCCGGCGCGAACGCCGGCATGGCAAGCCAGAGGCTCGCTCCACGCAACCCGATCTTGTACCATCGAATTATGGCCCTCTGGAAACGGCGCCGTATTCTTGAACCCGGCGCGCGCGCTCCCGAGTTCCGCTTATCGCGCCTCGATGGCGGCGAAGCTACCCTGGCCGAAATCGCCGCTCACGGGCCGGCGCTGCTGGTGTTTTTCAAGGTCACGTGCCCGGTGTGCCAGTTTACGCTGCCGTTCCTGGAGCGCATCCACGCGGGCGCGCTGCCTATCTTCGGCATTTCGCAGAACGACGCGGAGCGCACGCGCGAGTTCAACCGTGAATTCGGCGTGACGTTCCCCACGCTCCTCGATACCGAGGAGAGCGAATTCCCCGTGAGCAACGCGTTTGGCATATCGAGCGTACCCACCATGTTCCTGGTGGAGGGCGACAGTACAATTTCGCAAGTCATGGAGGGCTGGCGGAAGACGGAAATCGAATGGCTGGGCGGCAAAGCGGGCGTGCAGCCTTTCCGCCCCTCCGACTACGTGCCGGAATGGAAAGCCGGTTGAGGATCGCGCAACTAGGCTCCCGGCGGGCGCCACGCTAAAATAGAAATAGATCCATGGCCAACACCTTCGAGGAAATATTCGGCGCCGCGGCTGCCGTCGCCAAAGGCATGGGCGTCACCTTCAAGGAGATGCTCTCGCCCACCGTGACCGAGTATTACCCCGACGAGCCGCCCAAATTCGAAGAACGCTTTCGCGGCGTTCACGTCTTGCAGCGCGACGAGAATGGCCTGGAGAAATGCGTGGCGTGCTTTCTGTGCGCCGCGGCGTGCCCCGCCAACTGCATCTATATTGAAGCGGCGGAGAACACCGAACAGGTCCGCATCTCCGGCGGCGAGCGTTACGCCAAGGTCTACAACATCGATTACAATCGCTGCATTTTCTGCGGATACTGCGTGGAGGCCTGTCCCACCGACGCCATCACGCACGGCCATGGCTTTGAGGTGGCCAGCTACAACACCTCCACGCTGGTCAAGCGCAAAGAGGATATGCTGGCCCCCATGCCCGCCGGCGCCAAGCCGCCCGTGGTTGAGCCACGCTAGAATCCATGTATGCGTAAATTACTGCTGCTGCTTCTTCTCTCCGCCGGATTCATGGCCGCGCAAGATCGCGTCTACGAGTTGCGGACCTACACCTGCCACGAAGGCAAACTGGACGCTCTCAAGGCGCGCTTCCGCGATCACACCATCGCCATCTTCAAGCGCCACAACATGGAGAGCGTCGGCTACTGGGTCCCGCAAGACCCCGAGCGGTCCAAGAACACCCTGATCTACATCATCTCCCATGCCAGCCGCGAAGCCGCCACCAAGAACTGGGCCGACTTCAATGCCGATCCCGAGTGGCAGAAGGTGAGGAAGGAATCCGAAGCCGCCGGGCCGATCGTGGTGAAGACGGAATCGGTCTTCATGACCCCGACCGACTTTTCCCAGCTAAAGTAAGCCATGGGCCTGGCAATCGCCGCAGACGACGTTCGCGCAGCCGCGGAACGAATCCGTCCGCTGGCGCGGCGCACCCCGGTGATGACTTCGGCGGGGTTCGACGCGCAAGCCGGCGCCCGCGCCTTCTTCAAGTGCGAGAATTTGCAGCGCTGCGGCGCGTTCAAGATCCGGGGCGCGTCGAACCTGATTCTCTCGCTAACGAAGGGCGAGCTGGCGCGGGGCGTTCTCGCGTATTCCTCCGGCAATCATGCGCAAGCTACCGCCATGGCCGCCCGCCACGTGTGCGCCGCGGCCACCATCGTGATGCCGGAAGACGCGCCGCGCTCCAAGATGGAAGCCACGCGCGAGCTGGGCGCCCGCATCGTAACGTACAACCGGTTCACGGAAAACCGCGAAGAGATTGCGAACCGCGTTCATGAAGAGACCGGCGCGACGCTGGTTCCGCCCTACGACCACCCGCTCATCATGGCGGGCCAGGGCACGGCCGCGCTGGAGCTGCTGGAGGAAGCCGGCGGGCTCGACGCCCTGATCGCTCCGGTGGGCGGCGGCGGGCTTCTGGCCGGATGCGCTGTCATCGCCACGCAGATGCATCCGGGCATACGCATTTTCGGCGCGGAACCGGAAGGCGCCAACGACACCTTCCTTTCGCTGGCGGCGGGCCGGCGAGTCACGGTGGCCCATCCCGACACCATCGCCGACGGCCTGCGGGTCCCGTGCCCCGGCGAGTTGACCTTCCCGGTCATCGAGCGGCTGGTGGAGCGCGTCATTCTGGTGAGCGACGCCGAGATGCGCGCCGCCGTGAAATTCCTGCTCCTGCGCCTGAAGATTCTGGTAGAGCCCAGCGGAGCCGCCGCCGCCGCCGCCGTGCTCTTCCGCAAGCTGCCCCAGGAAATCGGCGCCGTCGGAGTGGTGCTCTCCGGCGGCAATGTCGATTTTGAAGAGCTCGCGAAGTACTGTTAGCTCAGTTTCGCGGCCCAGATGCCGGAAGGTTCCGCCGGAGAATCTGAACGCAGACTAACGTTCATGGGGGCCGGGTGGGAGGGGCGCGCGTCCGGTGGCGCCGAAATAGGGGAAACGAACCCATTTTGAGGCGCTTCGGGGGAGGCGGGAGCGGGGCTGGAGGCTTGGGCGGGTTCCGAGGCGGCGTTCGCGGCGTTTCCGGCGTTTTCCTCCTCCGCCCGGCGTTCCCGCTGGGCGCGGCGCAACTCTTTCAATGCGCGGAAATAGCTGCGCCCTTCGGCGGCCAGGCGGCGGAAGATCTGCTGGGCGGCGGGGCAGGTGAA
>OBLW0100001326.1_pt1 | contig 21107 bp, 9 predicted proteins | sample 1520161 | NCBI WGS metagenome assembly OBLW01 (sample SAMEA3539309, study PRJEB22396) | soil metagenome | biome: tundra; feature: field; material: soil | place: USA | collected 2010-05 | depth 0.15 m | reverse complement strand
CGCCCCACCAAGCCGGAGTCAGCGGCAACGGCTGAGTGAAAGGGATACCCAGTTGTCCCGATTTTCAATCGCCTCCAGCTCGTTTACCAGCGCCAACCGCCGGCCAGCAGGCATCCGGATGCTACCCTTGTAAATGGAGGAGCCAATCTGTTCGCCTCACGCGATACCGCTATCCGCGAGGGCCTCGCGGAATTGTCTTTCGCTTCCCAACAGATGAAGAAAACAAAGGCTGAATTGGCTTTGTTTGTTCAAAAAGCCTTCCTGAACGGACCGCTCTCCATGGCCGTGAAGCGCCCTGCGCTCCTTCCATCGAACAAAACCGCCGTGCATGCGTAATAAACTAGTGGTTCGCGCGTCACCAATAGCGCGACCCAGGCGCGCGCCAGCCCACCGGTGCCGCCTTCATCTAAACGGTCGATTTCAATGAAACTATTTCAAACGCCGATTCGAGTTTTAGGGATTCTCCTGGTCTTATGCGCCTGCGCGGCGGCCCAGCAGGAGATCAGCGTCCAGCCGCCCACCGGCGGATGGAGCTTCGTCACCGGTAACTACCGGGCCGGAAGCGTGCCGGCCATCCGGCTGCAGAATTCCTCCCGCTTCGCTTCGCTGATACGGGCGGGCAATCTTTATCTGTCGTCGCGCGATGTTGTGGCGTTGGCCATCGAAAACAATATCGACGTGGAAATCCAGCGATATGGTCCGCTGCTGGCGCAGCAAGTGCTCCTGCGCGCCCAAGCCGGCGGCTTTTTGCGCAGCGTGGGCCTGGGAGTGGCCACCGGACCCCAAAGCGTCAGCTTGCAAGGCGTCAGCGTAAATACGTCCGGTGGCGTCGGTCTCAGCGCGGGCAACGGAGTCGGCTCCGGAGGCGGCATCGTCACGCAGTTGGGGCCCCCCATTCCCGCCCTGGATCCAACCCTCCTCGGCATTGCCAGTTTCGGGCATGCCACCTACCCGCAGAGCAACCTCGTGCTCACGAACACCGCCGTGCTGGTGGACACCACGCGCTTCTTCGAGGCTCAGTATGTGCAGAACTTCGAGTTCGGCCTGCAAGCTCAACTGACCTACATGAGCACACGCGTGAACTTGAATAGCCCATTCTACAGCGTGAATCCCGCTACCTCCGGCGACCTCGATTTGATTTTGACGCAGAACCTTTTGCAAGGATTCGGACGGGCGGTCAACGGCCGGAACATTCGCGTGCAGAAGAATAACGTGAAGGTGAGCGCGCTGCAATTCAAGCTGCAGATCATAGCCACCGTCTCCGCTGCGCTGAACCTCTACTGGGACCTGGTGAGTTTCGACGCGGACGTACGCGCGCGCCAGCGGGAAGTAGGCACTGCACAGCAGCTTCTGGACGACAACAAGAAGCTGGTGCAGTTCGGAACCGCCGCGCCCATCGAAATCACGCGCGCGGAGTCCCAGTTGTACGCCGGCCAGCAAGATCTGGTCACTGCCCAGACCAACCTGCTGCAGCAGGAGACGATTCTGAAGAACTACTTGAGCCGCAATGGTGTCGCGGACGCGGGCTTGACGGCTTTACATATCGTTCCGCTCGATAAGTTTGAGATTCCCGAGAAGGACGAAATCCGTCCGCTGGAAGACTTGATCCACCAGGCTCTGACCTCGCGTCCCGAGATGGAGCAAGCCCGCCTGAACCTGGCAAGTAACCAGATGAACCTGGTGGGCATCAAGAACTCTCTTAGGCCTACCTTGAATGCCTTCGCCGAAGTGACTAACAACGGCCTGTCGGGGGACCTTACGGCCTACGGACTCGCCCAGGGTTACCCCGGTTCGCTGGTCGGCGGATATGGCAATATGCTCTCGGAGATCTTTCGCAGAGATTATCCAAACTATTCGGCGGGCATCTCGCTCAACATACCGTTGCGCAATCGCGCCGCTAAAGCGGACTATGCGACCAGTCTCCTGGAACTGCGGCAAAACGAACTGAACCTGCGCAAGAATATCAACCAGATCCGGGTAGATGTACAGAACGCCCTGGTGGGCGTCGAGCAGGCGCGCGCGCGCTACGAGGCCGCGGTGCGGTCCCGGGCACTCCAGGAACAGACGCTGGCCGGGGACCAAAAGAGGTACGCGCTGGGCGCTACGGTGTCCTTCCAGGTGGTGCAGGACCAGCGCGATCTGGCCAGCGCGCATAGCGCGGAGGTGCAGAGCATGGCGAACTACACACATGCGCGCATCGCGTTGAACCAGGCGCTGGGCACGACCTTGGATGTCAATGAGGTTTTGATCGATGAAGCCCTGAAAGGGCAGATCTCCCAGCCATCGGTGTTGCCCGCGGACCTGCCCAAGGAGGAGCGCCCATGAAACGGCCAACGCCTCCTTCGCCCAGATTGGAGGGCGGGCAATTCTGCCCGCAGCCGGCTTTCAGCCGGCTCTGGCCGCCCGAAAAGGCGGCTGCGGCCAAGATTGGCCGCCCCACAATACTGGCCGTTGCGGCTATCCTGCTCTGCGCGCCCCTCGCGTGGGCGCAGCAGTCTGCCATTGCTCCCGTGGCGCCGCACGCGCCCGCCATCCTGCGGCCGTATCTGGCGCCCGAGGCGCCGCCGGTCCGCCTGGCTAATTCCCCGCGGCTGCGCGAACTCGTCCGCGCCGGCACGCTGTATCTCACCGTGCAGGACGCCATTGCGCTGGCGCTGGAGAACAACATCGACATAGAGGTGGCCCGCTACAATCCGCTCATCCTGGGATGGAACGTCACGCGCTCCGAGGCGGGTGGCGCATTGCCTGGCGTGCCCAGCAACGCCTCGCAGGCCGGAGCGGTGTCCGTCGGGCAGGGCGTCGCTGGCAGCCAGCAGGCCGCCGGCGTCACCGCACCGGGAACCAGTTCAGGCCACGTCCAGTCGACCAACGCCACCATTTCGCAAATTGGACCCATCACGCCCACGCTGGATCCCATTATTCAGGAGTCCAGCACGTTCAGCCACACCACCTCCCTGTATCCGGATGCGGAGGCGAGCGCCACTGCGACCCTGGTCGATGGGACGCGCGCGTACACGGCCAGCATCCAACAAGGGCTACTGACCGGCGGCACCGTCACCCTGACTTACACCGACCACTACTTGAATGAGAATTCACCCACCGATGTGCTGAACCCGACTTCGGCCCCGTCGCTCTCCATCTCGGCGCAACAGTACCTGCTGAACAGCGCCGGCGTGGCGGTCAACGCGCGCTTCATTAATGTCGCCAAGATGAACCGGGACGCCTCGGACCTGGCCTTTCAAACCCAGGTGACCAACACCGTCTCCCAGGTATTGAATGCCTACTACGCTTTGGAGGCGGCTTATGAAGACGTGAAAGCTAAGAGAAGCGCCGCCGAGACCGCCACCACATTTCTTGGGAACGTGAAGGAACAGGTGCGTATCGGATCGTTGGCGCCTTCCGAGACGATCAATGCCGAGAGTCTGGCCATTACCGCCCAACAGGCTCTGGTGGACTCTGAGACGACCCTAAAACAGCAGGAAATACAATTGAAGAACCTGCTGAGCCGCAACGGGACCGCCGATCCGGTTCTGGCCGGCGCGCGTATCCTGCCCGTCGATCCCATCCGCATAGCTGAGCATGACGACCTCCCTCCGCTGGAGGAACTGGTCAAGCAGGCCCTTGCTAACCGCACGGATCTGGCGAGCGAAAGGGAAAATGAAGCTGCCGCGGTAATAGGCAATCTGGGGACTAAGAACGGAGTCCTGCCGTTCGTGGTAATCGGCGGCAGTGAGAGCCAGGCCGGCATAGCCGGAACCGGAAAGACCGTCAGCTTCAATGGCCAAACGGCGACGCCCAACCCTTACTTCGTGGGCGGCGTAGGCACGGCGCTCGGTCAGGTGCTCCGCCGCGACTTCCCCTCCGAAAGCATCTACGGAGGGTATGAAATGACGTTCCGGAACAGGCAGGCGCAAGCCGACTATGCCGTCGACCAGTTGACTTTCCGCCAGACCCAGTTGACCACCCGCAAGGATCTCAACCAAGTGCAGGTGGATGTCCAGAACTACGTCATTGCCTTGCGGCAGGCGCGCGCCCGCTACGATGCCGCCGTCCGCAACCGGACCCTGCAGGAGCAACTGTATTCCAGTGAGCGGAGGCGGTTCGAATTGGGAGCGTCCATTCCGTACAACGTGACCCAACAGCAGCGGGACCTGATGACCGCCCAAAACTCGGAGATGGCGGCTCTGGTTGCCTACATTACCGCGCGCATCGCCCTTGACCGCACCACGGGCGCCATCCTGCCTGCCAATCACGTGTCGCTTACCGAGGCGCGCCAAGGCAAAGTCATGCGCGAATCGGTGATTAGCGAGCCGCCGCCTGGCCAGAAGTAGGCGTCAACCCGCGCAAAATGCCCGGATACACGTCCCGCGCGGCGTTCTTGCCGATAATCGAGATGCCGCGCCACTCCTCCGGCACGGCATCGCGCGTGGCGGCGTTGAGTTCCACCGGCCCAGCGGCTTCCCAACCCTCGATCGGCATCCGCACGTTGGCTGCGCGGGTGATCTCCTTCACTGTGGCGACGGCCGCTTCGCGATCCTTGCCGTCCGCCGAATCCAGCAGCCACACATCGTAGCCGTGCGCGAAGAGGAACTCCAGTAAGTTGGTCTCGATCGTGTCGATCGAGAAGATCAGGCTTGATATACCCGCGCCGGCCGTCAGCAGAACCGGTCCATGCGAACCACCCTCGTAGCGGATCAGCCAACGCCGCGCCCCGCCGCCGCCGGGCAACGGATGCACCGTGGGAGCGTTGACGCGCAGCGGCCGCTTCTTGCGCTCTCCAGCCACGCCGCCATAGATGTCGTACAGATCGCCGGCTAAGGCGCGTCCGAAACGCGCGGTAGCCTTTAGACGCGCGCCCACGTTCGCGGCATTCGATACCCGCAGGGTAGTCAACTGCCGCCGCAAGTCCTGTGGCAGGATGCGCAGGGTGCTTTTGGACAGAACGGCGCGTGCCTCGCTGTCTCCGTCATAGAGAGTCGCATGTAGGCCGGTGGCCTCTTTGGATGCCTGCAAGTAGAAAGTCTTACCCTGCCGGCTGACCAACTTCATCCGATAGGCCATTCGCCCCAGACTGAAATCGCCGTCCGCGACTTTCAACGGCTCGCTGGAGAGCGCTGGCGCCAGGGCCCGGCCGGCCACGCGCGCTTTGTGCCCCGGATTGCGCATCAGATCGTCCAGGTCGTCCGAGACAACTGTCAGATCCAGTTCCAACGCATCGCCGCGCGCGGTCTCGGTGAACTGAATCCCCTGCGGCGCCGGACTGGCCGGCTCCTTGCGGACTGGCGGGCGCGAAGGCAGCGCATAATCGATACGCCAGCCGCGGTCGCTTGCCAGCAGTGCGCAGGCCCGCTCGCCCAGCGCGGAAATCGTCAGCAGCGGACCGGCGCCCAATGAGCGGGGGATTGTCGAACCGTCGCACACGTAGAGTCCCTCGTGAACCGCCGTGCCGCTGCCGCCCGAGAAAGCCTGCCCCTTGTGGTTCACTACGCCATGCGCCGCGTCGTCGGCCATCGCGCAGCCGCCCAGCGGATGCACGGTGATCAGATCGTGATTGAAGATCCTGCTCCACACCGGGTTGATCAGGTAATTGCCGCCCAACGCGCGGGTGGCTTCAGCCAGTATCGCGTTCACTCGCTGGAAGATGGGCTGGTCGCCCACGTGGGGCCATTCGATTTGCAGGCGGTCGCTTTCGAGACGCATACTGCCGCCGCCGCCCTCGTGGGTCGCCACCAGGTAGGCCTGCGTATGGTCTGCCATGGTTTCATAGGGACCCACGGAGAGGCTCTCGACGTCGCCTTCCATCGCCAGGGCTTCTCCGAGACCTTCGCCCGTCACCTTGCCCAGAGCCGCGCCCGTCTTGGCCAGGGCTTCCGGCAGCAGATTGGCCAGCGCGCCCGGCGTGACCATCTCCTGGATCACGATGCCGTCGTCCAAATCGGGCTGCCCCCGCATGTCGATGATTCCCGTGACGCAGGGACCCACCGCCTCCATATCGCGCGGATCGCGGTGGCCGTAACCCACTCCGCGAATCTCCTCCGCACAGCCGTAGCTGTAGCCCAGCACGTCTCCGTTGCCCGAGAAGTGCTGGCCCACCTGGCCCGAGAGGGGCAGGCCGGCGGCCTTTGAACGCAGCAGAATCTCCGTCGATCCCAGCGTGCCGGCCGCCAGCACCACGATGTCCGCCGAGACGGTCCGGACCGGCTCGTCGAAGTCCTCCCGCCCGGTTTTGAGCGTCTGGTAGTGCGCCAGCCAGCGCTCGTCTTTGCGCTCCAGGCGGCGCACGGATACTTGCGTGTAGATCGCCGCTCCGAAATTGCGCGCGTCCGGCAGGTAATTGAACAGCACCGTGTTCTTGGCGCCGTAATTGCACCCTGTCACGCAGTCGCCGCACAGCATGCAGGCATGCTGCTCGACGCCCACGTGGTTGACGCCCTCGGTGAAGTTCACCGCGATCGGCGGGCGCGTGCAAGTCTGCCCCAAATGTGCGGCGGATTGTTCCAGCGCCAGCAGTTTCGGCAATGCCGGATACCGCGCCGGATACGCGGCCGGCCGCAGCATCTCCTCGGCGCGCCGGTAGCCTTCCTCCACGCTTCCGAAATCGTCCCGCAACGCCTGGGGCCAGCGCGGATCGTCGAAAACCCGCGGTTCCGGCCTCAAGGCGAGGCTCCCGTTGATCAAGGAAGTGCCGCCCAGGCCGCAGCCCACAAACACGTTCACATCCGGGTTGACATAGAAGTCGTAGAGTCCCGTGCGCGAGCCGGTGTGCCCGCTGGGAAGCTCGGCTTGCATTTCAGCCAATGCCTCCGCTTCGGTATCGGGGTATTCGCCGTTTTGAAACTCGCGGCCCCGCTCCAGGACGCAAACCTGTTGCCCGGCGCGCGCCAGCCGCGACGCGGCGATGGCGCCGCCGTAACCGGAGCCTATCACCAGAACGGTGTAGTGGTCCTTGATTTCACGAACGGGAGACGACAGACGCGGCATTTCTGCTTCCTAACTCTTGGCGGTTTGGGTCCACACCAGATAGTAGCAGACCGGCGGTCCTCTCCAATGGCCCGCCGCGGGACCCGTGGGGCGGTCCCCCTGGACCGCTGCGGACGCCCTCGTCCGCTCGCCTGTGTGGGATTTCCAGCCCTGACTCGCGACCATAATTCTGGAAGAATCCTGACGGGGTGTGCGTCAAATCCGCAAAGGCCGTGCAATCCCGAAATCCGGACTGAACTTCAGGACGGACTATGGGATCGCATAGCTGGAACTTCAAAGGCCCTGTTTTTGCATTGTCTTAGGCACGCAAACCGTTTGGTTGACGAATTGCTAGAGTAGACGTTTTTCCGCAATCTAGAGATCCACGAGGGGGAGACATGCAGTTCCATAAGAAGCTGGCTTTTGGCCTGGTAGTCGCTTTAGTTCTGTTCTCGCTACCGCTGGCCTTCGGCCAAAGTACCACAGCCGGCGACATTGCCGGCGTCGTCACTGACCCGACCGGCGCAGTCGTGCCGGGCGCTAACGTCACCCTGAAGGGCCTATCGACCGGTACCACTGAGGCGGCTACCACGAATGCCCAAGGTTATTACCGATTCTCGCTGCTCGCTCCCGGGCAGTATAACGTTACCGTAACCGCCGCGGGATTTGGAAAAGCGGAAAAGGTGACCCCGGCCTCAATCGGTCAGCTCACCTCGGTCGATTTCCGCCTGGCCGTGGCGGCGCAAACGCAGACGGTTGAAATCACCGAAAACGCCGCGACCGTCCAAACGGAAAACGGCGATATTGCCACGACCATTGTCGCCGAACAGCTCGCCAACTTGCCGAATCCGGGTAACGATTTGTCTTTCGTGGCGCAGCTCGCCCCGGGCGCGGTGATGAACACCCAGGGCGGCTATGGCAACTTCGAGGTCTTTGGCCTGCCCGCCACGTCGAACGTGTTCACCTACAACGGGCAGTACGACAACGATCCATTCCTGAACCTCAACAACAGCGGCGCCACCAACTTGCTGCTGGGACAAAACGACGTCGCGGAAGTGAATGTCGTGGTGAATGGCTATTCCGGCCAGTACGGCGGTTTGGCCGGCGCCCAAGTCAACTACGTATCCAAGTCCGGTTCCAATCAGTTCCACGGCAATGCGGCGTGGTTCTGGAACGGCCGCGCCATGAACGCGAACGATTGGTTCAACAACGCTTACGGCACGCCCCGTCCTTTCGACAATGTGAACCAGTGGGCAGCCGGCCTTGGCGGTCCGATCAAAAAGGATAAGACCTTCTTCTACTGGAATTACGAAGGACTTCGGGTCCTGCTCCCCACCAGCGGCACGGCTACCATCCCCAGTCCGCAATTCGAGACGGCTACTCTTGCGAATCTGACGGCGACGGGGCAGTCGGCCTCCGTCCCCTTTTATCAGAACATTTTCAATATCTACAATGGCGCCCCCGGGGCCGCGGCGGCGACGGCCACGCCTGGCGGAGGTTGCAGCGACGTGACGGCGCTGGCTGCGGGCGTGCCCTGTACTCTGCAATTCCGTTCGGTGGCCGGCAACTTCACCCACGAATACCAGACGTCCTTGCGCATCGACCAGAATATCGGGCAAAATGACCGCATCTACGGGCGCGTCCAGACCGACCAAGGTGTACAGGCCACCTACACCGATCCGATCAATCCGATCTTCAATACCGTCAGCACGCAACCCGAGTACCAGGGCCAACTGAATTACACGCACTCCTTTGGCGCTCGCGCCACCAACCAACTCGTGTTTTCGGGCCAGTATTACTCCGCCATCTTCAGTGATGCCAACCTGCAGAAATCCCTGAGCACGTTCCCTACTACGGTCGACTTCCTCGACGGATCGCTGAACCTCCTGGGTGGCATTGATTATAATTGGCCCCAGGGGCGCAACGTCAGACAGTGGCAGATTGTGGACGACTTCACGGTGACTTTCGGCCGCCATACCTTCAAGGCCGGCGTCAACTGGCGCAAGAACGACGTGACCGACTTCGACTACGGCCAATACACCAGTGGCTTGGTGCTGGAAGGCTCGCTCAACAACTTTTTCAATGGCGGCGCGGCGCCGGGCGGTTTCGACCTGCTGGAACAGAAATTTCTCACCGCCCCCTCCGAGCCGATGTTCCTGTGGAACATGGGGGTCTACGGCCAGGATGAGTTCCGCATCGGCCGCAATTTGAAAATCACGGCCGCCCTGCGCATCGACCACAACGCCAATCCGCAGTGCAATACCAACTGCTTCTCCCAGTTCGCGGTGCCGTTCACCGCACTGAACCACGACGCTACGATTCCTTACAACCAGGCGATCGAGACCAATCTGCACACGGCTTACTACAGCACCGACAAGGTGGTCTGGCAGCCGCGCGTGGGCTTCGCCTGGAGCCCCAATGAGAAGACCGTGATCCGCGGCGGCGCCGGAATTTTCTCCGACGGCTTCCCCGCTACCATCGTGGATAACTTCTCGTCGAACCCCCCAAACGTGAATACCTTTATCGTAACCGGCGCCCCGCTTTCACCTGCTCAATCCGGGAACCTGTTCTCTTTGGCGTCGGGATCGAACAGTTCGTTCACCTCAGCCTTCGGCAGCGGTGGAACACTGGCCTCCATTTCCGCCAGCAATCCCTTCTTCAGTCCGCCGTCGTTTTCCGCCCAAGACCCGCGCCTTCGCCAGCCCCACTACTACGAGTGGAATCTTGAGGTTCAGCGGGAGGTGGGCTGGCACACGATCCTGGACCTGAACTACGTGGGCAACCACGGCGCTTACGAGCCTTTAGCCAACGCCGGCGTGAACGCGTATTGCCCGACGAGCGCTTGCCCCGGGGGTTTCGTGGGCTTGCCCACCGCGCCGCCCGATCCCCGCTTCGGCACCGTGACCCAGTACCAGTCCAGCAGCTACTCGAATTACGACGGAATGGTCGTTCGCTTGAATCATAGCTTCAGCAAAGGTTTGCTCTTCCAGATTAACTACACCTGGAGCCACGCCCTCGACATTTGCTCCAACGGCTGCCTGTTGCCGTTCAGCTACGATACCATCACGAGCAACTCGATGCCCCAGAACCCATACAACGCCCGTGCGAATTACGGTAACGCGGATTACGACGTGCGCCAGTACTTGAGCGCGAACTACGTCTGGGACGATGTGATCCGCCGCTTCTCCCATTGGGGACCAAACGCCCTTTTCGGCGGATGGATCGTCTCGGGAACGTGGTTCGTGCGCAGCGGTTTCCCGTTAACCGTGGTGGACACCGCCGCCTCGGGCACCCTGAGCGGCCTTAACGACGGCGGCCCGTATTACGGCAACGTGATTGGCTCCGGGGTCGGGAGCTGCGGAGAAGCGGCTGCCGGACCGAGCGCAAGGCCTTGCCTGAATGCCGCGGAATTCTCGCCTTCCACCAATAGCCCGACCGGTTTCGGCAACCAGGGCCGCAATACTTTTCGCGGGCCGCGGTATTTCAACACCGACCTCGCAATCTCCAAGAGCTTCAGCTTCCCAAGGTGGGAGAGCGCCAAACTGACCGTCGGGGCGCAGGCCTTCAACCTCCTCAACCACCCTAACTTCGATCTGCCCGTGCCCGATCTGAGCAATACCAACCCAACTGTGGGCTTCGGTGACATCACGCGCACGGTGAACCCGCCCACCAGCTTGCTGGGATCGTTCCTGGGAGGCGACGCCTCGCCGCGCATGGTCCAGTTGAAGCTGCAGTTCCAATTCTAGGCCGTTCACAAATCGTCACCCACGAAGCGCCGGGCCGCGTGCCCGGCGCTTTTTTTGTCGTACTCTCAAATAGAGAGGACTTCCATGCGCGCCTTATCGCTCGTCTGCGCCGGCTTGGCTTGCCTGCCGCTGGCGGCCCAGGAGGCGAACCTCCCCGTGATCCGCAGTACCACCCAGGAAGTGCTGCTGGACGCCGTGGTGCGGGACAAGAAAGAGCGCCTTATCCGCAACCTGAAGCCGGACGAGCTCCGCGTGCTGGAGGACGGCGTTCCACAGAAGGTGCAGACCTTTCGCTTCACCGATACCGATTCCGATGAGCCGCAACCCCGAAGCGTGCCGCCGGGCGCCCAGACCGTCCCCAATGCCGCCGTTGCGCCGAACGGTCCCGCGCTCAACCCGCTCCACAATCTCAACGTGGTGACCATCGTCTTCGAGCGCATGGGACCGCGCAGCCGCCTGTTCGCCCAGCAGGCCGCCGCCCAGTTCCTCGCCAACGAATTCCGCTCCAATACCTACGGCGGCGTCTTCAGCCTGGACTATCGGTTGAATGCGCTGCAGCCCTACACCAACAACCAGGATCTGCTGCGCCAGGCGATCACGCGCGCCACCACCGGGAACTACACCGAATTCCGCAAAGATTCCGAGAACGTGCTCAATAATCTGGCCGTCGAGATCTCCGGCGGCCAGGCCGGCATCACCATTGCCACGGCCGGCGGCGATCCGTTCCAGAGCGCCGGCGCGGCCACGCAGGGCGCCGAATCCGCCGGCATGAGCTCGGATGGGCAGATGGCGCTGGCCCGGCTAGTCTGGAAGCAGATGGAAATGGTCAATTACGGAGCGGGCTGGCGCTCGCTCGACGGGCTGCTATCGCTGGTCCAGGCGCAGGCCGCGCTGCCGGGCCGCAAGACCGTCCTGCTGCTTTCCGAAGGTCTGGTGGTGCCGTGGGCGATCGAGAACATGTTCCAGGCCATCATCGGCGCGGCCAACCGCGCCAACGTGAGCATCTATTGCGTGGACGTCACGGGTCTGTCGATCAGGTCACCCGCGCAGGCCGGCACCGACTTGCTGGGTACCAGCGCGCGGATCAGCCAAAACCAGAACATGACGTCATCCGGCGATGCGGCAGTCGACATGTTCAAACAGGACGAGACGGTCAACATGAGCCTGCACGCCAACCCGCAAGCAGCCATGGCGGAGCTGGCGGAATCCACCGGCGGCTTCCTGATCGCCAATACCAACGACACCGCCAAGCCTATGCACAGGGTGATGGAAGATGTGCGCGCGCACTATGAGCTGAGCTACGTTCCCACCTCGCAGAATTACGATGGGCACTTCCGCAAAATCGAAGTGCAGGTGACGCGGCCGGGCGCCCAGGTGCACACGCGCGCCGGATATTTCGCCTTGCCGCTGCTGGCCGGCGAGGTCTTGCAGCCCTTTGAAATGGCGGCGTTCGACGCGCTAAACGCCAAGCCCCAGCCGAAAGCCTTCGCATACCGCGCGCAGGCTCTGCCGTTCCGCGCCGCGCGCAGCGCCGTGCAGTATTCCATGGTCTTCCAGGTGCCCATGCAGAACGTGTCGTATCGCGAGAACAAGCAAGCCGCAAAACTGCGCACGCATATTTCCCTTCTTGCGGTGGTGAAGGATGCGGACGGCCAAGTGGCCGCGAAAGTGAGCCGGGACTTGGCCAACGATATTCCGGCGGATAAATTCGAAGCGTTCTCCCGCGGCGACCTGACCTTCGCGCAACCCCTGCTGTTGGCGCCCGGCCGGTACACGGTGGAGACCGCGGTCGTGGACCGGGAAAACGGCGCGGCCAGCGTGAAGCGGACGGCCTTGGTAGTGTCCGATCAGCCCGGCATAGGGTTGAGCGAACTCGTGCCGGTGCGGCGCGTCGATCCTTTCGACGTCCCTCGCGACGGCGGCCGGAATCCCGCCGACCCGTTGCACTTTGCCGGCGGTAAGGTTACTCCGTCGCTCGACGGAGTGTATGCGGCCGGGACCGACATCCCGCTTTACATGGTGGTCTATCCGGCCCAAACGGGCGGCGCGCCGCGCCTTTCGATCGAAGTTCTTCAGGATGGAAAGCCGGTTTCCAGCGCCTCGCCCGATCTGCCGCCTCCCGACCAGACCGGCGCCATCCCCTTCATGAGCAGCATTTCGCCCGCCCCGGGCCAGTACGAAATCAAGGTGACGGCGCGGCAAGGCGCGTCCGCCGCCAGCCGTATGATCGCGCTGCGCGTACAATGACATAAATGCGCTTCGAATGCCAGCCAGGTTGCACGGCCTGTTGCCAGCACAAGGGATTCGTTTATCTGACTGAGGACGATATCGCGCGCGCCGCTCGATTCCTGGGGATGCCGGCCGCGCTATTCGAAAAGCGCTACATCTACCGGACGAAGAATCTGCGCCGCCTGCGCATACCGCGCGGGGGGCTATGCCGGTTTCTGCGCGCGGATGGGTGCTCGATTCATCCCGCGAAGCCCACGCAGTGCCGCATCTTCCCGTTCTGGCCGGAGCTGACGGAAAGCGCCCGCAAGTGGCGCCGGACCGCGGCGTGGTGTCCGGGTATCGGTAAGGGGGAGCTGGTGCAGATCGAAATGGCGCGGACGCTGGCGCAAGAGATGCGCGCGGCTTATCCGTCGATGTATCCGTAGCACGTTTGGAGACTGCATGGCGAAGAATTTCAAAGAACTGTCCGAGCGGGAGATCCTGGCGCTGGCCGTTTCGCTGGAGGAGGAAGACGGCCGCATTTACGGCGACTTCGTGGACGGCTTGCGCGAGAGCTATCCGGCCACCGCGAAGATGTTCGAGGAGATGCAGGCGGAGGAAAACGGGCATCGCCGCTCCCTGATCGACATGTACAGGCAGCGCTTCGGCGAGCATATCCCGCTGATCCGCCGGCAGGATGTGAAAGGTTTCATTACGCGCCGGCCGGTGTGGCTGGTGCGTCCGCTGGGTATTAGTGTCGTCCGCAAACAGGCTGAGATCATGGAACTGGAAACCCGCCAGTTTTATGAGAAGGCCCAAGAGCGGGTAACCGATGCGTCCACCCGGAAACTGCTCGGCGATCTCGCGGAAATCGAGCGCCAGCACCAGGCGGCCGCGGAGTCCCTGGAGCAGAGCCTCACCACCAACGTGCGCGAGCAGGAGGAGGCGGCCAGCCGGCGCTTGTTCGTGCTGCAGATCGTGCAGCCTGGGTTGGCCGGCCTGATGGATGGTTCCGTGTCGACGCTGGCTCCGCTATTCGCGGCGGCCTTCGCGACGCAGAAAAGCCACGACGCATTTCTGGTTGGCTTGGCGGCCTCGGTGGGCGCGGGCATCTCCATGGGCTTCGCCGAAGCGCTCTCCGACGATGGATCGCTGACCGGCCGTGGGCATCCTTGGGTGCGCGGCGTGGTGTGCGGGCTGATGACCACGGCCGGCGGCATCGGTCATACGTTGCCGTTTCTGCTTCCGAACTTTCACATTGCGTTTACGGCCGCGGTGCTGGTGGTGGCGGTCGAGTTGGCATCGATCAGTTACATCCGGCATCGTTACATGGATAGCCCGCTCCTCACGGCCGCTCTGCAAGTGGTCGTGGGAGGCGTGCTGGTGTTTCTGGCGGGGGTTCTGATCGGCAGCAGTTAGTAGGCGCTTACAGCGCCAACATCGACACGTCGATGTTGAGAAGTTAGGAGTCAGAAGCCAGAAGTCAGAAGCCAGAACCGCGCTGCGGGTCGGGGCGTTGCCCTTCTGACTTCTGGTCTGTGTCTTCTGTCTTCGGGCTTTCTATCTCCAACTGGTCTCCCGCCTCGGTGCCGCTGGCTGCCACCACCCCGGCCGGCAACTCCAGAATCGAATGCGCGGTGAGGCAGGCGGACATACGCCAGGGGACCATGCGGTGACGGACCTTGCGCACCTTCTTATTCCGATCCAGGTAGACCAGATCGAGGGCGAACTTCATAAAGAAGCTGTGCACGGATTCGCATGGGACAATCCACAGGCCCTGGCCGGGGTCCAGACGATCGTGCTTGAGCAATCCCGTGCGGCGCTTTTCGCTGGTGTCGGCGACTTCGGCCGCATCGGCCAAAACGGTGTTGCGGGTCTGGTTCCGGACGACGATTTTCAAGCTCTCCTTATAGCACGAAATCGCCGAACATTGCGCTACCGCTGTGCTTCGGCGATGAAGCCGATCCGGCGGCGAGGCGGTGCCGGAAGTTGGATCGGGGTCTTCAAGGCGTCGAAGATCGCCTTGATCCCGGTGTCGTGCGTTTGTGGTGATGACGCGACGCACGCACTCGTGCGTGTGGTCAACACTGTTCACTTAGGTGGGACAGGCCTCCTGGCCTGTCCTTCTTCGGGTTACAAATGCGTCGTGAGCTACATTGGATGGTGGGCCGGAAGTGTGGGCCAACATCGTCCGCTTATTGAGTAGAACCCGGTGGCAGCGGGGCTGGTGAGCAGAGGAGAAGATTGGCGGCGCGCATTCGGCATGGCAGAAGGACAGGCCAGGAGGCCTGTCCCACCTGAGTGAACAGTATTGTGGGTTAGTGGCGGGCCGAGCCGAATGTCGCGTAAATTGTTTACTCGAAGCGGGATAAGCTGGAATCAATGCTACTGCTAACCGGCCCGGCCGGGTCGGGCAAGACCTCCCGCATTCTGGAGCGGTTCCGCGACGCCTTGCGGCAGCGGGATTCCGGCGTGCGGCTGCTCACTCCGACGGCCACCATGGCGCAGCACCTGCAAAACCAGGTGGCGCGCGAGGGGTTCGTCTTCCGGCCCGGACTGATCCAAACGCTGTCGCGCTTCGTGGATTCATTCGCCGCGGACATGCCGCAGGTTTCCGAACCGCTGCTCTATCTCATCGTCGAGGAGGCCGCCAGCCGCGTGAACCGGCCCGAGTTTGCGCGCGTGGTCCGGCTGCCTGGATTTTGCGCAGCCCTGGCGCGCACCATGGAGGAGTTTTCTTCGGCGGGATGCGACGCCGAAAGGCTGGCTGATACCATAACGCGCAAAGGCGGCTCAGCGGCGCTGGGCGAGGCGTTTCTGGCGGTCTATCGCGAGGTGGATCGCGAAATCGACCGCCGCGGATTGGCGACGCGCTCCCAGCGGCTTTCGAATGCCGCGGAACAGATCGCGCGTGAGGGCCATCCCGCGATACACACTATCTGGCTGGATGGATTCTACGCGCTGCCCGATCCGGAGTTGGCCGTCATCGGCGCGCTGTGCCGTCATGCGGACGTCACGCTTACGCTGCCCGCCACCGGGATCACCGAACCCACGCGCGAACGGTTGCAGGCGATGGGATTCGTGGAAGAGGCGTGTACGTGGGAGCGGACGCCACCGCGCATCGAGCTTTGTGAAGCGCCCTCCATCGAGCGGGAGGCGGACGAAATCGCGCGCCGCATCCTGGAGCAGGCTGCCGCGGGCCGGCTGTTCCGCGATATGGGCGTGATCGTGCGTAGCCCGGAGCTGTATGAGCCGATTCTGCGCGCGACGCTGGATCGCTTCGGCATTCCGGCGCGATTTTACTTCGATGCGGACCTGTCGAAGCATGCGCTGGTGTGCTACCTGGCGGGCATCGTGGATGCGATGCTCGGCGGATGGGATCATGCCGAAACGCTGGCGGCCATCCGGCTGGCGCCGGGAATCGCGTGCGACGAATTCGATTTCGCGGTGCGCGAGGAGATGCCGGGGCGCGGGTTGGCGGAGCTGCAGGCGATTGCGGATGAGCGGGCGAGGGGGCGAGCCGGCGAGCGGGCGAGTGCGGTTGTCGAATTGTTGAGGTCGATCGAGAGGCTGGACCCATGGCGAGCGCTTTCGGTGGCTCCCGCGGCGTGGGCAGCGCGGCTAAAAGGTCTGCGTGAGTTGTGCGCGCCAGGTAGGCCTGAGCCCGGCATTTACGAAACCGCCGCGATAGCGCGCAGCCAAGCGGCGGTGCTGGAGCTCTTCGATGGCGCGATGGAGGAGGCGGCGCGGGCGTTGGGGGAGCGTCCCGTTCCACTGCGCGAGTTCTGGCGCGCGGCGAAATCGGTGTTGCGGCTGACGCCATTGCGCGGCGACGATGGCCGCCGCAACGTGGTGCACGTGCTCGGCGCGCACGAGGCGCGGCAGTGGCAGTTGCCGGTCGTTTTCGTGTGCGGATTGGTGGAGAAGCAATTCCCGAAATTTCACACGCAGGATCCATTCTTTCCGGAAGCGGCGCGCGCGCAGTTGAAGCAGGCGGGCATCCGGCTGCGCACGGCGGCTGATTTCGAAGCCGAAGAGCGCTTCCTGTTCGATTGGGCGGTGACGCGGGCCACGGAATCGCTCACGCTCAGCTACCCGCAGTGGGACGCGCGTGGACAGCAGAATCTACCGTCGCTGTACCTCGACAGCGTGTCGGCGGCGCCGAGTCCGTGGAAATCCGTGCTGCCGCAGCCGGGAAGGCAGCACGGCGCGGCGCGGCCGCCGGCAGTCATAGCCAGCCCCGACCTTCTGGAGGCCGTGACGCTGCGGCGCCAGGCGTTTCGGCCGACAGGGCTCGAATCGTATTTGCAGTGTCCGTTTCAGTTCTTCGGCCGGGACACCCTGCGCTTGCAAGCGGCGCCGGCGCGGCCGGAACAGCGGCTCGACTTCCGGACCCAGGGCACCATCGTGCACGCCGTGCTGGCCGCAATTCACGGCGATCGGCAGGCGCTCGAAGAAACCTTCGATCGAATCTTCCGCCGCATTTGTGAAGAGCAGTGCGTGCCGCCGGGTTATCGAACGGAAGCCTGCCGCCAGCGCATGTTGGCCGACGTGCGCGCCCTGGTGGAAGATCCCGCTTGGACGCAAGGCTACCAGATCCGCACGGAGCAGAAATTCCGCTACAAGCTGGGCGCGGACGTGGAAATCAGCGGGCGCATCGACCGCATAGATGTTGCCCCGAATAATGGCGCTTACGTGATCGACTACAAATACAGCGGCGCGCAGAATACCAAGAGTCGTGGGACGGATGAGACTCTGTTGCAGCCGCAACTCTACCTGCTGGCGATCGAGCGGTCCTTCGAGCTGCGTCCGGAGGGTATGACCTACTGGGGTCTGAAGGGCGGCGTTCAGCGTAATGGATGGAGCGCGCCATTCCCGCCGGGATGGTTGCAGCAGGCCGTCGAGACGACTTTGCGTATCGCGGGCGAGGTCCGCGCAGGCCGCGTGGAGCCGCACCCCGCCGATCCGGAAAAATGCCGGCTCTGCGAACTGCGCGACGTCTGCCGGTTTGTCATCGTGGCCCCCGCGCTCGCCGAGGGAGCGTCGTCGTGGGATTGACGCCCCGGCAGTTGGAAGCTGTCGCCGTCGAGGAGACTCCACGGGACACCTGCGTGGTGGCGGGGCCGGGCTCCGGTAAGACGACGGTTCTGGTGGCGCACTTCGAGCGCCTGGTCGAGAGCGGCGTGGACCCGCTGCGCATTCTGGCGATCACCTTCACCGACAAAGCCGCGAACAACATGCGCGACAAGCTGGCGCACAAGTTTCAAGAGCGCGCGGAGATCCGCGGCAAGTTGGAGCGCGCCTACGTCTCCACGGTGCACGGGTTCTGCGCCCGCCTGCTGAAGGAGAACGCCGTTTTCGCGGGCCTCGATCCCGAGTTCTTTGTGATGGACGAGCGCGAGTCGCTGCGCGAACAGCGCCGCGCGATCGACGAAGTGCTGGACGGCATGTTCGCGGATCAGCCCGACCGCATGCGCGCGCTGATGCGCGGCCTCGCCGCCACAGACGCGGGCGCGGAAGTGCTGGACGCGTATGACGCGATCCGCGCGGCGGGTGTCAAAGTGGGCGATCTGCCCCACTTCGCCGCTCCGCCCGCGGTGGACATCGCCGCGGCGATCGAGGAAGTGCGAAACCTGCGCCCGCGAGACTGGAAGTTCGATCAACTGGCTTACCTGCACGAGGCGCAGGATTGGGTGGAGCGCATCGCGGCGGCCTTGCCGGACGGGCCGGAGGCAACCTTACGGGCCATGCGGTCGTTCACCTGCGAATTGCGAAAGTTGAAACGCGGCAACCGCGCGTACGATCTGCTCAAGTCGCTCAAGGACGACTTGCTTCCCGAACTGGAATACTCGACTGTAGCTGCGTATTATGCAGCCGAGCGCGCCACGATTATCGAATTGTTCGCGCGCTTCGATGGCTTGTACCGCGAGCGCAAGCGGCAATCCGGCGCGCTCGATTACGACGACCTGGAAGAATGCGCCGTGCGGTTGCTGGAGGAACATCCAGAAGTCCGGCGCCGCCTGCAAAACCAATTCGACCAGGTGCTGATGGACGAGTTTCAGGATACCAATGGCCAACAGGCCAGGCTGCTGGAGTTGCTGCGGCCGCCGGACCGCTTCTACGCGGTCGGCGACATCAACCAGTCGATCTACGGTTTCCGCCACGCCGAACCGCGCGTGTTCCGCGCATATCGCGATACCCTTGCGCAGGATGGCAAGCGCCTGGTGGAACTGGTTGAGAACTTCCGCAGCCGACCCGAGATTCTGCGCGCGGTGGAGGCGGTGGCCGCCGGCGCCGAAGGCATCGAGGCGCGGCCGCTGGCGCCGGGCTTGCCGTTTCCAGGCAAGGCCGAGCCGTCGGTGGAGGTGCTGGCGGCGGCGACGCCCGAGCTGGAGGCGCAGTGGGTGGCCGCGCGGATTACGGAGATCGAAGGCCAATTGCAGTTGCGCAGCAGAGCCGCCGAGTTCCGGGACGTCGCCGTGCTGGTGCGCAACTCCGAGGTGCTACCGGAGTTCACGCGCGCCTTCGACGATTTCGGCATTCCCTATCTGGTCAATCGCGGGAAAGGATTCTACGAGACGCGCGAAGTCGTGGACCTGATGCATCTGCTGCGCGTGTTGACGAATCCACGGGATGAAATCAGCATGGCGGCTGTGCTGCGGTCGCCGTTCGTGGAGGCGTCCGACGAAGCCCTCCTACGGCTAAAAGGTCTGGGTAATATCGGCAGCGCCGTAGAAAGGCTGGCGCCGGATATGCTGTCGAGCTTCGCGCCGGACGACGCGGAGAAGCTCGCACGTTTTCGCGATCGGTTGGCGCGGTGGCGCGCGACGCGGGACTACACGGCAATCGACCAGTTGCTGCTGCGGGCCATGGACGAGTGCGGCTATGAGTGCCCCACGGGGCCGCGCGGCGCGGCGAATATCGAAAAGTTCCTGGCGCAGGCGCGTGCGGCAAGCGCGCGGCAAACGCTCGCGGAATTCGTGGAGGAAATCGAGATCTTGCGGGAATCCAAGCCGCGCGAGCCCGACGCGCCACCGGAAGATTCGGCCAACGCCGTGAAGATCATGACCGTACACGCGGCCAAAGGGCTGGAGTTTCCAGTGGTGTTCCTGGCGGCGATGCACAAGGGCATCGATTCGAAGCCCGGGGCGATTTCGTTTTCGCCGCGCGTGGGGCTGGGCGCGCGCTGGCATCACCCGCTGGGCCGCGACGATAAGGACGATGCGTTCCAGCACGCTATAAGGCAGGAACTCAAGCAGCGCGAAAAGGAAGAGGGCCACCGGCTGCTCTACGTGGCCATGACCCGCGCGGAAGAGCATCTGGTGCTGTCGTTTTCGACTAATGGAAAAAAGCCGCAGAACTGGGCGGCCATCGTGGCTGAGCGCCTCGGAGTGCAAAGTGTCACCGAACCACCCCAGCGCCCTGCGCCGCGCGAACGCGATGAGCCTGCTGTCTCCGTGCAGTGGTTGCAGCGGCCGGTTCTGACCGAGCAGCACGACTCGCAAGCCAACGTGACCTCTATCGCCATGTTTGCCGACTGCCCGCGGCGTTACTACCTTTCGCGCTACCTGGGATTCGAAGCCATGCCGCGCGCTAGCGAAGCCGCGGACCACGGCTCCGGCCTGAGCGCCAGCGAATTCGGCCAACAGGTGCACGCGCTGCTCGCGGGCGCGGCTGTAGAGTCTCCGGACCCGGAGGCGGCCAAACTGGCGGACCTGTTTCGCAAAAGCGCGCTAGGCCGGCGCGCCGCCACGGCGGCCACCATCGAGCGCGAATTCGATTTCTTGATGGAGGTCGAAAACTTGGTCTTGCGCGGCCAGATCGACTTATGGTTTGAAGGCCGCGGCAAAACCGTACTGGTGGATTACAAGACCGATCGAGTCAGCGCCGCCGACGTGCCGGTCCGAGCGGAACAGTACACGCTGCAGTTGCGCCTGTATGCGCTGGCGCTGGAACGCCTCAACGGCCGCGCGCCGGATGAAGCGTATGTTTATTTCCTGCGGCCGAACGCCGCCGTGCCCGTGGATCTGCGGCCTTCGTTATTCGACTCGCCCGAAGCAGCCGTACGCCAATTCCGCGAAGCGCAGGAGCGCCTGCATTTTCCGCTGCACGAGGGCGATCACTGCCGCACCTGCCCGCATTTCACGCGCCTGTGCCCGGCGCGGCTCACGCCTGACGCTCCCGCTTCTCCCA
>OBLW0100001325.1_pt1 | contig 21114 bp, 11 predicted proteins | sample 1520161 | NCBI WGS metagenome assembly OBLW01 (sample SAMEA3539309, study PRJEB22396) | soil metagenome | biome: tundra; feature: field; material: soil | place: USA | collected 2010-05 | depth 0.15 m | reverse complement strand
ACGAGGGCGCGAATGAAGTCCGGCGTAGAACCGCAACAGCCGCCCAGAAACGAGGCGCCGGCCTCGCGCAGAGCCGTGTAGTGCGAAGCGAAGCACTCCGCCGACATTTCATACCGAATGGCGGTCCCTTCCGGCGTTTCCTCCATGATGGGCAAGCCCGCGTTCGGCTTGATCCATATCGGGAGATCGCACGCCGCGTGCAAGCGCCGGCAAACGAGCGCGGCATGCTCCACGCCAACGCCGCAATTCGCGCCGACGGCGTCCGCCCCCGCTTCCACCATAGCCGCGGCTACGGCCTCGGGAGTGGCGCCCATCATCGTGCGGTCCTTGCTCTTGCCCGAGTCGAATGCGAAAGAAACGATTACCGGCAGTCCCGTGCTCTTGGCCGCGGCCACGGCCAGGCGCGCCTCCTCGATGTCGCTCATGGTCTCCACCAGCAGGGCGTCCGCGCCCGCTGCTGCCAGCGCCATGGCCTGCGCGGCAAAGGCCGCATGCGCCTGCTCCTCGCCGATCTCGCCCGCCATTAGCATCTTTCCCGTCGGACCGATCGACGCAAACACCAGCGCCCGCCCCGCAGCCGCCCGTTTCGAGATCTCCACACCCGCGCGATTGATGGCCTCCAGGCCGCCTTCCATCGCCACAGCGTTGGCGCGGAAGGTATTGGTGAGGATGACCTGGCTGCCCGCCTGCACATAGGCGCGCGCGACAGCTTCCACGCGCTCCGGATGGGTCAGGTTCCAGGTGTCCGGCGCCGCGCCGGGGGCCAGACCGCGCGCCTGCAGCTCCGTCCCCCACGCCCCGTCCGCGATCAGCAAACCGTCCGCCAGCCACTCGCGCAGACGGCTCACGCGGCCACCAGTTTGCGCGCCAGCGCCACCGCGGCGCCGGCGCTATCGCCATAACCGTCGGCCCCGATCGCGTCGGCATACTGTTGCGTGACGGGTGCACCGCCCACCATGATTTTCACCTTCTCGCGCAGTCCCGCGGCTTGGAAGGCGTCAATGGTGGTTTTCATCGACGTCATCGTCACCGTAAGCAGCGCCGAGAGCGCCACCAGGTTGGCGTTGCGCGTGGCGGCCGCCTCGATGAAGCGCTCCGGCGACACGTCCGCGCCCAGATCGATTACCTCGAAGCCGCCGCCCTCCAGCATCGACGCCACCAGGTTCTTCCCGATGTCGTGCAGGTCGCCCTTGACCGTCCCAATCACCACGCGCCCCACCGGCTCGGCGCCCGCCGCCGCCAGCAACGGCCGGACGATGGCCATCGACGCCTTCATGGCCCGCGCCGAGAGCAGCATCTCGGGCACGAAGTACTCCTCGCACTCGAAGCGCCGGCCCACCTCGTCCATGGCCGGCACCAGGCATCCAGACACGATGGTGAGCGGCGCCACGCCCGCGGCGATGGCGGCCTCGGTCACCGCGGCCGCGGTCTTCCAGTCTCCCTCGATCACGGCTTCGTGCAGCTTTTGCAGATCAGACATGCGCAACTCCGTTGAATTGATGGACGGCATCCAGCATGGCGACGATGTTCTCCACGGGCGTGCCGGCCTGCAGGTTGTGAATCGCGTTGAACACGAACCCCCCGCCGGGCGCGAAGATCTCGCAGCGGCGCAAGACTTCCTCGCGCACCTCGCGCGGCGTACCGAAAGGCAGGGTCTTCTGGGTATCCACGCCCCCGCCCCAGAACACCAGGCGCGAGCCGTACTTCCGCTTCAACTCGCCCGGCTCCATCCCCGCCGCTGAACATTGCACCGGGTTGATAATGTCGAACCCGGCCTCGATAAAGCTCTCAAAAAACCGCTCCACGCTGCCGCAGGAATGTTTGAAACACTTCCAGGTAGTATTGGCGTGAACCCAGTTGTTGACGCGCTTGTAGTAGGGGAACCACAGTTCACGGAACGTGGTCACGGAGCAGAACGACGAAGTCTGCGTGCCGAAATCGGTGCCGCAGAGAAACACGCAGTCCACCGCGCCGCCGATGCGGGCATGGATGCGCGCCAGGTTCTCGATTCCGATTTCGCACTGGCGCTCGAAGATGCTGTGGATGTAGCCGCGCCGCGTGCGCGTCGAAATGTACCACTCCGTGACGTCGCGGATGCCTTTCGGGTTTTTCAGGAACGGCGCGGGCACCAGCGCGATGTCGCCGAACGCCGTGCCGCCGAATGACGCCGCCACACCGTAGCCGCTGGCGGCCGCCGCGCGCGCGGAGCGATCGAGATGGCCCAGGTCTTCTTCGGAGATGGGGCCGAACTCTTCCAAGTTGTCCTCCGGGTCGAGTTTTTCGTCGTCGATTCCCGGCTGCCGGACGATGGTGTCGAAGAAGGCGCTGCCCATCGGCATGCGCCCGCTCGGCGCCGCCGTTTCATCGCCCTCGGGATAGATCAGGATGTCGCCGTTCGGCTCTGTCCGGATCCGGAAATCCGTGGGCACCAGCACATCCAGGCCGCGGAAGTTCCATTCCTTCCAGTCCGTGGCGGAAGTGCCGAACATGGTCTTGCGCGGGAACACGCCGGTGACGTCCAGCCCCATCGCCGCGCGCAGATCGTCCGCCACCATGCCCAGCATCTGGTAGGGCTCGTGCACCTTCACTGGCCCCGGCGATAGCCCGTAATAACGGCGCAACGCCGCCACGCAACTGACGTGGACGCCGGTTACCGCCGTGCTTCCAAAATCCAGAGGAATCCGATCCGGTTCGCGGTGTTCCAGGGCGGTGCGCAACCTGTCCCGCGAAGAGACGCTGGTTTCGCTCAACAGCCGATTTATAGCACGAGTGCTACACCACGCGCGGGGCGTCCCGTCACTTGACCCGTTTCGCCCGCCTCGCGGGTGCGTAACCGTTTGGGGGAAAACCGTCAAATCGGCGCTGGCAACCGCTCCCTGACGGGGTGCCCTTTGGGCCCGGCTCAGTTACGCCTTGCGCGTTTTGAAAGCGTTACCGAGCCACGACCCGCCTCTTGACTTTCCGCCCGGCTGGCCATATTGTAAATGGTTTAGGCGTCTGTTGTAATTCAATTAGGTATCGATCGGCAAGAATGAGCAAACCATCCGATTTAATCCAGGGAACTTTGGACCTGCTGATTCTCCGCACCATCTCGCTCGAACCGAAGCACGGCTGGGCCATCGCCAAGCGTATCGAGCAGGTGAGCGAGGACGTGCTGCAAGTTACCCAGGGCGCGCTGTATCCGGCGCTGCATCGTCTGGAGCAGCAGAGTTGGATTCGCGCCGCGTGGCACAAGACCGAGACCGGGCGCGAAGCGAAGTTTTACGAGCTGACCAAGGCAGGCCGCGCGCAGCTTGAGAAGGAGCTGGCGCAGTGGGAGCGCCTGTCGAAAGCCGTGGGACTGGTGATCCGCATGGCCGAGGAGTAACGCCATGCGGAATAACGCCATGCTGCGGCGGTGGGATATCGTCCGGATGCGGCTGCGCTCCCTGGCGCGCCGGAAGCGCGTGGAAGAAGATCTCGACAAGGAACTGCGCTTCCATCTTGAACAGCAGGTGGAAGAGAATCTCGCCGCGGGCATGCCGCCCGCCGAAGCGCGCCGCGCCGCGCTCCGCAAGCTGGGCGGCGTGACGCAAATTCAGGAGGAATGCCGCGATATGCGACGCACCGATTACATCGAAAACTTTTGGCGCGACCTGCGATACGCGCTGCGCACGCTGCGCAAGAACCCCGGCTTCACCGTGGTGATTGTGCTCACGCTGGCCCTCAGCATCGGCGCGAATAGCGCCATCTTCAGCGTCATCGACGGCGTGCTGCTGCGGCCGCTTCCCTATCCCGAGGCCAACCGTATCGTGCGGGTCTTCTTCCACAGCGCGAACTACGCCAAGTTTCCTCTGAACCCTTTCGACTTTCGCGATTTTCGCGCGCGCAATCGTTCCTTCGAATCCCTGGCCGGTCTCACGCGCGCCGATCTGCAGCTTTCCGGCACCGGCCAGCCGGAGCGCTTCACAGGCTTCCAGGTGACTGCCGGGTTTTTCCACGTGCTGGGACTGCACCCCGCGCGCGGGCATGAGTTCAACGCCAACGACGAGATCCCCGGCAACGGACAGCAGGCGATTCTGAGCGACCGGCTGTGGCGCAACCGTTTTGCCGCCGATCCCAACATCATCGGGCGGAAGATCACGCTCGATTCCCAGCCGTTTGCCGTCGCGGGCGTGATGCCTCCGGGCACGGAGCACCCCGGCAACGAATACAACGGCGTAGCTCACGGCCAGACGGTTGACGTCTGGTGGCCCTTTGCATTCCGCGGCGATCCCGCCCATCGCGGCTCGCATTACCTGGAGGTCATCGGGCGATTGAAGAAAGGCGTTACATCCACCGAGGCGCAAGCGGAAATGAATGGGCTCATCGCGCAGCTTGCCCGCGAGCATCCCGATGCGCTGGCGGGCTGGCAGGCGCTGGTGATTCCGCTATACCACGAGATCGTGGGCCCCAGCCAGCGCCTGCTTTTGGTCCTGCTGGGCGCGGTCGGCCTGGTGCTGCTGATCGCCTGCGCCAACGCCGCGAACCTGCTGCTTGCCCGCGCCACGGCCCGCCAGCGCGAGATCGCCGTGCGCACCGCGCTGGGCGCAGGCAGGGCGCGCCTGGTGCGGCAAATGCTGACCGAGAGCCTGCTGATCGCGCTCATCGGCGGCGCATGTGCCATCGCCGTCGCGGTGGCGGGCGTGCGGGCTCTGGTGTCCCTGCTGCCCGCCGGCTTCCCGCGCGCCGATACCATTCACATCAACGCCGCCGTCTTTGCGTTTACGCTGCTTATTGCCCTGGCCACCGGAGTCCTCTTCGGCCTGGCGCCGGCTTTGCAAGCCGCCCGCACGGATGTACAGGATACCCTGCGCGCCAGCGGGCGCGGCGCGGGCGGCAGCCGCGGACATCTAAGGTTGCGCAGCGCCCTGGTGGTTGGCGAAGTGAGCCTGGCCTGCCTGCTCCTGATTGGCGCAGGTCTGATGCTGCGCAGTTTCGTGAATCTGCTGCGGGCCGACCCCGGCTTCCGTCCCGAACACCTTCTCACCGCCAGCCTGTCGCTGCCGGACGCCACCTATAAGCCCCTGGATACGCTGCGTTTCTGGGGCCGGCTGGCTGAGAGACTGGATTCGGTCGCCGGCATTCGCGCCGCCGGCGTGGGCACAGACCTGCCCTGGACAGGCTACGACGACAACATCGGCGGCTTCACCATCGAAGGAAAGAAGCCGCCCGCCAACCAGGAGTTCCACGCGCGCTTTCATGTCGCCAGCCCCGGCTACTTCCGCGCCATGGGCATTCCGCTGGTCCGCGGCCGGTTTTTCAGCGCTGGCGATAACATGGGAGCGCCGCTGGCGATGGTCGTCAACCGGAGCATGGCCCGGCGTTACTGGCCCAATGAAGACGCGCTGGGCAAGCGCATTACGTTCGATGACCACCCCAAAGAGAAGGATTGGATGAAGATCGTGGGCATCGTGGGGGACGTGAAGGATAAGCCGGACAGCCCGGCGGCGGAAATGGCGCTGTGGTGGCCCATCGAGCAAACGCCTGTGAGTGTGAACAATATGTCGGTCGCCGTGCGCGGCAGTGCCGACCCCGCGCTGCTGACGAACGATTTACGGCAGGCGGTGAGCCAACTCGATCCCAGCCTGGCCGTCGCCAACATCCGTCCGATGGAGGAAATCGCGGACGCCAACGTCTCGACGCCCCGCTTCGCGCTGTTCCTGGTGGCGCTGTTCGCGGGACTCGCGCTGACGCTGGCGGCCATCGGCATCTACGGCGTGATCTCGTATGCGGTGAGCCAGCGCACGCATGAATTCGGATTGCGCATGGCGCTGGGCGCGCAACCGGGAGATGTGCGGCGGCTGGTGCTGCGCCAGGGCGTGAAGCTCGCGCTGCTCGGCGTGGCCCTCGGACTCGTGGGCGCCCTCGCGCTGGGCCGCGTGCTGTGGAGTCTGCTCTACCAAGTGAGCGCCGCCGATCCCGTGACGTTCACATCAGTCTCGGCGCTGGCCATCGCAGTGGCGGCGCTGGCCTGTTATCTGCCCGCGCGGCGGGCGACAGCGGTGGATCCGGCGAACGCGCTGCGGTCGGAATGATTAGCGACATTGCAGAACACCGTCGCGGCAATGATGGCCGTCGCCGGCCACCCTGTACGGATGTGTACTTGCGGGAACTGCCGTACGCCTTTCTTACTTTGGATGGGCGGTTGGGAAGGCGGATTTGAGGCCCCCCGTCGGGCTGCGGTACCGTAAGACCCGCAGTCGAAGGGATCGCCGGTTATGACAACGTCGTCTAGCCCGTTTCATGAACTCGCGTTGCCACGGCAATCACCTTGCGAACATTGAAGGACATGCTGCTACCATCATCCCGGTACTGGAGCCCCGCTAGTGCAGCAGAGCTCAGCGTACCCGCCGATCTGCGTATGAAGTCTTGCCACTCGGTAAAGCGGGCCTCATCACCGCGAAATTCCGGGAGAAGCCGCTTTTGGGTGTCAAATCGATATGCTATGTCCTTGACGAAATCGAGATGGCCGAAGGGCGAAGCCGCGAAAAGGCTACGCAGTTCACCCTCAGTGAGAAAGTTGCGCCGCTCCGCCATAGTCTCGTAGCCAGCCAGCGCATCCTTCATTCTTACGACGGCGCGATAAAATTCGGCGATGTCGGCGGAAAGGCAGACGTCCCAGAAAGCGAATCGCCCTCCGCCCTTCAAGCTCGCGTGTATGCTCGCCAAAAAGCTCAGTTGCTGATCCTTGCATATCTCGTGCAGAACCATTTTGCAAAAGATCGCATCGTACTGACTAGAGCCCAGAATCAGATCCTGGGGAAAGGTACCGTTTATGAACGCAAGGGTTACGCCGGTAGCGTGAAGCCAGGGAGCCAGTTCCCGCTTGGCCCTCTCCACCTGAACCGCGCTCTCATCGATCAGGTCTATGGCCAGGTTCGCCGCGCCGCTTAGCCGTTCGCGTTCGGTTGCCAGCAGCACTTCACGCGTGACTGCGCCGTAGCCACAGCCACAGTCCAAGATGCGGCATCGCCCATGGATCTGTGCGGCATCCACAAGAGCGATGAAATCGCTAGGCTGTATCGAATGAATATCCTCGTAGCGTACAATCCTTTGGTCGAACGACGTGTGGGCAGTCAGCATTTGTCCTTATTCCAATTTGGCAGCCAAACCCGTGGTCCTGCGCTCATGTCTCGGCCAAAACGTGGCTTCCCTCGCCGAATGACACCGTCCCCAAACAAGGCCCGCCGCCCCGGGGGGCTTGCGAGAACGTTTCGTGTCTGGGGCCCCGAAGGCGCCTTGCGAATTTCAGGGCGGCTCTTGCGTTTTTAGATTTCCTTCAGTATACTACGATGAGTCCGCCCGGCAGGGCCGATGATTTTGGGCTAGGGCCAGAAGGGAACTGGAGGGTTTGTTGCGCGAACCTAGGACGGTTCTTTTGTGCGGCTTGGGAGCTGCCACCGTACCTGCGACGCATAGTGGATGTTGGCTCGGTGCGAGCCTTTCACCGAGGGACGAGCTTCACTTTCGAGTCGAGCAAGATGCCGCATGTGCAAGGTCAACGAAGCACCTCGGGATAAGGCGATCAGCCTTGGCACCCGGCAGGATGTCACTCGGCGGCTACCTGAAAATGTTTTGGGAGCGCGAGCCAGACATCGCCCGGATTATCCTCACACCCAACGGCATGGCCTGAAGCGGAGTTGTGATCGCCTAAGAGACGGGGTACCAAATGGCTAGTTTGTTTAGAACATTGCGCGAATTGGGGCACGGCCTGTTCTCATCGCCATCCCGTGCCTATCCCTTTTGGCTTTTTCTCGGCCTTGCCTCGTTGATTGCTTATTACGATTTCAGAGAGGTACCCGATCGACAGTCTCAAATTCTGAGAGCTGACTTTGGGTTCCTTGCTTCCGAAAGTGATCAGATTAAATCCGTCCTGCAAACCTATGTAGCCATGCTGACCACGGAGGTGGAAGCCGAAAAACCTAGCTGGAAAAAGCCCGGCTGGAAGCTCTTCCCGCATTTCTTCGAAGACCTCAACAGCGCCGCGCAGGCCGAGACGGACTTATTCGTCGACTGCAGAGATTCAGCTTCGGTACCCGCCCCTCCCTCGGAAGAGATCCGAACCGGCCAAACCGAAGAAACCGCGCTGCGCATCAAGGCCGATACCCCGCTCGCGACACCACGTGTTGAATTCTCCGACGGCGACCCCTCTCACCACCGTTGCATCGACGTTCCCCTCGCGGACGCAGCGGACCGGATCATCAGCAAACACATAGATCAATTCGACAGCGTCGCGGTCGCCCTCAGCGGCGGCGAAGTGTTACACCAACGGGCGCAGAATGGGTTTCGTCTAGCCAATATCGGGAACCTCTTGGAAGCAGCCTTCCGGCCTAAAGACACCGGCTCGCCGCTCGTTAACACCGTGCGGACGTTCGCAACGACCGGAAAGCCCCAGACCCCGGAGCAACTGTCGAAGCCCCCGGAACAGGCCAATTGGCGCCAGGTCAGCTATACCACCTTAATCGAAGCAGAGTTCGAAACCGATCCTTACAAGCTTCTAGTCCAACCTATTCCCCTGCCCATTCGGTTGCGCGGGTCCAGCTTCACCACAGAGGAAACTCAAACCACCCTTTTATTGATTGGCGTCGTTTCCCAACAGAGGCTAACCTCAAGGGCGCGGCGTCCACCGCTTACGGAAGTGGCGCCTTTAGTAGTTTTACTTCTCCTGGTAGTGCTAGCGCTGTGGCCCGTCCTGAAGGTGTGGAAAATGGGCCCCACGGATGGCTTCAAGATTACGGAACTGCTCTTCCTCGCCTGTTCGCTTCTCGGTGCGGTGGCACTCGTTACCCTTGTGACGTCATATGTCTTGACGCGGCTCGATAACAAGTCTATCGAAGCGCAGCTTGGCACGTTGACTGACATCATCGATGACAATTTCGCGACTGAAATCCATCGGGCTCTGAATGCGCTGGACTTTGCCTCTGGCTCAAGTCTTCTTGCAGACGACCTTTCCAAGGCGAAGCTGAAGAATCCCCATTATCAATCGCGGTCTGACATTTTGGACGCCTGTAAGGTATCAGACGGAAGCCGCCGCGAAGGAACCTTACAGCCAGCGCGAGCGAGCCATGACCAGGAGATATCAAACGGCATACTCGACTTGTATCCCTGGGTAGATCAAATGACCTGGGCAGACGACAAGAGCGACCAGCTCGTGAAATGGAGTGCTCATCAATATACGACTAAGCGTTTGCCTGTTAAGTCATTCGTGGGGGCCGCGTTATTCTCAAGCCTCGAGGCCGGCGACCTTTGGACGCTGGCCGACTCTAAGAAAGAATTCTTGCTTGTCCCCATCCACTCCCCGCTGACAGGCAAGTACCTGCCTGTGATCTTGGAGCCGTATGTAAGGGGCGTGGTAAAGTTTGCTGCTATAAGCTCATACCTGATCTCAGTCACAGACGCGACTTTGCCGCCAGGTTTTGGCTTCGCGATTATCGACCAAGACGGGGTAGTGCAGTTTCATTCCGACGCTGCACGAAACCTTGGCGAGACGTTGGTCAACAGAATCCAGCCGTCGTCACACCTGCGGAGTGCCATTGATGAGCGCGACGCAGTTGCCTTCGACGCCCAGTATCTCGATGGCCCCGTGAGAATGCACGCGGCGCCCTTTCGAAGGATCCGGGGCTGCCCGTGGACTCTAGTCACTTGGTATGACCTTCAAGAGCGTGAACGTTTCTTGGCAACTGTGTTTGGCCTGTCGATGTGTTCGATTCTCGTCTACCTTTTGTACCTTACCGTACTCTGCGTTGCGCTTTACGCAGCCACTAGGGCCTTACGGGTGCGGCAGGGCAAAAGAGACGAATCGTATCCGCGGTACCTGCCGACGCGGGACAACCTGCCGAATTTGTTGGTGTTGGTGTTGTGTTATAGTGTTCTTGGGATTGTTTTTATATTTATTATCCGCTCTCACAGTGGAATGCTTGTGAAGTTCGCTATATTATTCGTCCCCGTCGTTGTTGCTATTGCAACCTGGATTATCATGGGAGTCACCGCGGCGCGTGTTCCACGGTGGATAGACCGATCAAGGGCCGCGCCATTCGCGTTTGTGCTGGCCATCTCATGCGCGGCGCTGTTGCTAGGCGCGTTTCCGGCCTTAGGCTTTACTGAACTCTGTTGGGAACACATTTCTCTTCCGCATACAGATCCGGATGCCGAGCGCGATGCAAGGGGCGCACAGATCCGATCTCTTCCACATACGGTTCGCGACGCCGACGGCGTGACGTTGAGAGAGCGGTATGTGAGGGACGCACAGATCCGACTGCGCAGGTCGCTTCATGGCCGACGCCGGTCCATTACAGAGGAAGTTCAGACTGTGAGAAGTGGCGATTGCGACCTGAAGAGCCTGCGGTTGCACGAAAAACTAGATCGATATGATTTGGCGTTCAATGGTGGCGCAGACGGCGGGCTAACAGAGTCGGTGGACGTTCGGAATCGGCATCCTGTAAAGTATTCGGCCGCCGGCGGCTGGAACTGGCAGGTCAAGGATGCGAGCGGGGATGATACGTCGGACTGGCTTGTCATGCGCAGAACCCATGGTTTTGAAGATCCCAAGGAATCACAAGACGAGCGACTGGTCACAAGCCAGTTGCCTCGGTTCCCATTTCGGTGGCCGCGAGCGCTAGGTGCGCTCGCCGTCGGCGCTCTTGTCATCTGTCTTACGGTCTGGAGGACGTTGTTTCATCGGTTTCAGTGGGGGCACAAGATGCCGGCTGAGGTGAGCGCGGTAACGGCGCTAGTTCCAGGTTGCAATAAACTTGTCCTGGCGCATCCGTGGCAGGACGCCGGTGGGCTGCTAGCATCAGGGGTTGACGCGGAGGTTTGCTCAGTTGTTGAGGCTTTGGCGACGGATGGCTGGCAGGCCGGAGGCAATGCTTTTGTGATCATCACGGGACTGGAGGGGGGATTGCGATCACGCGACGAGGCAGATCGCACCAGGAAGATGCTTGAGGGCCTGCTGAATCTACCACATAAGACCGTTATTTTGATATCCGCGGCGAACCCAGTCCTTTGGTTGACGGAGGGCGCCGCCGGTGAGACCGATATAAGTAGAGGGGTATATCCGGTGGGAGAGCTGGTTCGATGGCTAAGTGCTCTTAGCGGTTTTGTAGTGGAAAGCCTTTGCGAGTTGTTGGACCAGCCTTTGACGGTACAACGCTGTCATTTACTGTGGGGGCGTTGCAGCGCCCGTGAAAAGCTGGTGCTTTGGCATCTAGTGAAGTATGGGCTGCCGAATCCGAAGAATAATAGCGCCCTGGATAGTCTGATTCAGCGCGGCTTGGTGGGCCGCCGAGATACGCGGTTTTACGTTGTAAACAAGGACCTCGCCGATTTTGTTCGGTCGGACCTACCCCGCAGAGAGGTTGAAGCGCTATTTCCGCCTGATGCCGATAACGCCTGGCGCGGCCTCCGCTGGGTCCTGATATACACGTTTATTCTGATATTCGTCGTAATAGTGTTCAGCTACGTAGAATGGTGGGGGAGCCCAGTGGTCCGTGTTCTCACTGTTGGGGGCGCGGCTCTGCCGATTTTCAAGACCGCATTCGACATTTTACCGGGCCTCGGAAAGAAGTCGGGGATTTCGGCCTAACCCTGGCCTAACCCGGAAGCCGCTCTCGCTTGGCCCATGATCGTCCCGAACACCTTCTCACCGCCAGCCTGTCGCTGCCGGACGCCACCTATAAGCCCCTGGATACGCTGCGTTTCTGGGGCCGGCTGGCTGAGAGACTGGATTCGGTCGCCGGCATTCGCGCCGCCGGCGTGGGCACAGACCTGCCCTGGACAGGCTACGACGACAACATCGGCGGCTTCACCATCGAAGGAAAGAAGCCGCCCGCCAACCAGGAGTTCCACGCGCGCTTTCATGTCGCCAGCCCCGGCTACTTCCGCGCCATGGGCATTCCGCTGGTCCGCGGCCGGTTTTTCAGCGCTGGCGATAACATGGGAGCGCCGCTGGCGATGGTCGTCAACCGGAGCATGGCCCGGCGTTACTGGCCCAATGAAGACGCGCTGGGCAAGCGCATTACGTTCGATGACCACCCCAAAGAGAAGGATTGGATGAAGATCGTGGGCATCGTGGGGGACGTGAAGGATAAGCCGGACAGCCCGGCGGCGGAAATGGCGCTGTGGTGGCCCATCGAGCAAACGCCTGTGAGTGTGAACAATATGTCGGTCGCCGTGCGCGGCAGTGCCGACCCCGCGCTGCTGACGAACGATTTACGGCAGGCGGTGAGCCAACTCGATCCCAGCCTGGCCGTCGCCAACATCCGTCCGATGGAGGAAATCGCGGACGCCAACGTCTCGACGCCCCGCTTCGCGCTGTTCCTGGTGGCGCTGTTCGCGGGACTCGCGCTGACGCTGGCGGCCATCGGCATCTACGGCGTGATCTCGTATGCGGTGAGCCAGCGCACGCATGAATTCGGATTGCGCATGGCGCTGGGCGCGCAACCGGGAGATGTGCGGCGGCTGGTGCTGCGCCAGGGCGTGAAGCTCGCGCTGCTCGGCGTGGCCCTCGGACTCGTGGGCGCCCTCGCGCTGGGCCGCGTGCTGTGGAGTCTGCTCTACCAAGTGAGCGCCGCCGATCCCGTGACGTTCACATCAGTCTCGGCGCTGGCCATCGCAGTGGCGGCGCTGGCCTGTTATCTGCCCGCGCGGCGGGCGACAGCGGTGGATCCGGCGAACGCGCTGCGGTCGGAATGACCGCGCCGTGTTTCGTAACTAGCTGATAATAAACAGATTCTCCCGCAACCAAAATTAGATCGGGCGGTCCGGTATAATAGAAATGTACCGATCGGAACCTTTCTGACCGGCACCTTGGATTACAACCATGACTCCCCCAAACAGATTTTGGCCTCTATATGACGACCAGGAAGTGGAGATTTACGACAACCCCTTCTGGGATCTGCCCGGCAGGACGCGCCAGCCACGCAAGAACAAAGTCCGCCCCGCGCCGAAGCCTAAGCGGTAACGATTCAACCCGGGTTATTCCTTCGGGAAGTTCGGGTTGGCCTTCACCTCGTTCAACTGCGCCGTGTGGCGCTGGCTGTGGGCCGAAAGCAGCAGAATCCACTGATAGGCGTCCATGGTCTTCAGGACCGGATGATCGAAGAAGTGGCCGCGTAAGTCGTCCTGGGTGTCGCGCACGTAAGCGATAGTGTGCTCGCGGCTCTGCTTGAAGTGGTCGATCGTCTCCTGCGGCGTCGCGAAGCGATGGGTGGGGCGAAGCGCCTCGGGCGCCTGAAACTTGTGCGTGCGATCGACCACCGCCTTGAGGATGAAGTCGTCCGTCGCCGCCGATTTCTTGTCAGGCTCCGCTGGCGCCTGGACGATCTTGGTGACGCTGCCGAAGATCAAGTCCTCGCTGAGGGCGATGTGCTCCGCGCATTCGGCCACCGACCAGGTCTTCTCATCGGGCTTGAAGTTCCATTGGGCCGGTGAGAGGCCGGCCACCGAATCCAGGAACTGCTGGCGGCTGGCGGTCAGCTCGGCGATGGCGCGGTCGCGGTCGGCTTCGGTGAGGGTCGCCGCGAATGCAGGCATCAGGGCCACCGTTAGCGTGAGGAGACAGATCGGCTTTTTCATCCTCACTATTCTGCCAGATTTTTCAGGCCAGCGGGGCTACGCCTTAACCGGCTTGTTGACCGCCTTCTGGTTCTTGTCGTCCCAATACAGCACGCGCCCCTCGCGGTAGGATTGCACCGCCATGGAGATGGTGACCTGGGCGTGGAAGCCCGTGTCGACATCCAGCGTAGGTTTCTCGCGCGTGCGCATGCAATCGAGGAAGTTGGTGATGTGGGGGACGATGGGATCGCCCTTCTGCTCAATCGGAATCTTGGTCTCCGCATCGTCGCCGAACTTGGCTTTGTAGGCGTCGTCGATCACCCTGCGCTCGGGGAGCAGCGTGATGTGGTCGGTGCGGCCCTCGAACATGCCGTGGTCCACCATGATGATAGTGCCCTGATGGCCGCGGATCAGGCCGGGGATGTGCTTGGAGTTGGCCATGGTGGAGCTCAGCACCAGGGAGTGGCCCTGCGGGAATTCCGCCATCAGGTGGAAGGTGTCCGGCACCTCGCGCTCGTCTTTGAACACGTAGATGCCGCCGCTCGCCGATACTTTGCTCGGAAATTGCGGCTCGGACCAGCAGATGTTCAACGGTGCCACCACGTGGAAGAACAGGTCCGTGGCGATGCCTCCCGAGTAGTCCCAATACTTGCGGAAACGGAAGAAGCGGTCGGCGTCAAAGGGACGCTTGGGCGCTTTGCCCAGCCACATCTTCCAGTCGATGTAGTTCTCGTCCTTCCCATCCGGGCCGGCGCCCTGGTCGATGTCCCAGTTCCATTCGCCTTCTTTGGAGTTGCGGTGATAGGAGCCCTGGCTCATGATCATCTTGCCGATGGCGCCATCGGCGATGTACTTCTTGGCCACGTGCCACTGCAAGGCCGAGGTGGTTTGCGACCCGACCTGAAGAACCCGCTTGGTCTCCTTCACGGTTTGGGAAAGGTGCCGGGCCTCCTCGATGGTGTGGCACATGGGCTTTTCGAGATAGACGTCCTTGCCATGGTCCAGGGCCTCCAGCGCGATGGGGGCATGCCAGTGATCGGGCGTGGCCACCACGACGGCATCGATATCCGCGCGGTTGATGATCTCGCGGTAGTCCAGGTAGCCGTCGCACTTGAACTTTTCGGCGGCCAGTCTTTTGCGCTTTTCGTAGACGTCGGCCACAGCCACCACCTTGCAGGCGCTGGTGCGCTCCCCGATGGCGGCATATTGGCCGGCCAGATAGAAGCCGCGTCCGCCGACGCCGATGACGCCCACGTTGATGCGGTCGTTGGCGCCGATGACCTTTCCTGTGGCGGCCGCTTTGGCCGGTTTGGCGAACAATTCCTTGGCGGCCCCGAGCGCGCCGGCTACGGCCGCGGTCTTGACCATAAAATCTCTGCGATTGACGGAGTCTTGATTGTCGGGCATGGACACACCTTTCTGAGTTGGCTAAAGGACCAGTGTACCCGAAATCAAGATGGGTGGCGCAGGAGACGGAAGACAGGAGCAGACAGAAGACAGCGGCGTCGGGGAATTGGCCCAAGACTTGTCGCAATCCACGCATCTTTGGGGCGGTGATTTTGTCGAGGCGCGCAGTGAGCTCTGAGTTGGTGGGTGGTTTGGCCGACGACGTTTTGAGGCGGTAGGACTGCTTCCGTGTGAACGATTGGTAACTGAGCGGGTCCGATTGTGTGTTTCAGCCCCGTTTTCCGTGAGCACCAGCCTGGTGCGTGCTGGAATCGTGGACGCGCGCGCGAATGCCGGAGTATGATCGTGTTCGGGAAGACTAAATGCCAACTACTCAAGAGAAACTTGGAACGCGCCGCCGGGAAGCCCTGGCGACGCCCAGTGCACTCGGACCGGAAGCCGTCAAAAATATCACCGGCGCTCTCAATGCGCTGCTGGCCGATGTATTTGCTCTATATATAAAGACCAAGAACTTTCATTGGCACGCCAGCGGACCGCACTTTCGCGATTACCACCTCTTGCTCGATGAGCACGCCGGCCAGATTTTTGCGATGACCGACGACATCGCCGAGCGCGTGCGCAAGATCGGCGGCGCCACGATTCGATCGATCGGGCACGTTGCCCGCCTGCAACGCCTCAGCGATAACGACGCGGACTTTGTCGATCCGCTCGATATGCTCGCCGAATTGCGCGAAGACAACCGCGCGATGCTGGCCAGCATGCGCGAAGTTCACGACCTGTGCGGCGAAGAGAACGACGTAGCCACCACCAGCCTGTTGGAGAATTGGATCGACGAAACGGAGCGGCGCATCTGGTTCCTATTTGAGACCGGGCGGAAGGGATAAACAGCGGGTCCTGGAGGACCCGCGCAGACTATAGAATTCTAGAGTCTGCCCCACAAGAGCATCCGGCGCACGGCGGCGAAGATCCGCTCGACAGCTTGGCGGCGGTATGCCCACCGTTCGTCGGGTTCGGGCGGATTGACCACCATCGTGGCGTTGGCTTCGAAGAGCAATAGATCTCCGGTGGCGCTCAAGCCGAAATCGATGCCGGCATAGTCCAGGCCGAGTGTAGCTTGAATGTGGGCGAGCGCCTCCATGGCGCGAGGTCCAAGCACCTCCGGCATATTCTCCAGAAACTCGGCGTCCTCGGCGCGATGGTCCGCCTGTTCCGCCATTTCGGCGTTGAAATAGTGAATTTTCCAATGGCTGGAAATCGCCACGTGCAGCGGATAGAGCTCGCCACCGATCATCATCACCCGATACTTGCGCACCTTTCCGTCGGCGGCGCGGGCGTTGAGGAACTCGATGACCGTCAATTCCCTACCGGGAAGCTCCGCCACCGCGCCAGCCAGCGCTTCCGGGCCTTCTACCCGCAGAAAATGGCGCCCCGTGTGAAAGCCGGGCGTGCGCACCAGCAGCGGGAAACGGAAGCCGTGGCGCGCCACCGTGGCTGCGGCCTCCGGAGAGGAGAGCAGTTCCCGAGGCAGAGTGACGGTTACCGGCATCGCCACGCCCGGCAGGCGCGAAAGCCGCGCATGATCGGCGCGCCCCGTCGCCAGCACCGCCGAAGGCAGATTGACGACCGGCGCCGTGGTGAGAGCCACGACGGCCTGCGCGGCATTTAGCGAGGGCGCGGCCAGGTCGGCATCGCCGATGGCATTGAATACCACTTGATGCGGCGGCAGCGGCACTTTGGGATCGTAAAACTCGGGCACCACCACGAAGGTCCCGAAGACGCGGTCGTCCAGCAAATTGCGAGTCGGTATGTTGCCGCCGACCGACGAAACCAGCAACAGCAAGGACACCGGAGGCCCTTCGCCGCGATATGGCAACGCAATAACCGGACGATGCTCGAAACCTTTGCGCCGGTGCCATTGCGCGCCCTCTTCGTCGCCGAGCTCGGCCAGCACATACGCGAGGCCTTGATGCGCCTCCGCATGGCCGGGGTCGAGGCGGAGGGCGGTTTCATAATGCTCCCGGGCGGCCGGAAACTCGCCGCTTTCGTGGAGGACATTACCCAGGTTCACGTGGCCCATGGGATCGCCGGGATGGCGCGCCACGGCTTCCGCGTAGGCCGTGCGCGCAGCGGTTCGATAACCGGTCGAATGCAGCAGCGTGCCCAGATTGTTCAACGCGAGCCGGTGCGAGGGCTCACGCGCCAGTAGATCGAGATACGCATTTCTGGCTTCCGGAGTCCGGCCCATTTCGGCGAGTAAACAGGCGCGCTCAAATCGCAGACTCATTGCGCCGGGATCGGACGCGATGCGGCCGTCGATCTCGTGCAGGGCGGATTCCCGCGCGCGTTGCGGCGGCCAATCCGCTCCCCGTGCCTCGCGTGGCGCGCGGCTGCGAGCGGCGCTGGCTTGGGCACTCGCTTGCATGGCGCGTCCCAGCGCCACAGTCTTTTCCACCAATATATCGATCTCCCGCCTGCCGGTCCGGTGATTTACAATGGCCGCGCGAATTGCCAGGCGCCCGTCGATGATAGTAGTGGACGGCGCCACAAGCCCGGACTCCTGGAGTTCGATGACGATCCTGGGATTGAGGCGCTGGGCATCCTCCGCGCGATAACGGAAGCAGACCACGTTCAGTTCCACCGGCGCCAGCAGCTCCAATTCCGGCGTTTCGGCGATCCGGCTTTCCAGATAACGGGCCAGCGCGCAGGTGCGTGAAATGACCGATCCCAGCGCCGCGGCGCCGTGCACTTTGAGCGTGAACCAGGTCTTCAGCGCTCTAAAACCGCGCGAAAGATCCGGCCCGTAATCACAGGGCCAAGGCGCGCCCGCAGCCAGGCCTCGCAGTTCCTTTCTCAAATAAGGAGCCGAGGCGGCAAAGGTCTTGCGATGCAGCACGCCGTCGCGCACCAGAATGAATCCGGCGTCATAGGGCACCTGGCCCCACTTATGAAAATCGAAAGCCAGCGAGTCCGCGCGTTCTATGCCCTTGAGCCGCGGCGCCAGATCCGGAGCCAGAATCGCCAGCGCGCCATACGCGCCGTCGACGTGGAACCAGAGCCGCTCGCGATTGCAGATGCCGGCAAGGGCGTCGAGGTTGTCGATGGCCCCTGTGTCGACGGTGCCGGCAGTGCCCACCACCAGGAACGGCGTAAGGCCCGCGCGGCGATCCTCGCCGATGGCTCTTTCCATGGCGTTCAGATCGATCCGATGGCGTCCGTCTACCGGAATCAAGCGGAGCGCATCGCTGCCGATGCCAGAGATGTCCATGGCTTTCCGGATGCAGCCATGGGCCGCCACCGAGGTGTACGCTGCGAGCCTTTGCGAACTCCCGGCGACACCCGCGCACCGCACCTCGAAACCAAGCTCGGTATCGCGGGCAATCAGGACGCCGATGAGGTTGGCCATCGAGGTTCCCGTGACAAACAGGCCGGTCGCGCTTTCCGGAAAGCCGAAGATCCGTTGCATCCACCGGACAATCTGGCGCTCCACCTCGATAGGGACGTGATCGCGCCCTCCCAGGTTGGCGTTCAGCCCCGCCGCGAGCATCTCCGCCAACATGCCCACGGGTGTGCCGCCTCCATGCACCCAGCCCATGAAACCAGGGTGCACATTGCCGGTGGCGAAGGGCAAGATATCGCGCATGAATTCCTGGTGAACGGCCGCAAGATCGGACGGCGCCTCGGGAAGTTCGCTACGGAAGCGGGACCGCACCTCGTCCGGAATCGGTTGCCAGACGGGACGTTCGCGGATGTTTTCGACGTAATCGAGAATGTCGTCGAGCATCCGGTGAGCCTGGGTGCGAAAGCCCGGCCAATCGGAAGGGTCGAGAGTGTTGCTTTCCGCGGGTGGCGGATCCGCGCTCATATCGGGATAGTGACGGTGGAGAGGGAAGATCTCTTCGAAAGCTAGTCGCAGCGGAGGGCGGCCATCGGATCCGATTGCAGCGCGCGGCGGGCGGGCAGATAGCCGGCGATCGCTCCCACGGCGAAGATCGCGCTGGAGGCCGCGGCCAGAGTCAGAGGGTCGACGGGCGAGAGTCCGAACAGGGTGTGCGCGATCAGCCGCGTGGCCACCAGCGCGCAGGGCGCTCCCAGGGCGATGCCCGCCAGGGTCAGGAGAAGCGTCTCCCGCAATATCATACGCAGGATGGCGCCCGGCTGCGACCCGAGCGCCATGCGAATGCCGATCTCGCGGGTCCGGCGCGTGACGGTATACGACATCAGGCCGAACAGCCCGATACCGGCCAGCAACAGAGCGGCCGCCGCGAAGGCGGTGGAGAGCATCGCGGTGGCGCGTTCCGCGACAAGCGTTTGGTCGCTCATTTGCTCAATGGTCTTCGTTTCAGTGACATATTCGCGGCCGAGCGACCGGACCCGATCATCCAACGTTCGCGCGAGTGCCGCGGCGTGGTTCGCGCGGACGAAGAGGTTGCCTACCTCGCCGTATTGCGGGTGCTGCGAATAGGGCACATAGATCACGCGCTGGTTTGCGTCGCGCAAATCGACCAGGCGCGCGGTGCGCGCCACCCCAACAATCTCGAGATCCTGAAACTCCGATTGCACGCCAAAACGGACGCGTTTGCCGATCGCGCCGCCGGAAGGAAACAACCGGCGGGCCGTCTGGCTATCGACGATGGCGATGGGAGAGTGCCGCTGGTCGTCGCTCCATTCGAAATCCCGGCCGGAAACAAGCGGGATGGCGAGGGTCTTGAAGAAGCCTGGCGAGACGGACGCCAGGGTGGCTAAAACGCTGAGTTCCGGGTTGCCGTCTGCTCCCGAAGGCGAGACCGTTTCTTTCCACCCTTGCTCGCCCGCTGGCACGGGCAAGTCCGAGAAGGCGGCTGAAATAGCGCCGGGCAAGGCGCCCGCGCGCTCCACGAGTTGCCGGCGGTAGGTATTCAGGTCCAGGCCTTGGTAGCCGCCGGGCCGGGGGTGCAGGCCGGCTTCGAGGATGCCGGTCCTCTGAAAGCCGGGATCGGAGGAACGCAGGTTCTCGAAGGTGCGCAGCAGCAGCCCGGCGCCGAATAGCAGGACGAGCGACAAAGCAATCTGGGCCACGATGAGGACTTTGCCCGATCTTGCTTGCCCGCGGCCCGCGCCGCGCTGCCGCAGCACCAGCGCCGGCGCTTGCCGGGACATTTGCCACGCCGGAACCAGACCGATCAAGACTCCAGTGAGGACCGCCGCGGCGGCGGTGAAGGAGAAAACGCGCCAATCGGGCCGCAAGTCGAGGATGACAGGGTCCAGCGTTCCCCGCGTGATGAGGCCTACCAGGAGCGGGCTGCCCCAATGGGCGAACGCCAGGGCGAGTAACGCTCCGGTGGCCGACAACAAGAGGCTTTCGGTGAGCAACTGCAGGACGATCTGGCGGCGGCTGGCTCCCAGCGCGGTCCGCGTGCTCATTTCATGGCTGCGTGCGGCGGCGCGCGCCAGAGTGAGATTTGCCAGGTTGACGCAAGCGATCAGCAGGATCAGAGCTACGACACCCATCAGTAAATAGAGGGGCCGCGAGACCCGGTCGCGAAGGCCGGTATTGGCGCCGGCAGCGGCCGGCTCCACGGCGAGCCGCATGGAGAGGAACGACTGCCGGCGCGGCCCGCGGCTTTGGGTGGGGACAGTGGCAAGGAGCAGCTCGGGCCAGAACGACGCGAGTTGGGCGCGCGCCTGCTCGATGGTCGCGCCAGTGCGCAGCCGGCCGGTCGCGAAGGTCGTTAGCAGCGCGCGGCTCTGGGGATCGAAGGGTGCGGCCACGATGGGAATGGTGATGTCGGGCGGCTCGCCGGGCGTCATCCCCATAAACCACTGGCGGGTGACCCCGACGATCGTGAAAGGCTTTCCTTCTATGCGAAGCGTTTTGCCGACGACGGCGGGGTCGCGGCCGAAGCGGCCCTCCCAGCATTCATAGCCGAGCACGGCTACATGCGCATTTCCGCCGGTGAAATCTCCAGGCGCGATCAGCCTACCGAGCAGCGGCGTGGCTCCCAGCCCGGAATAGTAATTGCCCGTGACCGCGCGCACGCCGCCCAGGAACAGTGTGCCGCCGGCTTCCAGGTTGGATGGCGCGGCGCCGGTCCATCCGTAGAGGCCGGAGAACACTCGCTGCCACCGCTCGAGCGCCTGGAACATGGGAAACGA
>OBLW0100001324.1_pt1 | contig 21118 bp, 11 predicted proteins | sample 1520161 | NCBI WGS metagenome assembly OBLW01 (sample SAMEA3539309, study PRJEB22396) | soil metagenome | biome: tundra; feature: field; material: soil | place: USA | collected 2010-05 | depth 0.15 m | reverse complement strand
TGGCGCGGAAGCTGGTGGAACGGGGAGTGCGGTTCGTCGAGCTGTATTGCGGTGCTGGAAGCGGCTGGGACGCCCACAACGACCTGGAAGGAAACCACACCAAGTTCTGTGCCGCGTCGGACAAACCCATCGCCGGCCTGCTGGCCGATCTGAAGGCCCGCGGGATGCTCAAAGACACCCTGGTAGTCTGGGGTGGCGAGTTTGGACGCACGCCGTTCAACGAACTGAGCACCGGCCGCGACCACAATCCGTGGGGCTTCACCATGTGGATGGCGGGAGGCGGCGCCAAGGGGGGCCAGTATATCGGGGCGACCGACGAGATCGGGTTGCGCGCCGTGGAGCAGCCGGTCCACGTGCACGATATTCATGCCACCATTCTGTGGATGATGGGCCTGGACCACCTGGGGCTCACCTTCCTGCACAACGGGCGAGCGGAGCGGCCGACGGTGCTGGCCGGCGAAGTGGTCAAGGCGGTTTTTTCGTAGGGTTCCGGCGGCGCGCAAGAGCGAGCGCACGGTGTCGAGCGTTGCCGGTACAAGGCATCAAAGTCCTGAGCCGCATCCGGTAGGATCTCCTCCAGGCTGCGCTTGGAGACCCTATAATAGGTTCCTGACATGCGCGCCTCCGCACATCGCCGGGTCCTCGCGCTGGCGCTGCTCGCCACGTGCTGGTCCCTCCATGGCGCGCAGCTTCCGCTCCGCCGCTACACTACCGCCGACGGCCTGGCGAACAACGCCGTTTTCAGCATTGCATCGGATTCGCGCGGCTTTCTCTGGTTCGCTACCGCGGAAGGGCTCTCGCGTTTTGACGGGTTCGGATTCGCGAATCAAACCAAGGGCACGGGCTTACCGCATCGCAGGGTGAGACAGGTGCTGGCCGGCCGCCACGGGAATTACTGGCTTGCCACGCCCGCGGGCCTTGTCCGTTTTCGGCCCGATCTTCCGCAATCGAGCGCGGGCCGGATGCTCGTCATCCGGCCGAATGGCAAGCCGGAGGCCGCCAACATCGCGGCGCTTCTGGAAGGCCGCGACGGCACGCTGTGGTGCGGAACGAACGCCGGGCTGTATGCCATCGATGACACTACCAGCCCGACCCCGCGGTTCGCCGAAGTAAGGATTGGCCTGCCGGGAGTGGGCTGGGGCGCTTCGGAAGTAAGCGCCCTGGCAGAAGATGCGGAGGGCGGTATCTGGATCGGGGTGGACGATGGAACCTTATACCGCCGTCTGCCCGGCGGGCGCGTCGAACGCCACCCCTCAACCCTGGGACCCCCTCAAGCCCAGATTACCTATCTCCTCGCCGATCGGCAAGGCCGTATATGGGTGGGGAGGGCCGGCAGCCTGTACCGGTCTGCTCCTGCTCCGCATCCGGGAGGGAACGGGTTCTTAGAGATCTCCGGACAAAACGGCGGGCCGCCGAGAGCCCGGGTTTTCGACATATTCGAATCGCGGGAAGGCGACGTCTGGGTGGCGTTGTATCGATCGCTGGCTCAGTATCCCGCGGACGGAGCGCCGCCCCGGTTGTGGACCAAAGAAAACGGGCTGCCCAGCCGGGGAGTTGGATCACTGGGACAGGATCGGGACGGAAACCTGTGGATGGGAACGGGCGACCTTGGCGTGTTCAAGCTGGCGGCGGGCGGCATCCTGACGTACTCGGCCGAGGATGGAATCGGGATGGACGGGGTGATCTCGGTAGGCGAGACCCGGCGCGGCGAGTTGTACATCGCCGGCCGGCTGGAGTCGGAGGGCTTCCGCATTGGGGTTCGCTCGGGCGATGGCTTTCATGCCATCACGCCGCGCGTCGCTGAGAGCATCAACTATTTCGGCTGGCGGCCAGCACGAGTGATTCTGCAGGATCACAACGGCGAATGGTGGCTGGCGAGCAGCCAAGGGCTGGCCCGGTATCCACGTTTGGAGAGCCCCTCGCAGCTTGCGCAAACTTCACCCAAGGCGGTGTACAACACGCGTGATGGCTTGCCGGGGGACGTAGTGATCCGGCTTTATGAGGATCGCGGCGGGAATATTTGGGCAGGGACGGAAACGACGAAATTCTCATATTGGAGCAGGAGGGAGCAGAGGTTTATCGGGATTGCGGCCGATGGGGTCCCCGCCGCCGCTTCCGCGTTTGGCGAAGACAACGCCGGGCACGTGTGGATCGGCGATGAGGGAGGCCGGTTGTGGAGGGTGCGGGACGGTCGCGCTTCGCTGGTGCACGGCCCGGGCGGGGCTGGGTGGATTCCTGGATTTCTGCTGGACCACGCCGGACGTCTTTGGGTGGCCACCCAGAACCAGGGCCTCCTGCGCTTCGACCAGCCGGCCGGGCCCGACCCCCAATTCCGGCAATACGGCTACTCCGATGGGCTTTCCAGCCTCAACGTGCAAAGCCTCGCGGAGGACCGCAACGGCTCCATTTATCTCGGAACGGGAGGCGGAGTCGACCGTCTGGATCCGGATCTAGCGCACATCCGGCACTACACTTCCGCCGATGGCATCGCTCCGGGAGAGGTGATTGCGGCGTATCGCGACCGCACCGGCGCCATTTGGTTCGGAACCAATCACGGGCTCACGCGCCTGGTCCCGCAGAACGGCCCGGCCAGCGATCCGCCACCGGTGTGGATCACCGGCCTGTCGATTGGCGGGCGCCAGGCAGAGGTTTCGGAGGCGGGCGAATCGAGCATCCGCCGGATCGAGGTACAGCCGGGGCAGGAGCGCCTTCAGTTTGATTTCGTTGGCTTGAGCTACTCTCCTGGCAACGTTCTGCGCTATCAGTATCGCCTGGGAGGCGACCCGTGGAGCCCGCCCATCGAGTCGCGCTCGGTTCATTATGGCGCGCTGGCGCCCGGACGGTACCGCTTCGCGGTGCGCGCCATCAACTCGGATGGCGTGGCCAGCCCGCAGCCAGCGACCGTGGAATTCCAGGTGGAGCCGCCGCTTTGGAGGCGCGGGTGGTTTCGCGGAATTCTCATCGCCGTGGCGATGGCCGTGGCTGTTTGGGTGTATCGCGCGCGGGTGACCAGACTGCTCGAAATCGAGCGCGTTCGCTCCAAGATCGCCCTCGACCTGCACGACGATATTGCCTCGAACCTGTCGCAGATCGCCATCTTCAGCGAAATCGCGATGCGCGAGGCGGGACCGGATTCCCGCGCCAGTGAGCCCCTGGCCCGCATAGCCGAGACCGCCCGGGACACGGTGGAATCGATCGGCGACATTGTGTGGAGCATCCGGCCGCAGAAAGAAGGCGACCTCTTGCAGCGCATCCGCCGGGTCGGGAGCGATGCGCTCACATCACGGCAGATCGACGTATCCTTCCACTTTTCGGAAGAGATTCGGCACGTCATACTCGACCCCAACACGCGGCGCCAGGTGTACCTGATTTACAAAGAGGCGGTCCACAATACAGTCCGGCACGCGCAGGCAACGGCCGTCGAGATCTCCATGAGCGTGGTGGAGGGCAACCTGGTACTGAAGATCGGGGACAACGGAAGAGGGATGGCGAGCCGGGAGGAAGGCAACGGCCTGCCTGGAATGCGAGGGCGCGCTCAATCTCTGGGAGGGCGGATCGAGATTCACTCCCGCGTGGGTGACGGCACGGAGGTCGAACTCCGCACGCCGTTAAAACGGAAAATGCGGCACCGGATCCTACCTGGATAAGTAGGGTCCCTGTGCGCTGCAACTGATACGGTTGAATATCGGGTCGCCGTGACTCTTACATGCCGGAACTGATCATTCGGATCGTCATCATCGAGGACCGTCGCGAAATCCGCGAGGGTCTCAAGACTCTCATCGCGTATACCGAGGGCTACGAGTGCGTGGCGGCCTATCGGTCGATGGAGGAGGCGCTGCCCGAGATCGAGCGCGCGCGGGCCGATGTGGCACTGGTCGACATTGGGCTTCCGGGCATGTCCGGGATTGAGGGCATCCAACGCCTGCGCCAGGTGGTTCCGAAGATGCAGTCGCTGGTCCTGTCGGTATACGACGACGATGAGCGGGTCTTCCAGGCCATTTGCGCCGGGGCCTGCGGCTACTTGCTGAAGACTACGCCGCCGGCAGAATTGCTGGCCGCGATTCGCGAGGCGGCTTCCGGTGGCGCGCCGATCTCGCCCAAGATCGCCAGCAAGGTGCTCGCGATCTTCCGGCAGATCCTTCCCGCGGAGCCATCGCCAGCAGCGCTGACGCCGCATGAACTGCGCCTGTTGCACCTGCTGGTGGACGGCCACAACTTCAAGACGGCCGCGGCGGAGATGGGTGTGTCGGTGCACGGTATCTCTTTCCACACGCGGAACATTTACGAGAAGCTGCAGGTGCATTCCAAATCCGAAGCCGTGGCCAAGGCCCTGCGGCTCAGATTGGTGCGCTGATCCCTACATGCACTGGTAGGATGCTTTCGACGTTTCCGCTGGTAGTCTGCCAGGAAAGGAAACAACAGCTATGAGTAAAGGCGGCATCTGCATTTCGACGTTGGTGGTTTGCGCGTCGCACACATTCATTTGGGCGCAGTCGTCCGTGCCCCTCGCAAGGGGAGTCGGGCAGTCTGGGTCCGCTTCCGATATGTCCCGTATCCCCGCGGCCTCCCGGTCAGTAGTTACCGCGGCGCTGGGAAGCCGCGATTCCCGCTTCCGGGTGCAGGCAGAGAGCCGTGGCTTTCACGCGGACAATCGTCCCAACGGGCTGGCTGCCGACTTCACCCGAACAGGGATTGAACTGCGCCGCGGCGGGGCACGCTTCGGGCTCACGCTCAGTGGCTTCGGGTATGGCAGCGCCTTAAGGGCAGCCGGCGCGGCCGATCCCCAAGGCAACGCCAACCGCGTGGAGTACCAACGCGGGCCGCTGACCGAATGGTACGTGAACGGGCCTCTCGGGCTGGAACAGGGATTCACGCTGAAGGAACAGCCGGGACGACGAAACGGCCAACCGCTGACCATCGCGCTGCGGCTTTCGGGAGAGCTCAAGGCTTCCGTCGGGCCCGATGCTACCAGCCTGACGCTGAGCGGGAGCGAGGGAAGAACGGAACTCCGCTATACCGGTTTGGCCGCCCGCGATTCCACGGGGCGGGACCTGCATGCGTGGATCGAGCTGCAGGGGCAGCGATTGTTGCTGCAGGTGGATGACGCCGGGGCGCGCTACCCCGTGGTGGTTGACCCGTTTATTCAGCAGGCGGTGCTGACCGTCGACCATGGGGCATACCTGGTGGCCATCAGCAGTGATGGCAATACGGTGGCGGTGGGGGGTGCGCCTGGCGTCGAGGTGTTTGTCAAGGTAGACGCTGCCTGGGCGAATGTTGCCCTGCTGAGCCCCTCCTATAACTCGGGAAACCCCTCCGTGCTCTGCGACTCGGTCGCCCTCAGCGGTAACGGCAATACGGTGTTGTGCGGGTTGACCGGGGCATCCCCCGGGGTGGTCAACGGGAGTAATGGCCCTGGACAGGTGTCCGTGTTCGTCAAACCGGTGAGCGGCTGGGCGAGCATGATCATGAAGGAGACAGCAAGGCTGTACGCCTCGGACCTGAGTACCAGTGCGGCATTCGGCGATTCCGTCTCCAGCAGCCAGGATGGCCGCACGCTGCTGGTGGGCGCGGAGGAACCCGAAATCGGTCCTTATGGTGGCGCGGGTGCGGCCTATCTGTTCGTGGAGCCGCCAGCCGGGTGGCCGGCGACGATGAGCGAGACTGCAAAGCTGACCGCCGCGGACGGGGTCAAAGACGACAGGTTCGGCTTTGCGGTCGCCATGAGCCCGGATGGCAACAGCGCGGCGGTTACCGCCTATCACAAACAGAAAGGGTACGTGTTCCAGAAGCTGCCGTCCGCGGCGTGGCAGAGCACAAATGTGTCTTCTCAACTGGTGCCCTCGCTTTCTACTTCTACCTTTTTTTACTTCGGTACTTCCATAGCCGTGAACACGGACGGCAGCACCGTGGCGATCGGAGCCACCGAGTATAATACCGGGCCGGGCGGAGTGTTTGTGTTTGTCAAGACAGGCGGCGGCTGGACCATGCCGCATGAGGCCGCCCTTCTCACCGCGACGGACGGGTCTGCCTGCGATGGCCTCGGCGAAACCGTGGCCGTGAGCGGTGATGGAAGCACGGTGCTGGCCGGGGCATCTCTTCATATCGCCAGCAACACCGCTGGCGGTTGTCAGAACGCCATCGGGGGGTATGGCGCGGCCTACGAATTCGTCAGACCGGCGGGCGGCTGGGACGATGCAAAGGAAACTTTCGAGCTGGCTTCCCCAAGCGCCGACCTAAACACCTTATTCGGCGCCTCTGTAGCCCTGAGCGCTGACGCCAGCACTTTGGCGATCGGGGCGTATTCCATCAACGACGCTTTCGTCATTTCGTACGTTCCGCTCATCAACCAGAGCATCGCGTTTGGCCCCATCTCACCCGTGTTCGTGGGCGACGCGGTTTCGTTGAATGCCGTGGCTACCTCGGGACTGCCGGTCAGCTTTACTTCGCAAACTACCACCGTGTGCACTATACAGGGAACCACTGCATACACGTTTGGGGCGGGAACCTGCACCATCCAGGCGACGCAGGCTGGTAGTCCCACCTACGCGGCGGCTACCCCGGTCTCGCAGAGCTTTACGGTCAGCTTGAGACCGCAGACCATTACGTTTATTGGCCCCGTCGGAACACAGTCCGCAGGAACCATGGTGACGTTGTATGCTACGGCGTCGTCCAACTTACCGGTGACGTTCACTTCCCTGACGCTGCCGGTCTGCACGGTGTCAGGCACAACGGTATCGCTGCTGACTTCCGGAACGTGTACCATCCAGGCTTCACAAGGCGGCAATTACATGTATTCTCCGGCCGCCCCAGTGGTGCAAGGGTTCATGGTCAGTCCGAGAATGTATGTGATTAGCGGTACCAACATCGAGGTATTCAATTCGTCCGGGTCGTTCCTCTTCCAGTTCGGAGGAACCGGGAGCGGGCCGGGACAGTTCCAACTCCCGTCAGGCATCACCATCGATCTCGCGGGTAATGTCTGGGTAACCGACGCCAGTCTCAACCGCGTTCAGAAGTTCGACTCCAATGGCAATTTCCTGTTGCAGTTCGGGTCCACCGGTACCGCGGCCGGCTTCCTCTACATGCCTTACGGTATTGCGGTTGACCTGTACGGCAACGTTTGGGTGGCCGATACCGGCAACAACCGAGTGGAGCAATTCAGCCCCGCCGGCACGTACCTGCGAGAGGTCGGAGGACTTGGCGGCGGCAATGGACAGTTCAACCAGCCGGTCGGCATCACCTTCGACACAGCCCATAACCTTTTGGTCGCCGACACCGGAAACAGCAGGGTGCAGAAGTTCGACATGGCGGGGTCCACGGGAGTTGCTGCGAGCGTGTCGTTCCTGCAGCAATTCGCAACTTCCGGGAATGGCTACGTTCGGCTCCGTGGGATCTACAGCATCACCGTCGATCCCGCCGGGAACATCTGGGTAGCGGACAGCCAGAACCAGCGGGTAGCAGAGTTCGACTCCAGTGGCGCCAACCTGCAATCCGCAGTCGGGTTCTCCTATCCATCGCCGTGGGGCGCCGCAGCGGATGGCAACGGAAACATCTGGGCGATCGATTACAACACCAACCGAGTACTGGAATTCAACGGCGCACACGCCGCCCAGATCTTCACGTTCGGGACCACGGGCGGAGGTCCGGGCCAGCTTTACCATCCCACCTATATCGCCGTTCGCTAAGTGGCCGCTCCTCGTGGACCAGGCTCCGGGATCACATCGGAGTCTGGTCCAAGACCGCCGAATTTGGTTCATGTCACCCAGGGACTTGGGTCATTTGGCGCTATACAGTTCTCATTATCCGAATAGCGATTGTCGTGAATCTCAACGTTTTTCGGCCCATGCCCCAATCGCCGTGACTGGCCCTTCGGGTGCTTGTGCCTCGCTGCGACAGACTACGCGGAGAGTCTCAATCTGTCGCTGGAGGTGCGTGTAATGAGCTGGTCCGAGCGTCCGCGGTCGACTTACGATGTGCTGCGAGCGCACGGTGTCGATCGCAGGGATTTCCTGCGGTTCTGCACCGTTACCGCCGCGGCCATGGGACTGGAAGCCACGCTGGTCCCGAAGGTGGTTTCCGCCATGGAAAACCAGCCGCGCATCCCCGTCATCTGGCTGCACGGTCTGGAATGCACCTGCTGCAGCGAATCGTTCCTTCGTTCGTCGCATCCGGTGGCGCAGGATATCGTGTTCAACATGATCTCGCTGGACTATGACGACACGCTGCAGGCGGCGGCGGGATTCCAGGTGGAGGAGATTCGCCGGAAGATCATCAGGGAGCACCCGGGCGAGTACCTGCTGGCCGTGGAGGGCAACGCGCCGACCGCCGATGGCGGCTACTACTGCACGGTGGGCGGCGACACCTTTCTGAACATCCTGCGAGAGACCGCAGCGCACGCCAAGGCGATCGTTGCCTGGGGTTCGTGCGCCTCCAACGGATGCGTGCAAGCCGCCAAGCCCAATCCCACGGGAGCCAAGCCGGTCCACGAGCTTTTCCCCGACCGCGCGGTGATCAACGTCCCCGGCTGCCCGCCCATTGCCGAAGTCATGACCGGCGTGCTGACCTACATTCTCACCTTCGGCAAGCTCCCTGAACTGGACCGTCTGGGCCGCCCGAAGATGTTCTACGGCCAAACCATCCATGACAAGTGCGACCGGCGGGCGTCATTCGACGCCGGCCGGTTCGTGGAGGCCTGGGATGACGAGGGCGCGCGCAACGGCTGGTGCCTTTACAAGATGGGTTGCCGCGGTCCGGTGACACACAATTCCTGCTCCATCACGAAGTGGAACGGCGGAGTGTCGTTTCCCATCGGCTCCGGCCATGGTTGTATAGGGTGCAGCGAGGCCAACTTCTGGGATGACGGTCCCTTGTACAAGCGCCTGCCGCTGATGAGGCTGCAGGAGAGCGGCGGTCCGCTGCCCGCGGCACTCCAAAGCCCGTTGAATGGGGGGAACGAATAGGCCATGGCAAGAAGAGTCGTAGTAGATCCGGTCACGCGCATCGAGGGCCATCTGCGGATTGAAGCGGTGCTCGACGACCGCGGCGTGATCCGCGATGCCATCTCGTCGGGGACGATGTGGCGCGGGCTGGAGGTCATTCTACAGGGGCGGGATCCGCGCGAGGCATGGGCTTTTTGCGAGCGGATTTGCGGCGTCTGCACCACGGTGCACGCCCTGGCCTCGGTCCGTTCGGTGGAGAACGCCCTCAAAATCCAGGTGCCGCGCAACGCCGATCACATCCGCAATATCATGGCCCTGACGCAGATGGTGCAGGACCATGTGATGCACTTCTACCACCTGCACGCCCTCGACTGGGTGGATGTAGTCTCGGCGCTTAAAGCCGACCCGGCAGCCACCGCCACGCTGGCGCAGAAAGTCTCGCCCGATTGGCCCACCGCCTCGCCGGGGTACTTCCGCGAAATTCAGGCCACCGTGAAGAAATTCGTGGAATCCGGCCAACTGGGCATCTTCGCCAACGCCTACTGGGGCCACCCGGCCTACAAGATGCCGCCGGAAGCCAATCTCATGGCCGTGGCTCATTATCTGGAAGCCTTGCAGTGGCAGAAAGAGATCGTCAAGATCCACACCATCTTCGGCGGCAAGAACCCGCACCCCAATTACCTGGTGGGCGGCATGGCATGCGCCATCTCGATGCAGGGCGATCATGCCATCAACATCGAGCGGCTCAACCAGGTTCGCGACCTCATTACGGAGGCGCGCCGGGTAGTGGAAGGGCTCTACGTTCCCGACCTGCTAGCGGTGGCCTCGTTCTACCCGGAGTGGACCAAACTCGGCGGCGGACTGGGAAACTACATGTCCTACGGCGATATCCCGCAGAACGGCATCGACGATCCGGCGCATTACCGGTTCCCCAGGGGGGTTCTGGTGGGGCGCGACCTTTCCCATGTTCTGCCGGTCGACCCTTTCGATTCAGGGCAGGTACGCGAGGAGGTTGCCCACTCCTGGTACGACTATCCCGAGGGGAAAGACGCTTTGCATCCCTGGGAAGGCGTGACCAAAGCGCGCTATAGCGGGCCCAAGGCGCCGTACCAGCAACTCGACGAAAACGCCAAGTACTCCTGGCTCAAAGCGCCACGCTGGAAGGGCCTGCCGATGGAAGTGGGGCCGCTGGCGCGGGTACTGGTGGGATACGCCGGGGGCCGCAGCGATTTCAAGGAGGTGGTGTCAGAGGCGCTGGGCCGCCTGAAGCTTCCGGCGGCGGCACTTTTTTCGACCATGGGGCGGACGGCCGCCCGCGGCCTGGAAACCCGCCTCGCGGTCCGCTGGCTGGCCGAGGAATACGACAGCTTGATGGCCAATATCAAGGGCGGAGACACGGCGACGGCAAACACCAAGCGGTGGGAACCGGAAAGTTGGCCGGCGGAGGTCAAAGGCTGCGGGTTCTGCGAGGCGCCGCGAGGAGCGCTGGGGCACTGGGTGCACATCGCGGCGGGCAAGATTGCGAATTACCAGATCGTGGTGCCTTCCACCTGGAACGCTTCGCCGAAAGACGGCAAGGGCCAGCATGGCGCCTATGAGGCGGCGCTGCTCGATACGCCCATGGCCGACCCCGAACGGCCCATCGAGATTCTGCGCACGATCCACTCGTTCGATCCGTGTCTGGCATGTGCTTCGCACGTGATCGGGCCGGACGGCCGCCAACTGGCCGAAGTAGTGGTGCGCTAGCGAAAAGCCCGTTGACAGGTTTGGTCCAATGGTCATACCATTTGGAAAGAGATAAATGCCTCATTCACTCTGAAAGCGAAGGCGGACCCCATGAAAGACTCCCCGGAGAGCATTGAGAATAGAGAAAGAGCGCTCGCGCAATCGCGGAGCCGTGCCACGTCGGCGGCCGATGCGCCGCGGGATGATTCCGCAGCCGATGGCGGCGGATTCAACCGGCGGAATCTTTTGAAGGCATCGACCCTCTTCGGCGGCGGGGGCTTGATCGCCCAGGCCGTGTTGCCGGCGCGAGCCTCGGCGCAACAGACGGCCCCATCCGGCGCGCCCGGCGCCGAGGGACCCGGCCGCCTGGTCTACAAGGACGTTCTAGTGAAAGCTCGCGAGCGTCTGTATCCCACATGCCGGGTCTGCCCGGTATGCGACGGTGTAGCCTGCTCGGGAGATGCCGGGGGAATCGCCGGCAGCGGGACGAGCATGTCGTTTCAGAACAATTTCACCGCGCTGCAACATGTGAAACTCATGATGCGCAACGTGCACGACGTGGCGAAGGCCGATACTTCCACGACGATTTTCGGCCGCAAGATCTCCTTGCCCGCCGTGTGCGCGCCCATGGGCCCCGCGGCCACCAAGTTTGGCAAGGGGATGACGCAACAGGAATGGTTCGACTCGATCGTGGGCGGATGCGTGGCTGCGGGCACACTGGGCGCGGTCGGCGATATGCTGACGTACCCCATCGAGGACGTCAAGAGGAACCTGAAGGTAGTGGAACGCTTCCAGGGAAAGGCGCTCTACAACAGCAAGCCGATTCCCAATGAGATCATTCTGAAATGGCAGCCGGAGATCGACGCCACCGGGGCGGCCTGGCTATCGGTCGACATCGATTCCGGGCCCAAGAGCGTGGCGCAACTGAAGGAACTGGTGAAGGCTTTCAAGATGCCGGTAGTAGTAAAGGGCATCATGCGGCTCGACGACGCGATGCGATGCATGGATGCTGGTGTGGCGGGAATCGCGGTGTCGAATCATGGTGGCCGCCGGCAGGATCACACCGCGGGCATTGCGGAAGTGCTGCCGGCGATTGCCGCAAAGCTGAAAGGCAAGGTCCCGATACTTACCGATGGCTGCGTGGCGACGGGCAGCGACGTGCTGAAGTACCTGGCATTGGGAGCCGACATCGTGATGGTGGGCCGGCATATCCTGCGCGGCGCTTATGGCGGCGGCGCCGAGGGAGTAGCGCTCTTCATGAACAAGATGCGCACCGAGTTACAGAGCGCCATGGTACTGACAGGCGTTCCGTCCGTGTCGAAGATCGATAGCAGCATCCTCTACGTGTAGCCATGCGAGTGCAGATCGGCATCCTAGTAACGCTGCTTTCGGCGGTCGTGCTGTGTGTGCAGCCGGGGCGGGTCGACGCCGGCGGCCGCCTGGCGACGCTGAGCTATCGCGGCGGCGGGCACGGGAAGGTAGTATTCGACCACCAGACACACGCGTCGGAAGGCTTCCGCTGCGACGATTGCCACACCGACTTCGCCAGGACCGGAAAGCAGCTTTTCGCGACCCGCAAACAGGGGCTCATCACTTTTAAAGACCATACCACCGGCACAAAATGCTTTGCCTGTCACAATGGCAACGGCGTGCCCGACGAGCGCAAGGGCGCCCACTACGATGGCAAGGGCGCGTCCGACAATTGCGACAGTTGTCACCGGAAGATAGGCGGTTTCTAAGTGGCGGCCATGGAGCCTTTGGCACGCTGCGAAATAGTCAAAAGCGGACCGTAAGAGTTACCGGTCCGCAAGGTCCCGGAGAGCGCTCGCGCTCGATAGGGGCGAACCACCACGAGGAGAAGTAATGAAGCGACTTTCAAACATTTTAGGACTAATCGCTATAGGATGCCTCTCGCTTGGGGCATTGCATGCCCAGGCTGCGAACACCCTCGCCAAAGAAGAGATGGCCGCCGGCTGGAAGCTGTTGTTCGACGGTTCCACGCTGAAGGGTTGGGAGGCGCATGCGGCCTCCGCTACGGAACCAGCGGCTACGGCGTGGCGGGTGGCCGATGGCGCCATCGTCTGCGACGGCGACCGCCGCGGATGGCTTGGCACGGACGACATGTTCAGCGATTTCAACCTGAAGATTCAGTTCCGGGTCGGCGAGAAAACCAATAGCGGCGTTTTTCTCCGCTCGCAGAAAACGGGCGGCATCCCCGCCGAGACCGGTTATGAGTTGCAGATTTGGGATTTTCGGCCGACTTACAAGACCGGCGCCCTGGTGAATGCCATCGAAGCGGCACCGACTAAGATCCTGGCGGATCAATGGAACAGCTACGAGGTCACCGCGGACGGCAACCACTTCGTCGTCGTGCTGAACGGCAAGATAGTCCTGGACGGCACGGACGCCAAGCACTCCTCGGGAGTGGTTGGCCTGCAGTACAATACCGGCGGCGGCAAGGTTGAGTTCCGCAACATCAAAATCAAGCCGATCACGCACTGACAGTGGGACCCAAGGGGTAGCGCGCCTGCCAGGAAGCGCGGCCTGCCGGCAGGCCGCGCGGCCCCAATTACAAGTCGATGGCCACTACTTCGTGCAGCGATATGGCCGGCGTGGTGGTCTCGATCCATGCCCCGTTTTGCCGCCACTGAGCCTTGGCTTGGCTGACGAGAAACCGTACGCCGCGCGCCTTGGCCCCGCCGGGTAGCTTTACGCGGACCTTCTGAGGACCAATCGGCAGGATCTCGCGGAGCGGCCCCTTCATCATCATCGGGTTCGTGAGATTGACGAGGTGCGCCGTAACCGAAGACTGCTGCTTCCATAGCGCCACGTCGAGCACGCCGGGCCCTTCGACCTTCAGCGGCTGCTCCTCGTTAGCGGCCCAGCGGACGGCATTGGCCAGAACAATCCCGTGCTCCTGGCACATGATCTCCCAGAACGTGCGGTCGATATCCCACGGAAAGTAAACCACGCGGCCGGCCCCGGCAGGGTGCACCAGCACGCCGGGAATATCGGTCTTCATATCGCGGACGTACACCTCTTCCATGGGCAGATCGGGGTAAGTAGGAACGGTCATGAGAGGCGCGCGCAAGCCCGGCGCGGTGCGAATCTCGACGCGCTTGACGCCGTGGATCATGCGGCCGGCGAAATCGAGCCCCGCAAGCAAGGGATGGGAGTGATCTTCGAGATTCAGGTAGGCGTTCTGCTGGCGTTCGATGACGTTGCCGGCAAACGAGGCGCCGAAAAGGCCGGCGAGGCCGAAATCGTCACGGCGTTGACCGCGCTCGTCGTGCAGTGAGGTCTCGTGGGTGGCCACCAGCCCTCCGCCCTGCTCGACGAATGCTTTCAACTGCGCGCACTGCGCGTCGCTGAGGTTGGCGATATTGGGCAGGGCCAGGACTTTGAACTGCTGCACGTGCGCCGGGTCGAGTTGATTGTCGGGAACCATTTCGAAGGGAATCCGGCCTTCCACCAGGGCGTGGTAGAACCCCGAGGCGTGGTCCGACGCGGCCCTCCCCTGCTGGGCGGACACGAGCCCGACGCGAGCCAACGGCCGCTCGTTGCGGAGATACTTCTCGTTTTGCCAGTGCCAGACGTAAAGGTCCTCGACGGGCTTGAACCAGCGCTGATCGAGCGGCTTGGCATTGAACTTGACTACCCAGGGCCGGAAGCCCTGGGCGATGCCATCCACGGCCCACAGCCGCACTTCATTGGGGTTCTGGCTGGAGTCCTTCCAGCGGTAAGCCGCCTCGTATCCGACGCTGAATATGCCCACGATGGGCTTGGAGCCGGAGATCGCGCGGGCATCCTTGGCATACTTGCCGTTCTGCCAGGGCAACTGGAATTCGGAGCGGCACTGCCGGTCCGCAAAGAGAATCGGCACCGAAACGCTTTCTTTTATCTGCTCGAATCCGTTGGGAAAATATACGGCACTCGCGTTCTTCTTCCTGATTTCGCCATCCCAGAGAGTGTACAACTCCAAGAGTCGTTTCCTCTGCCATGCGGCGAACTGACTGTGCGCGTCGCCTGGCGCGCCGGCCGTCGCCCGTGCGGCTCCGGCTCCCGGCGCGGCCGTTGTTCGTGGAATCTCCAGACCGCTGAATTCCTTAAAATTCCGCTGGCAGTGCACGCAGTAGCACGTGCCCGAGCCGCTCCAGCGGTTGGCGAAGATACCGTCCACCTTATAGAGCGTCATGATCTCCTGGATCACGCTGGTCATGAACTCGAAGTTGTAGGGGCCGAGCGCACAGGTTACCCATTCGCCGGGCATCGCCCAATGCTTGCGAGGCTGGCCGTTGGCTTCGACGGCGATCCAATCCGGATGGGCGTCGAAGACGTCCTGATGCGCGGCGTGAGGATCGACGCGAGCGGTGACAACCATGCCGAGTTTGCGGCAGCCCTCGAGCATTTCGCCAAAAGCGTCGCCATTGCCGAGGAATTTGCTACGGTAATGCAGCGGCACCTTGGTGGGATAAAAGGCCACGCATCCACCGGCGCTCAGGCACACCGCATCGGCATGGATTCGCTTGAAATAGTCGAGCCAGAAGGCGGGCTTGTAGCGGCCCGGATCGTCCTCGACGAAGGCCAGTTGCACCCACCGCATGGGCCGGTCGAACCACCCTTCGGCCGGGCCTGGCTGGCCGAAGGCCGCGCCGGCGGCCGCGAGGGCACCGGTCTGTATCATCCAATCGCGCCGATTGATTTCCATGGTAGATCAACTCCCGATCTTTAGTCTAAACCGCTTATGGTCCGGGCGCACAACGGCCGCGGCTCAACAATGTTGCCGAGCCGCGACCCTTAGTACAGCGTTCCACAAATACAGTTTCGTATTTAGCGGCAAACGCTCCCTAACGGGCGCGGCTCCGATCAGAGGCGCGCCCGTAAGCAAGCGTTTCCCGATGCGTCACCGTACTTCCGAACGTGAGTACTTAGCCCGTCCTTTTCACCTTCGCCGTTGGAGCGGCGTTAGAAGATCAATTTCGCCGCGAGCTGAATCGTTCGGGCGGTAGAAAACTGTGCGGTCACTGTGCCAAAGGCGGTGCTGGTCGGACTGCTGGTATTCGGCGGCCCGAACATCGGCGTATTGAAAGCATTGTAGGCTTCCGCGCGGATCTCCAGGTTGATTCCTTCCCTCAGCCGGGTGTTCTTGAGCATTGACAGGTCAACCTGACGGATGCCATCTCCGCGTACGCCGGAGAAGAGGCTGCTGAGGGTGATCAGATTATTGGCCAGTTGCTGGCTGGAAGTCCGGTTGAAACATGATGTGTTGAACCATTGGCCAATGGTTCGCTGGTCGCCGGGAAGCGCAACCTGGCTTATCGGGCAGGTGAGGATGGCGTTCCCAAACCCGAGCGGCGGCCCGCTCTGCCTGGTGTAAACACCCTGGAACTGCCATCCGCCGATCACCGTGGATAATACCGGGGTCGAGCTAACCCAGTGCTTGCCGTGGCCGAAGGGCAACGCATAGATCCACGTGACCGCCAGACGCTGGGTACGGTCCGCGCTGGAGAGCACCCTCTCCGGCATTGGGTCGCCGGCATTCAGGTAACTAAGTCCTCCAATCAGCTTCGACCAGGAGTAGGAAGCCGTCGCGGTGAGACCCGTGGCGAAGCGTTTCTCGTAACGCACCTGCATGGCATTATAGAAGGAGTAGCCCTGGTTGTTGTATCCGCTAACTCCGGTGAACTCCGGGTACGGCGAAAGCAACTGAGACCGGGCCACGGTGGTCCCGGACAGGCCGGTGCCTGGCAGTAAAGGATAGAAGGGGTTGGGAACCGCGCCCGTCAGCAGGTTGATGGTGGTTTGATCGCGCGACCCGGTGGTGCTCAGGTATTGGTTGGGAAGCGCGTCGAAGTTATGAGTCACGAGTTGGTGTACGGCGTGGTCGCCCACGTAAGAGACTTCCAGCACCGCGCTGCCCGGCAGGATGCGCTGCAACGCCAACTGCCAGCGCTCCATGTAGGGGCTCTTGAGTGACGGGTTGAAGAAGCTGACGCTGTTCCCCAGGGCCGTCGACAGGCCGCTGGTCGCCCCGGAAACCGGGATGAAGCCGTTGGGGAACGGGTTGGTCAGGGTGGCGACATAGTGGATGTTGTCTACCGAAGGCACCATGGTGGTGACCTGGCTAAAACCAGTCTGGTTGACTTGGGTGCTTACCACTCCGATAGGTGCGTAGAAAATACCGTAACCGCCGCGCGCTACGAGTTTCGGCGTGATCGAGTAGGCCAGGCTGATGCGCGGCATGAAGGCCGTCTTGGGTGTACTCCATAGCGCGGAGGGCAGCCCGCCCTCTCCGGCGTATGTCAGCCCGCCTTTGACCTGGAACTGGCTGGCGGGAATTTGTGGAATCGGGTTTGCCGCATAGTTTGCCATGGCCTGTGCCGCGATGGGATTCTGCGCCGTCCAGGCGAAGCCCGCGGCGGTGCGGTTGTAGCGCTCAGTCAGCCCGCCCGGCAGTTCGTAACGCAGACCCACGCTCAACGTCAACTTGGTGCTGATCTTCCAGTCGTCCTGAATATAGGCGGACCAGGTCTTGGTTTGCTCCGCGTAGCTGGCGGGGATGGTGTAACTGCCACTGGTGGGCAGGCCGTATAGGAACTCGGCAAAATCCTCCCCGATGGGCGCGGCGGCCGAGGTGTTGAGCGGCCCGGTAGTCCACGCTCCACTGGTGCTGAAGTTGAAAATTCCGGCGCTGGAGGCGGTGGCCGGAGAACTGATGGATTGGCCCAGACTGTTGAGGGTCTGGCGCAACGCCCGAAAACCCATTCCGAAGCGCAGCGTGTGCGCTGCCACGATGCGGGCCGCGTTGACCGCGAAATCATGCGTGTCGTTAGTCTGCGTGGCCAGGTTGTACTGGTCGGCGAGGGCGGCGTAGTTGGAGATGACAATTGCCGGCAAGCGAATACCGTTGGGGTTGACCTGTTTGATTTGATTGATGTAGGTGCTGGAGAACCCCGTGCCCGCCAGGTCGAAGCCCATGTCGTTCGGGTCATACGATAACTTGAACCGGTTGTAGCTGTAGCGCGCGTCGATAAAGAACGTGGGTGACACCGTATACACGGAATCCACCACGGCGCCGGTGTTTCCGCGAGTCACGGTCCAGCCCTCAGCCCCGTTGTGCCGGTAATTCTGCGGGCGGGGATTGGAAGTGTTGTCCGCGCGGAAATACATCCTCTCTTTTTCCGACGGGTTGTAGTCGATCTTGCCGATGTGATCGTAGTAGGTGTCGCGCGAGTTCATGCCCATCGTGTAGTTATTCAAGCCGCTGGATGTGCCGGCCAGGTTCGGCTTATCCCACAACTTTGCGATGGCGGCCGACGCCGGATTGATTTGATTCGCCGGAACGATGTTGCCGGGCAGTGGCTGTCTGCTGTAAAGCCCCCCCGCCGCCGCAACGCTGCTGAAGGGATCGTAGATTTGATAGTTCGTGCCCAGCGCCAGCAAGGCCCCGAGGTTCCCGCTCCGCTCCGCATCGGTGGGTACGGCGGAGGTCCCGAACGGGCTGGGGTCGAGGCTCTTCAACCCCTCGTATCCATACATGAAGAAAAGCTTATTCTTCCCGTTGATCACCTTGGGAATATAGACAGGTCCACTGGCCACGGCGCCCCAGCGCTGCAGCCGCATGACCGCCTTTCCCTGGCCTTTGGCGTTGTTAAAGAACAAATTGGCGCCCAGCCCCGGGGTTTGGTCGAAGTAGTAAAGCTGACCGTTAAGCTTGTTGGTGCCGGACTTCAGGCTCAAATTGATGGTGGCGCCGGCCATGTAGCCGTAGCTGGCGTCAAACATGCTGCCCACCACCTTGAATTCCTCCACAATACCGGGGGGCGGCGAATAGGCCATCACGTTGCCGAACATGTTGGGGGCGCCATCGATCGTGTATTGATTGGTGCCGGACAGCGCGCCGGCCACCGAGATCGACGAAGGATGCCCGGTGTCGATGGGCCGCACGTAGCCGGAAGCCGTGTTGGTGTCCACCACTCCGGGTGACAGGGCGGCCGACCAGTACAAGTTGCCGTTCTGTAGCGGCAGATCCTGAATCGTCTTCGTGCCCATCACCTGCCCCATGCTGCTGGTGGAAGTATCCAGCAGGCCTGCCGAGGCAACCACCTCGATGCTCTCGCTCGTCTGACCGAGCTGCATGGAGGCGTCGACCGTGATATGGTCGTCCATGCGAAGATTGATCTCGGTACGTTTGAACGTCTTGAACCCCGCGGCCGTCACCGTAATTGTGTACGGGCCTGGGTTCAGGTAGGGCAACAAATAGTCTCCACTATCATTGGTGGTGGCGTTGCTTCGCACGCCGGTGGCCGTGTTTAAGCCTTCTACTTTGGCTCCTACGATTACGGCGCCGGTGGAATCGCTGACGCGTCCCAGCAGCGTGCTCCGGGCTTCCTGGCCGCACAGGGGAAGCTGAACGGCGCCGAGGAAAACCGCGGCGATGAGTATGCTATTAGCCTTGTTGAATGTTAGTCTTCCCATTTAACTCCCTCCTGGGAATATTCGCACAACGGCGTATCGGATAATCCGGCAAGACGACAGCGCGTCTCAGCGGAGTTGCTGGAAGTATGTGCCGGCGCGTTGACCAAAGCTTCTTTGGTCTCCGACCCCTTCTGTTAGCGAATGCTAGGGCAAATAGCATAAAAAGGCAAGTGAATCTTTGATATGAGTGCAGCGTTTGGGCTTCATTTGTTCCGCTGGAACGGCTGCGTACAGGCGATTCCCTTACGCGCGATGTTGCCGGCGTTGACGCTGCGATCGGTGTCGATGCCCCGCGCACTTGCCTCCCTCAAAGTCGGATTTGAATTTGCAGAACCAAGCGGGTGTCCGCCCAAAAACCGACCCGGTGCGCGCACTTCATTCTTGACAGGCGCCCACCGTTTAAGGAAACATAATGGTATGGCCACTAGACCACTTTTGTCAAATACCATTTTGTTCCATCTGTCGCCTTTCGCAGACTGCCGTGTCGCGGTCTCGATCGCTGTGCGAAATGCCGGGCACGGCGCGGTGGCCCGAGTATGACTTCGCGCCGGACGGAGCCCTGGGCCTCAAGAGCAACATCTGGCATGATGGAAACGACATGGCCAAATCAGTCCTGAAGTCAGGAGTCCTGCTGCAACCGATGTCCCGTACGACTCTGAGCGAGACGTTGTTTGAGAAACTGGTCGGTCATGTGGTCAAAGGCGACTGGAAAGAGGGGGAGCGGATCCCTTCGGAACGGGAGATTTCCAAACAGTTAGGGATCGGAAGGGCATCCCTGAGGGAAGCGCTCAAGGCGCTCGAACTCCTCGGAATGGTGGAGAGCCGGGTGGGTGACGGCACCTTTGTCTGCCCCCGCTCAGACTTCCTTTCCCGCCCTCTGCTGTGGGCCATCATGGGCGCCGATCAAAGCGAGTTGAGCCAGTTGATCGAAGCCCGCCTGGTGCTCGAAGAGAGTCTCGCGGCCCTTGCCGCCGAGCGCGCAACAGCCGGCGAACTGAAGAAAATCAAAGCTGCGCTGGAAGAAATGCGGGCGCAAATCGAGGATCCGAACAGATCTTTTGAAGGCGACATGCACTTTCACATCGCCATCGGGGAGGCGGCGCACAACCCGATCTTGTCCAACGCCGACCAACTGATGCGGAACCTCATGAAGCAATGGATCCTGCTGAAGCATAAGATTCCCGGTGCGGCGGCCAGATCGTTAGAGCACCATGTGCAGATATACGACGCCATTCTGCATCGGGACGCCGACCGGGCGCGCGAAGAGATGCGCAATCACATCGCCACTACCGGCCGAGTGGTGATTGAATTTGTCAGCCACCGCTAGCGCCGGTGAAATGGCCGTTGCACGGGGCGGAGGGAAATCGGCCGGAGCCGATTCGGAGTATGGTTGCCATGAACGAAAGAGACCGGGCGGCGCTTGCTGGACGAGAGGCATGACCACGAAATCGTTATCGATCCTGATGCTGATGGTGAACAGCGCGGCGGCGCAAGAGGGTTGGTGGATGAAGGAACCCATCCGCTGGGTGCAGACCAACCTGCGGCAGACGGATGCCGGCCTGGATGCCGCGCGCCTGGCGGGTCAACTGGCGGATATGCGCGCGAACGTGGTGCTGATGGGGATGGGCGGCATCGCGGCCTACTATCCGACGGCGGTTGAGTTTCACTATGCAAGTCCCAACCTGCCGGCGGGGCGGGACATGTTCGGCGACGTATTGCGGGAAGCCCACGCCCGCCAGATCCGGGTGGTGGGAAGATTCGATTTCAGCAAGACCCGGCAGGCGGTCTTCGACGCTCATCCGGAGTGGTTCTTCCGGCAGACCGGCGGACAGCCCGTGATTTACAACGGTCTCTACTCCACCTGTATCAACGGAGGCTACTATCGCGGGCAGGCGATGAAGATCCTGTCCGAAGCGCTCGACAAGTACGCCGTCGATGGCCTGTTCTTCAACATGTTCGGCAATCAGTCGCGCGACTAT
>OBLW0100001322.1_pt1 | contig 21150 bp, 16 predicted proteins | sample 1520161 | NCBI WGS metagenome assembly OBLW01 (sample SAMEA3539309, study PRJEB22396) | soil metagenome | biome: tundra; feature: field; material: soil | place: USA | collected 2010-05 | depth 0.15 m | reverse complement strand
GAATTCTCTGTTGACGCTATGCGTAGCACGGCTCGTGTTTATTCCCTCGGGAGTGGCAGGCCGGGTCCTCAATTCTGCGCCATTTGTTCTAATCGGCAAGCTCAGTTATTCGCTCTACTTATGGCAGGAGCTATTCCTGAACCCATTTCATTCGCGCGCCCCAATTTCCACTCCGTTCCCAGTCAACCTTGTAGTTATACTTGCGGTTGCTTCGGCTTCCTACTGGGGACTGGAAGTCAGGTTCGTGGGCCTACGAAAAAAGTTCCGCAAGACACAGCAACCTGTTGCATCTGCCCTGCCCGCCGTAGTGATCCCTGAAGCGAAAGGCGCATTCTAACTTAGCTGGCTACGCCCGACAGAAATTGTGGTGCGAAAGGGAGGTTGTCCGCCGCGGCGTTTGAGCGGGACTAGCTGGCACCCCTCCAAACGGAGCCGCGACCATAGGGAGCGGTCCTTTCGATAGGACCGAATCTGCCGGTCGAAGTCCGGGCGATCGCCAGTTTCAGGTCGCCGTCGTCGCTTCCCTTGGCACCGCCGCGCCCGCCCGCTGGCCGCTCAACCGCTCCATGTACACGTAGATTACCGGTGTGATGTAGAGCGTCAAGAACTGGCTGACCACTAGGCCGCCCACCACCGCCAGGCCCAGCGGCTGGCGCGCGTCGCCGCCTTCGCCGTAGCCCAGCGCGATGGGCAGCGTGCCGAACAGCGCCGCCACCGTGGTCATCATGATGGGCCGGAAGCGCCGCATGCAGCCCTGCCAGATGGCTTGCTCGGCCGATAGCCCTTCTTTGCGCTTGCCAATCGCGAAGTCGATCATCATGATGGCGTTTTTCTTCACCACGCCGAACAGCATGATGATGCCGACAAACGCGTAGAGGTCGAGCTCCTTGCCGAATATCAGCAGCGTGAGCAGCGCGCCGAATACGGCCGATGGCAAACCGGAGAGAATCGTGATCGGGTGAATGAAGCTCTCGTAGAGCACGCCCAGCACGATGTAGATCACCAGAATGGCGACGATCAGCAGCAGCGTCAGATTGCGGAAGGAATTCTGAAACTCCTTCACGGTTCCCTGGAAGCCGGTGCTGATGGTGGAGGGCATGCGCAGATCGAGGATGGCTTTGTCCACTTCTTCCGCGGCCTGCCCCAGCGAAAAGCCCGGCCGCAGGTTGAACGACGCGGTCACCGCCGGCAACTGGCCGAAGTGGTTGATGTTGAGCGCGCCCGTCTGCTGGTGCGTGCGGGTGACCGCATCGAGAGGCACCAGCGACCCCTGCGACGACCGGATGTAGAGCCGCGACAGCGCGTCCGGCGTGCGCTGGTATTGCTTGTCGAGCTCGATGATCACTTCGTATTGGTCGGCGGGCGCGTAGATCACCGACGCCTGGCGCTGGCCGAAGGCGCTGTACAGTGCGTCCTGCACCTGCTGCGCCGTCACCCCTAACGACAGCGCGCGGTCGCGGTCGATATCCACCATCAATTGCGGCGCGGCCACCTGCAGGTCGTTGGTGACATCGACGAAACCGGGGATCTGGCTCATTTTGGCGGTGAGCCGCGGCGCCCACTCGTATAGGTCCTTCAGGCTGGGGCTCTGCATGGTGAGCTGATAGGCCGATGCGCCGAACTGGCCGCCCACGGTGATCGGCGGCGGGTTCTGGATGAACGTAAACAGCGCCGGCACGGCCATCACCCGCGGACGCAGCCCTTCAATCGTCTGGTCGACCGAAAGCGCGCGCTGGGCGCGGGGCTTCATGTTGGCGAAGAAGAACGCCTGATTGCCGCCGATCACGAACGAGCCCACATCCGCGACGCCCGGGTAGGCGCGGATGATTTCCGAAATGGCGCGATGGTGGCGCGCCATGTTCTCAAATGAAATATCCTGCGGCCCCAGCGTGATGCCGAAAAAGAAATCCGAATCCTGCGATGGAATGAAGCCCGTCGGCATGGTCTTGAACAAGTAGACCGTGCCCACCAGCATCAACACCGCGACCGCCAGCGTCACCAGCCGCAAACGCATGGCGATCCCGAGCGTCACTTCGTACCAGCGCGCCATCGCGTTGAAGCCGCCTTCCAGCACGCGGTAAAGGATGCCGTGGCGCGTCTCGCGTTCCGATCGCAGAAACCGGCTGCCCAGCATCGGCGTCAGGCTCAGCGAAACGAAACCCGAAATCAGAATCGCCACCACGATGGTGACCGAAAACTCGTGCAGCAGCCGGCCCACGATTCCCGCCATGAACAGCACTGGAATGAACACCGCGACCAGCGAGAATGTCATCGAGAGAATGGTGAAACCGATCTCGCGTGAAGCCGCGATGGCGGCTTCCATCCGCGACTTGCCCATCTCCATGTGACGCACGATGTTTTCCAGCATCACGATCGCGTCATCCACCACGAAGCCCACCGAAAGCGTGAGCGCCATCAGCGAGAGATTGTTCAAACTGTAGCCCAGCAGGTACATCGCCGCGAAGGTGCCGATGATCGAGAACGGAACCGCGGCGCCGGGAATCAACGTCGCCGAAATGTTGCGCAGGAACAGGAAGATCACCAGCACCACCACGCACACCACCAGGGTGAGCGTGAATTCCACGTCGTGAATCGACTGCCGCACGGACTCGGAAGCGTCGAACGCCACTGAAAGTTTCACTGCCGGAGGAATCTCCTTTTGGAACTCCGGCAGCAGCCGCTTGATGTTCTCGACCACCTCCACCGTGTTGGTGCCGGGCTGCCGGTTGATGGCCAGCATTACGCCGCGCCGGTTGTTGTACCAGGCAATCAGCTTGTCGTCTTCGACGCCGTCCACCACGTTGGCGAGCTGGTCCAGGCGCACCGGCGCGCCGCCGCGCCACGAGACGATGATCGGCCGGTAAGCCGCCGCATTGAGCAGGCCGCCGCTCGATTCGATGGCGAACGCCTGCTTGGCGCCGTCCAGCCGGCCGGTGGGCAGATTGGTGTTGCTGGAGGCGATCGCCGCCTGCACCTCATCGATGCCGATGTTGTGGACCGCCAGCTTGTCGGGATCCACCTGCACGCGCACGGCGTACTTCTGCTCGCCATAGACCTGCACGCGCGCCACGCCGCTCACCATGGAAATGCGCTGGGCCAGCAGCACGTCGGCGTAATTGGTCACCGTGTAGAGCGGCAAGGTGTCGGAAACCAGCGCCAGGTAGAATACGGGCTGCTCGGCCGGGTTGACCTTTTGATAAGAGGGCGGCCGCGGCATGGTGGCAGGCAGTCTCCCGCCGGCCGCCGCGATGTGAGCCTGGATATCCTGCGAAGCCGCGTCGATGCTGCGGTCCAGCGTGAATTGCACGGTGATCGCCGTGCTGCTCTGCGAATTCACCGAGTTCATCGATTGAATGCCGGCGATGGTGGAGAACTCGCGTTCGAGCGGCGTGGCGACCGAGGACGCCATGGTCTCCGGGCTCGCGCCAGGCAACGCCGCGGTCACCTGGATGGTGGGGTAGTCGACGCTGGGCAGCGCGGCCACTGGCAGCGCGCGAAACGCTACTGTCCCGAACAGCAGGATGGCGAAGCACAGCAGCGCCGTCATGATCGGGCGATCGATGAAGATGCGCGACAGGTTCACAGTGGCCCCGTTCCCAGCTTGGCTGGATCCACCGGCACGATCTGCGCGCCGGGGAAGATCCGCATCTGCCCATCGGTAACTACCGTCTCGCCTGGCCGAAGGCCGCTCTCGATCACCACCTTGGCGCCCCAGGCTCGGCCCGTCGTCACCGGGCGGATTTCCACGTGGTTATCCGCCTTGACGGCGTACACGAAGTATCCTTGCTGGCCGCTCTGCACGGCTTCGGCCGGCGCCACCACGGCATTCTGGATGGTATCGAGCGTCAACGTGGCAGTGACGAACTGCCCCGGCCACAGCATGCGGTCGGCGTTTTCAAAAGTCGCCTTCAGATGAATCGTGCCGGTGGCGGCGTCCACCGTGTTGTCGATCACCGCCAGATAGCCGTTGGCGGCGCGGCCGGGATCGTCCTGCGATTCCACGCGCACGGCCAGCTTGCGGCCCTCGCCGGCCACACGGCGGATGGCGCCCAGGTATTGCTCCGGCGCCGCGAAGTCGACGAAGATGGGCGACACCTGGTGAATCACCACCAGCGGCACGTCGTTCACCTTCACTAGATTGCCAGCGTGCACCAGCAGGTTGCCGGTGCGGCCGGAAATCGGCGCGCGAATCTGGCAATAGACCAGATCGAGCCTGGCGCGTTCCACCGCGGCCTGGTCGGCATCGAGCGCCGCTTTGGCCGTGTCGATAGCCGCCAGCGTCGAGCGCGCCGAAGCGTTGGCCGCATCCGCGCTGGATTGCGCCTGGTCGTAAGTCGAGTGCGGCGTGAGGCCGCTTTTGTTCAGCTCCGCTTGCCGCTCGGCGTCGCTTTGGGCGAAGCGCGCGGTGGCTTTGTCGCGTGCCAGCACGGCCTCCGCCTGCACGATCTGCGCCTTGTCCCGCTCCACCGCCGCTAGCGCCTGCCGCAGCGCGTCGTCGTATGGCCGCGGATCGATCTCGAACAGAAGATCGCCCTTGGCCACGTTCTGCCCTTCGGTGAAGTGCACCGCCATCAGTTCGCCCGCCACCTCCGATTTGGCCTGCACAATGGCCGAGGCCTCCACCGTTCCCACCACCTTAAGATCGGTGGGAACCGATTCCTGCGATACCTTGGCCACCGACACCGGTACCACCGGCATCCCGGCCATCCCAGGCCGCGCCGCTTGCTGCTTGCAGCCCGTCAAAGCCAAACCCACGGCCAATACGCACAAGACTTTTTTCACAGAATTTTCCCCGGAATTCGCAGTGTATCAGGAACGGGCCCAGGTAGGGCATGCTTTAGCTTGCCCGTGCCACAGCGAAGCATGCGCCAGTCAAATCCCAAGTCGCACCCGAAGTTTCGGCCCTCTGCGCCAATCTTCCTTACAATAAGAACTCGCCGCCATGGACAATCTCACCCACACCGCGATCGGCCTTTTCTTGGCGCGGGCCGGCGCCCGCAAATGGACGCCGCGCGCGACCGCGATTCTGCTCGTTGCATCCAACGCGCCGGACATCGACGTGGTGACCGGCGCCGCCGGCCCGCTCGCCTACCTGCACTATCACCGGGGTCTCACGCACGCCCTTGTCGCCATGCCCGTGCTGGCATTGCTGTCCGTGGTGTTGGTGCGGCTCGCCGCCCGGAAGCCGCTCTATTGGCCGGGGGCGTTGGCGGCCGCGCTGCTCGGCGTGGCCTTCCACCTGATTCTCGATTGGACCAACGTCTACGGCATTCGGCTGCTGCTGCCTTTTTCCGGCCGCTGGCTGCGGCTGGATTCCACCGCCGTGGTGGATCCGTGGATCTGGGCCATTGCGGCAGCCGCCCTGGCGGGGCCGTTTCTGGCGCGATTGGTCGGCTCCGAAATCGCCTCCGGGGGCGCCCAGCCACGTCACCATGGCCGCGGCGCCGCTCGGTTCGCTCTCATCGCCGTGATGATTCTCGATTGCGGCAGGCTGGTTCTGCACGGGCGCGCCGTCGAGATGCTCGAAGCGCGGGTTTATCAGGGAGACTCGCCAAGCCGCGTGGCGGCGTTGCCCAATCCGTTCAACCCGCTGCGCTGGCGCGGCCTCGTCGAGACCCCCGCCTTTTACGCCGTCGCCGATCTCGATGTGACCGGCGATTTCGATCCCACGCGCGCCCTGATCCTCTACAAGCCCGATGCCGATCCGGCGCTCGACGCTGCCGCGCGCACCCCCGTCTTTCGGGAATTCCTGCGATTCAATCAATATCCATTGTGGCGGGTAACGTCAGCGCCCACCCTGGATGGCGGCAAGCTGGTGGAGTTGTTCGACCTGCGCTTCGGCACGCCAGAAGCTCCAGGCTTCCAGGCCACCGCGCTGGTGGACGCGCGCCTCCGGGTTGTGGACGCCACTTTCCGTTTCGGCGCCCTGCGCCCTCGCTAAATGAGGCAGGTCCCCGACCTGCCAACGCCGGGCGCAGCCCGGCCGTTTCTTCGTCGCACCTTGTAGGGGCCGGGCATGCCCGGCCCGGCTCGCCTCAACCCCCAGTCACACCCTATCTCCCTCACTAACTCAATCACTTAGCCCCCAAACCCCTTGACGTATCCCTTATCCTTAAGTTGGGACTGTGGCGCCAGGCACCGCTGCTAGTCCTTACTTGCTGGCCAGCAAGCGTTGCACTCAAGTGGTACTGAACTTCCGGCGCCCCTGAAAGGCATGCGGGGTCCCCTACGGGCAGGACTCTCGACGGAAGACTTTGGATTCCGGAATCTATAACCGCCGGCGGAAAACGGATAGCTATCATTGCCGCCCGCCGGATAACAGCGAGTAAGGAACGAATCGACATCGATATGCTCGCCATCAAAGCGGGCCAATACATCGAAGTTTCTACTCAATCCATCGGGTGGCCGATACGCACGGCGATAAGTCCGACAGCCCGGCCACCCGCAACGCACTGATACTTCTTACCCACTCCTCTCGGCCGAACTGCGCCCGCTGCGCTCAACGGAGCCGCAACCATAGGGAGCGGTTTTTGTACGCCTATTACGTAATCTCCCCTCAGTGCAGCGTGAACCACGTTCGCCAAATCGTATCGACCAGGGCATGCGTGGTGGCGGAAGCCATCAGGCTTCGATGCTTCCGGTAGGCCCAGCCATAAAACCATCCCGCCAAAGTCGCCAGAATCACGTAGCGCCAATTCGGAGCCGGCGCATGACGAATGTGGGAGAGGCCGAATAGGATCGAAGCGCAGGCTTGAGCCAGCTCGCGGGACCTCAAAGAGCCTTCCAACAGATTCTGCAGCAGGCCACGAAAAAACAACTCCTCGGCCATGGCGATAAAAAGGAAGATAGTCAGATAGTCGAACGCGAACGCTCGCGCGCCCCGCCAATGCGAATTCCACGTTATGAAGTGGAGCGCGAAGCCAAGAGGAATCGCGATTACCGTGAAACCGGCCAGAGAGATCAGCGCATCACCGAGGATAACTCGCGAAAACTGGAAGTTATACCCTGAGTCATTCAGTCCGCGGATGATGAGGAACGACCAGGATCCCACCGCGGTCAGGAATAACCGGGACATGAAGTCCAGATTCACCGGGACGTTCCAGATCCCACCGATCTTGCCGAACAGAACCGGCGTCAAAATCCAGAGCAGAATCAACCCATCCTGCCAGTTCATCCTTTCCGAGTGGCGAACCGGAGCCGCGGCAAACAATCCGAAAGGAATCGCCACGAAAGCCAGTAGTCTGCCGCAGGCCCACCAGCGGAAATCGCCCGTACCCGCGGAGTAAATGAGATATGGAAGCAAGAAGACCGCTATCGAACTCGATGCGCCCAGAGGCCCGCGGACATGCCGCGACAACCATTGGCGCGAGACGGCGAATCCCGGCGCCAGGCAAAGGACCACCAGCAGCAACAAACACGCATAAATGGCGACCGCCGGCAGTACTCCAATCGAATAGCGCGGGAACTCGATGATTTCGTACCAGGCGAAGAATAGCGCCAGCGCGGCGAAAAGCAGTGCGAAGGGAAGCCATCGGCGTGATGCCATGCGTTCGATTCCTCTGCCGAATCATCATGGTAACGCGCTGGTCGATGGTGTGCGCCCCGGCTCTGATAGAATCAAAAATACCATCTGGGAATCTATGGTCATGCAAGCCGCACCGCTGGTCGACGGCTTCGGCCGCGTTCACGATAATCTGCGCATCGGCGTCACCGACCGCTGCAACATCCGCTGCTTTTACTGCATGCCCGAGACCGGGGTGGAGTTCGTCGAACGCCGCGAGATCCTCAGTTTCGAAGAGATCGAGCGCTTCGCGCGCATCGCGGTGGGGCTGGGTATAACCAAGCTCCGCGTGACCGGCGGCGAGCCGCTGGTGCGGCGCGGCCTGCCGGTGCTGATCCGGCGCCTGGCGGCCATTCCTGGCGTGCGCGACCTGGCGCTCACCACCAACGGCGTGCTGCTCGAGGCGCTGGCCGGGCCGCTCTACGAGGCCGGCCTGCGGCGTTTGAACGTGCATCTCGACACCCTCGACCGCGGCCGCTTCCGCCAAATCGCGCGCCGCGACGATCTCGACAAGGTGCTGGCCGGCCTGGAGGCGGCGCGCCGGCTCGGCTACACCACCATCAAGTTGAACGTGGTCGCAGTCAAGAACCTGATCGAGCCCGACATCGTGCCGCTGGCGCGCTTCGGCCGCGAGCGCGGCTTCGAGGTGCGTTACATCGAGTTCATGCCGCTCGATGCGCAGAATCTGTGGGACCGCGGCAAGGTGCTGTTGGCGGATGAAATCATCGCCATTCTTTCGCGCGAAATCGCGCCGCTCCAACCGGTGCCCGACCCCGATCCACGCGCGCCGGCCACCGAGTATGCCTTCGCCGATGGCATCGGCAAAGTGGGTTTCATCGCTTCCATCAGCCGTCCGTTCTGCGGCAACTGCAACCGGCTGCGTCTCACCGCCGATGGTAAGCTGCGCTATTGTCTGTTTGCGCTTGAAGAGGACGACGTAAAGGCGCCGCTCCGCTCCGGCGCGAGCGACGAAGACATCGCAGCCCTCATCCGAAGCAACGTGGCGCGTAAGTGGGCCGGCCACGAGATCAACAGCTCTAAATTCGTCGCTCCGCCGCGGGCTATGAACGCCATTGGTGGATAAGGCAGGCCTTACAACCGTCCGAGACCGCACAGCTACGGCGGCCCTAACGCCCCAGCCCGCCAGAGGAAGATCAAGAAGAATCCGAGCACATGGATCGCAAGTAGAATTACTGAGCCAGCCATCAAGATACGCTTTAAGGCCGCTGAGCCAGGCACTGCTACGCCTCCTGTGGGAGCAAAGTCACGGCGCAGAAGGACCATGCTGGAAATCACAAGGCCAAAGCTAGCAATTGAGAATAATGCCCCGGCGAACTGCCGGAGAATCTCGTCATCCTTCAAGTCGTAGGGAATCACCCAACCGATGACAAACATCGCTGGATATAAACACACTGCGGCCGTGAGTGCCCACAATGCCGCTGGGATCTTCGAATGAGGCTTAACGGAGAAGACTTTAGCCCAAGCGACCAAAACGAAGACACCACCGACGAAGATTGCGAAGTCAAGTAATGCAGACACTGCAAGTGCGACACCGAAGCCCACCATAGGGTCCTTTCTACACGGCCGCAGTCCTATTCGTCCGTGACACACCCTAGCGACGCACTCTTCACAAGTCGAATGTACTTGGCCAGCGTGCCGCGATCCGCCTTGTAAGGCGGCATCGTCCAGTTCTTACGCCGGGCCGATAACTCCTCGTCCGAGAGAGCGACGCTGAGCGTGTTCTTCGCGGCGTCGATCGTGATGCGGTCATTACTCCTGACCAGCGCGATCGGGCCGCCCTCCTGGGCCTCGGGTGTCACATGGCCGACGATAAAACCGTGCGACCCTCCCGAGAATCGTCCATCCGTGATCAAGGCAACATCTTTGCCCAATCCCGCGCCCACGATTGCCGAAGTGGGCGTTAGCATCTCGGGCATCCCCGGGCCGCCTTTGGGCCCTTCATAACGAATCACGATCACGTCGCCTTTCTGAATCTCGCTGCGCTCCAGCGCGGCCAGCATCAGTTCCTCGGAGTCATAAACGCGCGCCGGACCGGAGAATTGCAATCCCTCCTTGCCCGTGATTTTGGCAACCGCGCCCTCCGGCGCAAGATTGCCGCGCAGAATCTGGATGTGGCCGACCGGCTTAATTGGCTTCGAGAGCGGATGCACGATTTCCTGCCCGGCTGCGAGATCCGGCAGATCCTTCAGGTTCTCGGCCACCGTTTTGCCGGTCACCGTCAGACAGTCTCCACGCAACGCCCCGCCGGCCAGCAGCATCTTCATCACCGCAGGCAGTCCGCCCACGCTATGCAAATCCTCCATGACGTACTTGCCGCTCGGCTTGAAGTCCGATAACAGCGGTACGCGGTCACTTACCTTCTGGAAGTCATCAATCGAAAGCGGTACGTTCACCGACCGCGCCATGGCGAGAAGATGGAGCACCGCGTTGGTCGATCCGCCCAGCGCGGAGACCAGCACCATGGCGTTTTCGAAGGCCTCGCGGGTCATGATGTCGCGCGGCTTGATATCCAGTTCCAACAGGTTCTTGATAGCGGCTCCGGCGGCAAAGCACTCGGCCAGTTTCAATGGATCTTCCGCGGGCGTCGAAGCACTGTATGGGAGTGACATCCCGAGCGCCTCGATGGCCGAGGCCATGGTATTGGCCGTATACATGCCTCCGCATGCGCCGGCTCCGGGACAGGAGTTACGCACAATCGCCTGCCGCTCGGCATCGTCGATGTTACCGGCCAGGTACTCGCCGTAACTCTGAAATGCGGAAATGACATCCAGCTTTTCTCCGTTGCGGCAGCCCGCCCGGATGGTCCCGCCATAAATCATCAGCGATGGGCGGTTCAGCCGGGCCATCGCCATGATGCAGCCCGGCATATTCTTGTCGCAGCCGGGGATCGAGACGTTGGCGTCGTACCACTGGGCCGCCATCACGGTCTCGATGGAGTCCGCGATCAGATCGCGCGACTGCAGGGAATAACTCATGCCGTCCGTGCCCATCGAGATCCCGTCACTAACGCCGATCGTATTGAACCGCATCCCCACCAGGCCAATGGCAGTGAGGCCCTCCTTGACCTTTTCGGCCAATTGGAGAAGGTGCATGTTGCAGGGGTTGCCTTCATACCAGACGCTGGCGATGCCGACCTGCGGCTTGCTCATGTCTTCTTCACGAAGACCGGTGGCATAGAGCATTGCCTGTGAGGCGCCCTGCGATCTCGGTTGCGTGACTCGGGCGCTGAATTTGTTTAATGGAGTGGGCATATTCTTATTATGTGTGACTCGTCCGTTACCTGGGATATCGATTCGACTTAACTGCCGGCTGCCGGCGATCTTTCAATGCGCATGTATTCGACGTCTGAAGTCGCGATCATGCCAGTGTCCATCATCTCCTCGACCTCGGGAATCAGCCGCGCCAGATTTTCCGCCGTGTCCACAATCGTGACGACAATCGGTTGATCCTTTCTAATCAGGTGATGGCGGTGGATTTCCGCTGTCTCGCCGAACCCTTCCAGACCGCGAAATACCGTGGCGCCGGCGATCTTCAATTCCAAGCAGCGATTCACGATCGCTTCGTACAACGGCTTCCCCTTATACCGGTCGCTTTCGCCAAAATGCAGACGAAGGATTTTGGCTTTCTTAATCGTTCGCATGGGAAGACTCCACCGCCGGGCGGCTGTGAACCAGGCGAATTACATCCACATCGGAAAGAACAATGATACCGTCTTGCATCATCGATTCGATCTCGTTTACAGCCTTGGCCAGCTTCTCGTCCGTGTCCACGATCGAGATCATAACCGGCAGATCGTGCGAGAACCCCAGCCGCCCGCTCTTGTGGGTGTGACCCTTGATTCCGTAACCGAGAATGCCGCGATACACGGTGGCGCCCGCAATGTCCATCAGGCGCAAACGCTTGACGATCGCCTCATAAAGCGGTTCGCCCTGCCACTTGTCCGACTCGCCCATGTAGATCCGCATCAACCGGGCGGTGCCTCTGGTTTCCGTGTGAGGCCCTTTCGGCGGCGATGGGCGCTCCTTGCTGGCGACTTTGACAACCTGCGTGTCCTGGACTTCAATCACGCCGTCGGTCACCATGTCGTAAAGCGTCGGCATGAGCTCATCGACTTTCGCGGCGGTTTCGATGAACTCGATGCGAATCGGCAGGTGTTCGGTCAGCACCTCGATTTTCGTCGTGTGCATCACCTGGTGGGCGCCGAAACCGGCCATCGCGCGCGTGGCTGTGGCGCCAGACACGCCTTTGTGCAGCAGGAACGTCAGAATCGAGTCGCACAGGGAACCAAAGTGGTGCTGCGTGTCCTCATTGACGAAGATCGTAACCTTCTTAGCCGTGCCCTTCTGCAGCATACCGACTCCTCACATCCATTAACGCCGGGCCAGCATCGCCCCGAACCAGACGGCTATGTAGCCTAACACAACGCTCGAAACGACGTTGAGCATTCCGGCCCACAGCGCGCCGTCCCGCACCGACGTATAAGTCTCCCATTCGAAACTCGAAAATGTCGTGTACCCGCCCAGAAATCCGACCACCAGCAAGAGCCGCCATTGCGGGTCGAGTTGGAATCGTTCGGTCAGCATGGTCATCAGGAAGCCGATCAGGAACGAGCCGGTCACGTTGATGGCCAGCGTCCCCAGCGGGAATTTTCCGCCGAACCGGGTCATGATGGCCGATGCCGCCACATACCGCGCCAAGGCTCCGGTGCCCCCACCAGCCAGCACCAACAAGTACCGCATCAACCCGCGGTCTCCGCAACCAGCGATTTCCGCGCCGCCTCGATCCGCTCCAGGTCCACGCGGAGTTGCGGCGTCCGTTTCTTGCTGCCGCTTCCCACCAGCCGTTCGACCGTAGCCATCAATTCATCCAGGCGCCGCTTAGCTTCCTTTTCGACGCCAAAAAGCGGGACATTGATGCTCTCTTCCCATTGCGTGGTGAGCCGGCTGAGATTCTGCTCCACCAGATAGGGGATGGTACGCGCGAAATGGCGGCGAACCACGGCCTTAATCGTCCACACCGGCAGAATGGGCGACAGCAGTTCCCAGTTTCTATCGAACACCCGGCCGACTCTGATATTGGGTGTGCGCGGCTCGACGGCATCGATTTCGGTTTCCGTCGTCCGCAGCGGCACGCCGAATCCCCGCATCGTGCTATCCGACAAGCGGTCTCGAAACTGTTGCAGCGCGCGTAATATCTGTTTCCGGGCTGTGTGCCAGGGCTCCAGGAACGAATCGCGATGGCGGACGGAAAGCTCGGTAAGCTCGCCGCGCAAGGCGTCCTCCAGCCAATCCTCGAACGAGCGAAGCATGGTGCCAAGGCTCTTGGTCCATTTCGGAAATTCGCTTTCGAAAGCCTCCAGCAGCTTGCGATCCAGATCGGCCTGGTATGCTTCGAGCCGGCGGCTGACACTATCGCGCGCTCCCGCCGCGGCATGTTGCACCAGCAACCGGATTACCGCCTTCACATCGGTGACGGCCTCCTTTTCGCCCAGCAGTTGCTCATTCAGCGCCTCGCGCTCCGACTGCAACATTTCCGCCGACTTGAGACTCAGCGCCAGGTAGTCGTTCAATGCGCACAAGAGCGTGTCCATCTTCCGCGTCAGGATGGCGTCGCGCTCTTGGGCGAATCGTTCCAAGGTTCCGCCGGCAAGCTCGGCTTCGAGCGCCTCCCGGAAGCGCTCAAAGCCGGGCTTCGTCGAATAAGGAAAGACCTGAGGCGTTCCGGGGAAGTTCCTGGAAAGCTGTGCGTGCACGTACCCGGTGACTTCCGCAAGCTCACGTTCGCTGAGAAGGTCGGCTTTGGTGAGCAGCACGGCGACCTTCGGCGTGTACTGGTAAAGGCTCTTCAGCAGATCGATATCGCGCTGCGAAAGGGGCGGATCCACGCTCACCGCCACCAACGCGAGTCCCACATTCGGCAGCCATGCCAACGAGGCTTCCGTGTTGTGAGAAAGCGCGCTATCGAGACCCGGCGTATCGACGAATTGCAACCCGCGAAATCGCCGCAATTCCGGCAATTCCACGGTGATCAAGCCGACTTCCTTGGCGTTCTCCGGGTTTTCCTTCTCGGAAATGTAGCTGCCAATCACGTCGAGCGAAACTTGCGTGTCGCGGCCATCCCGGTGATGCACGCGCGCCTCTTCGTGGGTGCCAAAGCGGATTACGGTGACTGCGGCGGTAACCGGCACGACACCGACTGGCAGGAAGCTCCGCCCGAGAAAATGGTTCAGGAAACTGCTCTTGCCGGCTTTGAATCGTCCCAGCACGGCAACGCTGATCTCCTCCCCTCCCGACAATGCCCGTGCGCTGGCGAGAAGGCCGGAGAGATCCGAAATATCGTACCGCGCCGCCACCTCCGTCGCCAGGTCCAGCGTCGCCGTTAACGGCGAATTGCCGGGCATGTCCGTGAATCGCTCGCTCGAATCCGGAGCGTGGGCCGCGCCGTTTGCCTCGGGTTGGATATCTTGTGTTCGCGGAATCATAGCTCTTTATGAGTAGGAGCTATCGTTCCCGAGCCGGGCTCGAGACGGTTGATGGCGGGCTCCATCACCGAAAGTTCAAATGGGATTATAGCGTCTTTCAGTCTGGAGTTGGAAGCTGTCGCCGGCGACGATATGCTTGTATACTCGGCATCGGCAAGTGAGTGCGACAACCCATGTTCGCTGGCTGACCCGCAATGTTGTTGCCATCGGGACCCTCAGTCTGTTCTCGGATATGGGCCACGAGTTGACGACCGCCGTGCTCCCTCTTTTTCTGGCCACGTTTGACGGGGGCGCGGCGGCGCTCGGCGTCATCGAGGGGGTTTCCGACGCCGCTTCGAGCCTATTGAAACTTTGGATGTCGTACTACTCGGATCGCCTGGGGAAGCGCAAACCGATTCTCGTGGCGGGCTATCTGCTCACGGCCATGATGGGCACCTTCGCGTTCGTCACCGCGTGGTGGCAACTGCTGGCGATCCGAGCGATTGCCTGGATCGGACGGGGAGCGCGCGGGCCTGTCCGCGACGCACTCCTGTCGGAAAGCGTGCCGCCCCAGGCCCATGGCCGGGCATTCGGATTTGAGGGCGCAATGGACACGCTCGGCGCCATTCTGGGGCCTGCGATCGCGCTGTCGCTCGTCGGCTTCATTGCCCTGCGGCATATTTTCCTGATTGCTTTCATCCCTGGCGCGATCACGGTCTTCATTGCCTGGTTTGTGATCCGGTATCCGCCGCGGATGCCGCAGGAACATTTGCGCCTGTTCGCGTCCTTACGCGATTTGCCCCCCATGTTCTGGCGCTTCACAGGCGCCGTTGGAGTATTCGGCCTGGGCAATTTCGCTCACACTTTGTTGGTTCTGCGTGCCGTGTATCTGCTTACGCCTCAGTATGGGTCGGTCGTAGCGGGACGTTACGGGATCGCCCTCTATATTCTTCACAATATTCTCTACGCGGCTGTCTCGTATCCGGCGGGCGCGCTGGGGGACCGCGTGAACAAGAAGACCCTGCTCTGCGTGGGCTACGCTCTGTTTGGCGTGATGTGTCTGCTGTTTCTTACCAATCCGACGAGCATTCCCATGCTGGCACTGCTGTTCATCCTCGCCGGAGTCTATGTCGGAATCGTGGATGCCATGGAGCGTGCGCTCGCAGCCGACTTGTTACCCATCGGCCAACGTGCCGTGGGATACGGTGCGCTGGCCACCGCGAACTCGTTCGGAGACCTTCTGTCGAGCGTCATCGTCGGACTGTTATGGGCCCGCGTATCGATCGCCGCCGGTTTTGGTTACGCCGCCGTGCTCACGCTGCTCGGAGCGCTCTTCTTGCTGCTTGTCCCTACCCGCCGCCTGCGTTGACCCGCTTACCGGGCTTCGGCCATAATGAATTCAGGCGTTGGAGTTCGCCGCAACCGCCCCTGCGGGGGAAGATGACTCCTGGAGAGAACTTCCTGGGACGGTGAGCACGATGGACGACGTGCAGGAACGCGGGGACCTGAATCCGTCGCAACGGCGGCATCTCCTGACGAGCTGCCAGTACGCCGACAAGCTGCTTTCGGAAGTTGAAGCGGTTCTCGTCGCATCGCGTTCCAAGTCTCCGTTTCCCAAATTCAAGCCGGACATCTTACCGGCGCAGGCGAAGGTGGTCCAGGACTATATCTCCAGGATGCGCGCGCAGTTGGTTCGAATCTTGGATAGCCAGGGAGTTCCGATCCCTTCGCCTCACATCGGTTCGGTGCACTCGATTCGAGTGACGCTCGGGTTCGTGGACATCGCGTTCGATGAGTGCCGTCCGAAGCGCATGGCCGGATATGGAGAGGTGGCGCCAACCGCCGCTACGGAACTGTCCGGGCTCGTCGATGAGATGCAGGGCATCATTTCGAGGCTGGATTCCTATCTCGCGCAAGGCCAGTCCGCCGATTTGGCGAAACGGTTGCAGCGCCTGGAGGAGACGGGCAGCGATATCGCAGGGGTGAAGACTCTCGAACGAGCCATCGACCAGCACGGGCTGGTGGAGTTTCGGCCGGCGCTGGCGGCCATCGTCGATCGCCTGGAATCGAAGAGCTTCGAGATCGCCGTTTTCGGCAGGGTAAGTTCGGGGAAATCGTCGCTGCTGAATCATATCGTCGGCCAGGATGTGCTTCCAGTCGGGGTAAATCCGATCACAGCGGTGCCGACGCGCTTGACCCATGGCTGCGAGCCGCGCGCCACTGCCTGGTTCGCCGACCGGAAGCCGGAGCAGTTCGCAGTTGAGCGGCTGGCTGAGTTTGTCACCGAGCAGGGCAATCCCGGCAACCTCCGGCATGTGACGCGAATCGTGGTGGAACTGCCGGCGCCGCGCCTCGAAGAAGGCATCGTGTATGTGGACACGCCGGGTCTTGGTTCGCTGGCCACTGCCGGCGCCGCCGAAACCAAGGCGTATCTGCCGCGATGCGACTTAGGCGTGGTTCTGATCGATGCCGCATCCACCCTGACCGAGGACGATCTGGCCACTGTGCAGGCGCTTTACGACTCCGGAATCGCCGCCCTCGTGCTGTTGAGCAAGGCGGACCTGCTGTCGCAAGAGGACCGGGATCGCGCGCGTCAATACGTAGCGGATCATATCCGGGAGCACTTAGGCTGCGAGTTACCGGTTCACGCCGTCAGCATTAAGGCCGGATACACGGATCTTTTGGAGAGCTGGCTTCATACCGAGATTCTTCCTCTCTATACCCGGCACGCGGAACTCGCGCGGCAATCGCTCGACCGGAAGATCGGCGCGCTACGCCTGGGAGTGGAAGCCGCGCTCCAAGCCCGCCTGAAACGCTCGGGGCTCGCAGGGCGCCTCGCGATCGAGAGTGACCCAACTCGGTTGCGGGAATTGGAGACCGAGCTCAGACGGTCATCCGGCGGAATTGCAGAGGCGCGAACTGCCTGCATCGACATGACTGATGCGCTCCGCGATAGCGCCGATGGCTTTATTCGCACCGCCGCCGGCAGCTTGATTGACGCCTGGGGCTCGGGCGCACCCGCAACTGGCGCAGACCTCATCGGGAACAAGCTGGAACAGGCTGCCGCGGAAAAAGCGGCGCAGATTGCGTCCGCCATCCAAGAGGCGGCGCGCAACGCCGGGTGCGCGCTCGCCAAAGCGGCCCTGGCGCTCGAACTCGAGAACGGGCCTGAACCGGACGAGTTACTCGATGTGCTGAAGAATATGCCGCGCTTCGATTTGGGCAACCTCGAAATTGACGCCGGTCCGAGTAAGCTGGCATCGCTGCTGGGCCGCCGGTGGGCCGTCACGCGGATGGAGCGGCGGATTGCATCCCAAGCCGGGAACCGGGTTGCGGACGCGGTTGCGATCTATGCGCGCGTGTTGCAGGCCTGGGTGCGCAAGACCTTCGCCGAATTGCAGGAGCAGTTCGATAGTTACGCCGACGCCTACCGGGCGCACTTGGATCGCCTGCTGGCGAAGAACACCGGCCTTGAGGACGAGCAGGCTCTCAGGGACGACCTGACGGCTCTCGCCCCCGCTCCGGAAAACGCCGCGCAGGAGAGTGTGCCGGGTACCGCCGCGTGAACCGCATGGAAGTTATGGCAGTCCGCCCGTCAATCGATTCCCGGCGTTACATCGTGGCCTTCGAGCTTCGCTCGAAAGACGATGGTCCGCCCGATTTCGAATTGCCGGCCTCCCTGGCCGGCTTCGATACAGGTCTCTTCCTGCCGCGCGACGATCCCGATTGGTTCGGGCGGTCGTCCTATCCGCCTCGTATCCTGCTTCTGAAGGACGGTGCGCTCCATATCGTTTCGCATCCGAGCACAGGCGAGCCACCTTGCCAATGGGCACTGGAGCGGATCTCGTCGGTCGAATCGGGTCACATGCTTCTGAAAGGGTGGCTCCGTTTCACCGGTCCCGATTTCGATTACACCGTCCGCTACAATACCCGCGGTTTCCCATCGGTCCATCGGTTCCTGAGCCACTTCCGGGACCAGTTGCTGCGCGGCGCCCAGCCACGCGGAGCTTCCGAGATTCATTTCGGAGCCGCCCTCGACATCAAATTCACCAACGCCCTGGCGCAGGAGTTGGACTCCGGGGAAATCGTTTTGATGCGGGTTTTCCAACCGCCGGGAGAGGTGAGGCGCGGAAGCTGGTTGATGCCACGCCGCCGCTCGATCGCTGGCGATCTGCTGGCGCTGACCGCCAGGCGCCTGCTCTGGATTACAGACCGGGAGCGGGGATCCTATTCGCGATACGGGACCATCGTTTCGTTCGCTCCCTGTGACGCCGTGATCGGCATCGGTCTGACAACGAGCCGTGGAAAGGATGTTCTCCAAGTGGACCTGAACAGCGGTTCCGCGTGGCGGATTCCGATCGCGTCCGAAAGCGGCTTGGATTTCGAGCGGCTCGCGAAAGATTTCGCGGCGGCGCTGGAGATACAGAAGGGGCGACGTCCCTCCTCTACGGCGCAAATTTCATGACCGTATCGATGCGGAGCGGAGAGAACTTAATATAGCGGCCCACATGATATTGCGGCTGGGTTGCCAGCCGGCACATCTCAATGATCTGCCCTGGGTTCCCCCGGGCGCTCTCGATTACTTTTTCGCGAAACTCGTCGAGGTCCAGGTGGCGCAGTTTGAAATAGTCGGCGGCGGCTTCGAACAGTTGTTCGGCGTCCCGCTCGGCGAGCGGCGAGAGATTCAGCATCTTCGAAGGATTCCAGAACAGTCTGGCCAACGCTCCCAAACTGGGAGCATCCCGAGAGGCGGCGAAGAGAGCCATGCCACGCGTATGGGAGATTCGCTGCAAGAAACGGTAAGTAGGGAAGCCCGCGCCAGCGATGCCATCCACCATCATCGGCACCGGTGAGCTTTCCACCGCCGTCCAGAGGAGCCCTTTGAGGTGAAGACTGGTTTGCACCGCGAGCCATGCCTCCGGATCGGTTCCCGGCTCAGCGCGGCGGATGAAATCCGCGTGACGCGCGGCGATCAGCGCTCGCGCCATGGCTGCCAGCAGAGCATGCAGAGTTGGCTCCCAGGCGACGTACAGCACATTCTCGTGCGACGCGAGCGCTTCTCGAATGAGCCTGGTCTTGCCACTCCCCTGCGGCCCCAGCAGTAAGAGCGGATCGCCCGTGGCAAACGCCCGGCTCAGGCGTTCGATCTCCGTCGCCATCCCCACGAAAGGAAGCTGCGATCCCATTGAAGGCGGCCGCTTACTCGGCTTAGCTACTTAGCTTTGTTACTTGCCCTTATTACTTTACGACGAGTACGTTCGAGCGCACGGTGGCCGTCAGGTTGTGGGCCGTGCCGCCCCAGATATGGTCGTAGATCCGGGAGTGTCCCGTGAAGCCGATCACTAGCAGGTCGATAGCATTCTCCCGCACGAAGTCGCCAATTACCTTGACGGCATGTCCGGGCACGATGACAGTCTCGAGGTCCACGGAGTGCATCGCCGCGCGCGCCCGGCAGCGGTCGGCAAGCTGCGCGAAATAACTATCGGCGCGATCTTTCTCCTCGCGAAGCTCGTCGATCACCTCGGCGTGGCGGGGGATCTCCTCCTCCACGCAAATCATGCGAAGACGCGCGCCTAGGCGCGCCGCGAGTTCGACGGCGTAATCGAAAGCCTTTCGCGCGCTATCGGAGCCGTCGTTTGCAATCAGGATTTGCTCGATCATCTCTAATCTCCGGCGCCGGCGTCTTCGACCATCGTAGCCTTCGGCCGGACGGCCGTCTCCGCTTTTGGCAGCAGGTGCTTGGGCATGAAATAAGCGTTGGCGATCGCCGTCGGTATTACCGCGCTGGCGATCACGGTCGCGACCAGATACGAATACTGCGCACTCGTAATGATTTTATGATTAAGACCGAACAGCGCAGAGATGGTGCCAAAAGTCAGTCCCGTCGACATCATGAGAGAGTAATAGAGTCCCTGGTGCCCTTCATGATTAAACGCCCGGACAGTTGGAACCAGTGGGCCCATCTTACTGACCATCTTGGCCGCAAACAACGCCAGAAAGGCGAACGGTGTCGCGATGAGCGCCGGCACGGAGACTAGCGATCCGGCGCGAATGAAATAGAACGGCGTGAGAAGGCCGAACGTCAAGGTTCGCAGCCGCCGGATCAGGACGTGATCCTTTCCCACGGTTCCGGCTAATACCATCCCGATGATATACGCCGGCAGCACGGCCTCGCTGCCGGCCCAGGCCGCCAGGCCGCCCATCCCGAAAAGCAGAAACAGAATGTATTTCGCTTCAAGCTCCGAGACGCGGCCTCCATATTTCTGAAAGAACCACGGAGTGACAAACGGCAGCGCCCCGAATACAACCACACTCGCGACGACAAAGATCAGTGTCCTCATCGTGAACGGGGAAAAGATCAGGCCCAGCGCGATAACGGTTCCCAGGTCGTTCACAAAACAAGCCGCGAGAATGCCTTTGCCGAAATCGGTCCGGTTCAAACCGAGTTCCAGCATGACCGCATACACGACCGCAACGGAGGTAGTGGATAGGGCGACTCCGGCCAGCCAGCTTGACGCAACGGACCACCGCAACACGAAATGCGCCACGGCCGCGGCTCCCAGAAATGGCGCAAAAAAGCCGACCATGCCAACGACCATAGCCTCTTTCCACTTGGTCCGGAATATCCCGGGATCCAGTTCGGCCCCAGCCAGAAACGTAAGCACGATGGCTCCCGTTCCAGCCAGAAAACCGACCCAGGCCGACTTCGCTCCCAACACTTCGGTGCCGATCAGCGCGCCGATGATAAGCTGCGCCACCGTGCCGACCACGATCTCGGAGAGCGCCGTCGAGATCCTAAACCAAATCGAAAGCAGCGTGGCGATCAACGCAAGAATCAGCCACAACGCCGCTTGAAACCAGACCTGTTCCATGCCGGTATCGAATGCTCAGTTTCTGCTGTACAGGGGTTCGGCCTGGAAGCCCTACAGCGATTTTCGCTATAGGAGTCATTGGCCGCTCGGAAGAGCGACGGTTTAGCGAACTCCACCGCCTAATCAAAGAATACAGTAAACGGCGGGGATGCTGCAAGAAGGTTCGATCGACCGAACCCGCCGCTGAGAATGGGGGATAATGTGCTTATGGCAACCGCCGACAAAGCCGATCTTTC
>OBLW0100001319.1_pt1 | contig 21162 bp, 16 predicted proteins | sample 1520161 | NCBI WGS metagenome assembly OBLW01 (sample SAMEA3539309, study PRJEB22396) | soil metagenome | biome: tundra; feature: field; material: soil | place: USA | collected 2010-05 | depth 0.15 m | reverse complement strand
CGTACAACTGCATTGCCGCATCGACAAGATCGGCGCTGAACGGTATGACCTCAATATGTGCGTCACGGTGACATCGGTAGTACCCCGCCGCCGCGACGCGCCGTGTGGCCGCGTCGGAGAGTGCATTCATCCATTCCCAGAGAACGGCCTCCGTGGTCAGTATGCTCGCTTGCGTGCGCGTCAGATCGCGGCTCCATGCTAAAGCCCACCCATGGTACTCGTCACGCCGGCTGGAAAGTGCGATCCAGAAAGAGGTGTCCGCGAAAAGGGCGGGCACGTCTACAAGTCCTTCTTCGGCGCGCCATACAGGTAGTGATCGTGCTGGTGAGACAAATCGGAGGGGAGGCGGGGGCTCTCGCAAGAATTCTCGGCAATCCAGGTCAACGCCGACTCCTCCGCCAGCGCGTTCTCGCTAATCGACTCAATGCGGACCACCAGTGGTTGATTGGGCGGAAGATCCAAGGGCTCGTCGGGGACGATTACCTTGCCATCGTAGTGAGCGTTGATTGCAATACCCATGTGGTGCCCTTTCCAGTATGCCACGCTTCGCCAGGTTCGCACGGCATAGCCTACGCCATCCGGTGTTCCCCCCAACATTTTCCACACAGGAAAACGCGGTACCGATAGCACTGGTGCAACAGCCTCCCGGCTGGGTATAATCGTTTAACACTTTAAACCGAAAGGAAATCGTTACTTTAGATGAACGACCAATTCGATGTAGCCATCCTGGGCGCGGGTTTCGAAGGCGGCATGCTGGGAACCATATTGGCATACAAAGGCGCCAAAGTGGTGATCATCGACGCCGGCACGCACCCCCGTTTCGCCCTGGGCGAATCTACCGTGCGACACACCTTCCGCATGATCAAAATCATGGCGGAGCGATTTGGAGTCCCCGAGTTCAAGACCGAGTTCAATTCCGGCGAGCTCCTCCACAAGCATGTATCCAACCATTTCGGCGTGAAGAAGAATTTCGGCTTCGTCTATCACCGCGCGGGCGCGCACCAGCGGCCGGAAGAGGCCACCCAATTGGTGATCCCGCCCTACCGTGAAGGCTACGAAGCCCACCTGTTCCGCCAGGATACCGATCAGTATTTGACGTACACGGCCATTCACCACGGCGCCACGGTCAAGTACAACACCCGCGTCAAGAACGTCGAGACGGACGCGCAGGGCGTAACCCTCACGACCGAAAAAGGCGAAACCATCCGCGCCAAGTTCGTCGCCGATGCCTCCGGCGGCGGGCACGTGCTCGCCCGTATGTGGAACCTGAGCGACAAGCCACCGCGAGTCCGGCTGCAGACCCGCTGCCTCTTCACGCACATGATCGACGTGAAGCCGTACGACGATTTAAACCTGCCGAACGGCGTGCCGAAGGCGCCGCGCCGCTGGTATCAGGGCACCTGCCACCACATCTTCGACGGCGGCTGGCTATGGGTGATCCCGTTCGATAACCGCGAAGGATCCGCCAACAAATGCGTCAGCGTGGGGCTGAGCTTCGACATGCGCAAGTTCCCCAAGCCCATGGACATCACGCCGGACGAGGAATGGCATCAGTTCCTGGATAAGTTCCCGAGCATCAAAGAGCAGTTCAAGGATGCCAAGCTAGTGCGCGACTGGGTATCGTCGGACCGGTTGCAGGGTTCCTGCAAGCAGACTGTGGGCGATCGCTGGGCGATTATGGCCGGCGGCGCCGGCAGCGGCTTCCTGGACGCGTTGTTTTCCCGCGGCTTGGCCTCTTCGGTGGAAGTCATCAACGCGCTCGCCGCGCGCCTGCTGCCGGCCATCAAGGAAAACGACTTCCGGGCCGAGCGCTTCGAGTATATCTCCCGCATTCACGAAGCCAATCTGCGGAACAACGACCGCATGGTCTTCGCCGCCTACACCTCCTTCCGGGACTTCGACCTATGGAATGCCTGGTTCCGTGTTTGGGCCCTGGGAGTCGGCCTGGGCGATCTGAAATTGGCCAGCATCTACCGGCGATACTTGAAGAGCCATGACGACTCCATTCTTCCGGATGCCGAAGAGCCCATGGGATTGTTCTACAGCCAGCACAAGGGTTTCGGCGAACTCTTCGACGCCGCGGTGGCCAAGATGGATGAGGTGGAAGCTGGAACCACCGGCACGAAGGAAGCCGCTGCATACATCTTCAACCTGATACGCAACGCCAAGTTCACCCCGGCGGCCAATCACTTGGGAGATCCCGATTGGCATTTCATCAATGCCGGGACGTTCATTGTCTCGGTGAAGACGCTGGCTTGGTTGTTGACGTCGGCGCCACCCGATATCCGCAGCTTGTCGTTGGGCCTTCTGGGTAATGCCGGGGGACGCAAGCCGCATCCGGCGCCCTCGGCGGGATAAAGCAGCGCCCACTTTCGCGTGAACAGCGCCTTCACGTCGCGGCCTTCGGGCATGCGTATAATAGAAGGTCGCCTTTGCCTCCGAAACACTACATCTTCAATCACATCCCGAAGACGGGCGGAAACTCGCTTCTGGCCGTATGCCGCCAGAATCTGGATCCCGCGGAGATCAGCCCGCATTTGGAACACACCGAAATTCGTCGCATGCCGGCGCGATTTGAGCACTACAAGCTTATCCGAGGCCATTTCAGCGTTATCGCTCAAACAGAATTCTGCCGCAGCCGGTATAGCATGACGCTGATGCGGGATCCCATCCGGAGAATTCTTTCGGCCCACACCTTCTGGCGAAACGCATCCGAGGATAACCTGGTAACAGCGAAGGCCAGAGATCTGCCGTTTGCGGATTTCGTGCGTTATTTCATAGACAGCCCAACAATCATTCAGAATCCCTATACCCATCACCTTGCCGCCATTGGAAGGGACTGCGCCGCGTACCCCGTTGACGAATCCGCCCTTTTGGCCACCGCTAAGCGAAATCTGGCGGCGTTCGATTTTGTGGGTATCTGTGAAGAGTTTGAGCGATCCGTCAGCGTCCTTTGCGCCGAACTGGGGTGGCGTCCTCCGGCTGCCATTCCGCATGAAAACCGGACTGCCTCGGAGGATCGGTTTGGCGGGATTGACGCTCAAACTATGGAAATTCTGCGGGATCGCAACCGGATCGATCTGGAATTGTATGAGTACGCGGTCCAGCTTTTCCAAGCCCGCGAGGCTGGGGCGGGATCGGCGTCCGGCCCAGGATTTCCTGAAAGTGTCGAACCGAACCATTTCCTGCCGTACCCGGTCCCACACAATCCGAACCGCAGAGCTACAATCCAATCCGTATCGGCCGAGTGGGTGGGGGACGAATCCTCAAGAATGCTGGAACTCGCCCTCACCTTTAAAGCGCGCGTGAGGATTACAGAACTCAGCTTGGGCATACGGATCACTGACGTGGCCGCAAATATCGTGTGGGCTACAAACACGACAAGTGAGTACCTGGAACTCGACTACGAACCGGGCCGAGATTGCCGCGGGGTGTTCCTGGTGGAGTGTGCGTTACCGCGGGGCATGTATTCTGTGACCGTAGCGCTATCTGAACCGCGCAGGCTCGGATTTCACGACCATTGGATTGAACATGCCGCGTCTTTCGCAGTTGCGCCGCCACGGGCAGCCCGATCGCGATACGTGCGCGGCATCCGGCTGCGGGAGTTTTCATCTGCCGTAATCAGGGATGTCCACGGGGCTTCCCCGGCCAGATCGTAGCGATCTCCTGGCTGGCCCGGTCCAACAGGTACGCGCTGGCCGCCGGGTGCAGCCAGGCGCTCAGATCGTTGCCGACCCGTCCGGCCAACGTCAGGGCCGTCACCAGGGGCGCCCGGAGCAACGCCATGGCGGCGAACTGCGTCATCGCATCCACATATTTTTCAGGATCGTTGTTTTCGAGCGATTGCCGCCCGCGTTCCCCCATGGCGCGAAAAACGCCGGGATCGGCGATAAACGCGCGCAAATGCGACTGAATATCCTCAACCTCATGTTCCGGCCGGACAAATGCGGTGGCGTCCTCCGGCAGCGACGCGTACCAACCTGTACGGGTCACCAGCGTAGGAAGACCATAGTCCCAGAATTGCAATTGGCTGCCGGAGGCCTCTCCCATCGACGGGTAGCGTAGGTTGATCGCCAGGTCTGCGGTGCTCAGCTTTTGCTCCACCAGGCTTTCCGGCAGAAAGCCCAGCAGCTTCACCAGCGAGCCCACCCCCAGCCGTTCGATCTGTGTCCGGATATGGCCCTCGTCCCAGATTTGCCCGCATACGTCCAGCCGGAACTGCTCCCGTTCGGGAACTCCGGCTAGCGCTTCGAGCACCGCTTCCAGGCGCCGGTTGCGGCTGAGGTAACCGAAAACGACCAGACGGTAAGGTGGATGGGGGGCCGCCTTCCGGGCAGCCAGCCATTGCTGGTAGCGCGACTCGCCGGCGGCTACATACGGGTGGTTCAGAGCGGTTATGGGACACGCCGGTGCTTCCTTAAGTTCTGCAAGGGCCCGGCTCGAATGCGTGACCACCCCCAGCGCGCCGCGGGTGGCCTCTCGGGTAAGCGGGAACTGTTGCGCCATAGACCCGGGGCTGATCCCGCCTTTACAGAACGCCTCCCCGGCGCGCTGGCCGTCCTCGCCATACCAGCGTTCCAGCGCGGCAAGATAGCTGGCACGATCCTTCCGGTGATGGACCCAAAACATGAAGAAAAAATCGTGCAAGCGAAGGTCGTGTAACACGACGATCCCGGGTTGGCGCACGCTCACCTGCCAGATGCCGCCGTGGAGGTCTGGTTGGTTTCCCAAGTGATAGATGGAGACCGTTCCGTCATTGATCTCACGCCAAGGAGGATTGGCCGGGGTATAGCGTGCGACGCGCGCTATACTCTGCACTTCCGGCGCCACTTGGTCCTGGTCCGTCCATAGCACCACCTCATGACGCCGCGCCAGCGCGGGTAAGACCTGCATCGCATAATTCTGGGCGATGCCGCTTCGCGTCGGCGGCAGCGGTGAGAACCAGTTGATCTTCAGCACAGCAGCTTCTCCACCACATTCTTCCAGGAAATCCTGAGGTCCTCATAGCGCGCGCGTCCTGCCTCGCCCATGGCCGCCGCGCATTGACGGTCGACCCACAGCGCGTCCATAGCCTGCGCCAGCGACTCCGGAGTGGGGCTTGCCACCAACCCCGTCTGACGGTCCACGACAAACTCCAGGGGGCCCCCGGAGTCCGAGCAGGTGATCACCGGCTTGGAGGACAGCATGGCCTCCAACGTTATATACCCGTAATCCTCATCCACCGGCGGAAAGAGAACTCCCAGGCAGTTGGCATACAATTCCCGTTTTTGCTCTTCAGCAATCCAGTCAAGCCATTCGACCCGGTCTTCCACCTTCAGACGCCGTATCGCGTCGACGCAGGCAGCCAGTTCCTTGGGGCTGTCCGCCTCGCCGGCAAAACGGATCAGCGTTCTCTCACGGCATCTCGCCAGCGCTTCAATGGCCAGCAACTGGCGCTTGACGCCCGTTACGCGGCTGGGGAAGAAAAAATAGTCGCCGGTGGAGCTACTGTAAAACTGCGAAGCGTGCGCGGGGGGATTGTACAAAGGCTCCCCGGCTATGCCGCAGAACCGGCGCAGGCGGTCCGATACATTTTCGGATAACGTGTACACCGCCTTGGCTTCCGGGATCAGTTCGCGATCGGCTTGGCGAATCGCTTCCCGGACGAAGGGACCATCGGCGTGGTGAATCAGATCTCCGGCCGTCGGATGGTCCCAGAGTTCATAAGCCGTGCGATGCTGATGCAGCAGCCAGATGACCTTGTTGGGATGGGGAATCAGGTAGGCGGGAAATTTCAGCGCGATCACTCGATCGATCCGCACCCCGCAAGTCTCGGTCAGATCCAGCAGCCGGCAAGCCAGCATATGGCCCGGAATGCGGTTTGGCGGGTAATGTTTGAATGGGATAAAAATCAGTTCGGCCGCATGCCCCGCCGCGGAGAGTGCCTGACAAAGATTATCGGCCAGGATCTCCGCGCCACCTCTGATAAAGGGCACTCCCGAAGTGGCCACCAAGACTTTCATGCCAGCAACTTCTCCACCACGTGGTCCCAGTCGATGCGCAGGTCGCCATAGCGCTGCCGGCCCGCATCGCCCCACTGCCGGGCGCGCTCCCGGTCCTCCCATAAACTGTCCATGGCTGCCGCCAGCGCCTCCGGTGTGGGGTCCGCCACAATGCCGGTCTGGTGGTCGATAACGAACTCCAACGGGCCACCCGAATCCCTACAGGTGATCACCGGTTTTTCGGCCAGCATAGCTTCCAGAGTGATGTAGCCGTAGTCTTCATCTATGGGAGGAAAGAGCACTCCCAAACTGCGGGCGTAGAGGTCGCGTTTCTTCTCTTCGGATACCGATCCCCACCATTGCACCCGGTCCGCGCAGCCGTTTTTCTGTGCGAGCGCGACGCACTTCCGCTCGAAAGCCGCTTCATCCGCCGACCCGGAGAAGCAGACTCTCACCGGCAAGCGGGTTTGGGCCAGGGCCTCCAGGACAAGATCCTGCCTCTTTAGCGGATTGATGCGGCTCGGAAAATAGAGAAAATCCTCCGCGGCTAGGGTATAGAAGCGTGCGGCATCCCGCGGAGGATGATAGAGCGGAATGGCATGCAAGCCGCAAAACGTCTGGAGCCGTGCGGCCACGTTACGCGAATTGGCGAACACGTGCAAAGCCTGCGGAATCAGTTCGCAGTCCGCCCGATGGATGGCCGCGCGCACCTCATCCCCGTTTGCATATCTGTCCAGATCGTTGAGCGGGTGTTGCCACAAGTCGTATGCCTGCCGGTGCTGGTGCAGCAGCCATATTACCTTGCGCGGATGCGGAATCAGGTAGGCGGGAAACTTCAGCCCGATCAGGCGATCGACGGCCACGCCCACCGTTTCGCTCAGGTCGAGCAGCCGGCAGGCAAGCATCTGATCCAGAATGCGTTCCGGTGGATACCATTTAAACGGTATGGCGATTATTTCGGCTTGATGGCCAGCCTCCCGCAGCGCCCGGCATAATCCCTCCGCGTGTATTTCGGCGCCTCCATGGACGAACGGAACCCTCACCGTGGCAATCAGAATCCGCAAGCCATGATTTTTGGGCATCAGCGTTCTGGCGAGATACCGGTCAGACTTTCCACCCGATTATGGCGTAATCCTGCGGCCCGTAAAAGCACTCGTTGAAACGGGCGGCTACATCTCCGCCCGTGCTCGTATCCGCGTGGTGCTCCGCCGGCCACGGGTGCAATTCCAGAATCTCGACGCGCTCGAAACCCCGCGCCTCGGCGAGGAACCGCCCGAGTAACGGAGGGATAGGGTGGCGGTGAGTCGGATCCAGGTAGAAGTACCGGGAGCTGACGAACACATTGTTCGGGTTGGGAGTCTCAAAAATGGCGACCCCGCCCGGCTTGAGCGCGCGCCTTGCCGCGTCCAGCAATTCGAGCAACTGCGGCAATGCCAGGTGCTCCAATACGTGAAACGCGGTCACCGCCCCCAGCGACGCTTCCGGAAGGCTTCGCAGGTGCTCGACGGCGTCCGCCTCCATCACCGCCAGCCCGCGTTCCCGGCAGATAGACAGGACGACGCGGTTCAAGTCGATTCCGGTCCCGTGCAACTGGTGTTCGCGCAGCAACTCGAGCCATTCACCCCGGCCGCACCCCACATCCAGAATCGGCATGGATTCGCTGCCGATGCCAGCCTCGGTGAGCTTCGGCAGATAGACGCTCAGCAGTTCCTTGATTTCCTGGCGACTGCCGCGGAACTCGTCTTCCAATGCCGCATAGAGCGAGTCAATGTTATGCGCTTCATCGTCGTGCCGCTCTTCCCGACCCAAACGCCGTGGCGGTACGGAGCCGGCTTGCTCCGGCGGCTCGTTCCGCGTTTGGCTAAACCGGACAATGCGCTCTTCCTGCACGGTTTGCTGCGCTCTGAGACGCGCGACCTCGCGGTCTATGCGCGGGAGTGCCTGTAGCCGCAGCGCCTCCAGCCGTCGCTCCAGGACCTCTGCGCGCGACATCGCGGCGGCCACGGCGGCCTGCCGATCGCGCCGTTCGCGTGGCAACTCGGTCTCCAGCCGCCGCTCCAGGACCTCTGCGCGCGACATCGCGGCGGCCACGGCAGCTTGCCAATCGCGCCGTTCACGTGGCAACTCAGCCTCCATCCGCTCGACGCTTCTCGCCTGCTCTTCAAACGCCCGCAGTGCGGATTCGAACGCCCGCAGTGCGGAATACTGGAAGTGCACGATCTGCGGGGTGTACCAGAAAAGCAACCTCTGCACCAGTTTTACCAGCCGGGCGCCCATTCGCCCGCGGAACGTCGGCGGCTCCGGGGGCGTCTGGCCCACCATCGCGTAGCTTGCGGTCAGCGCCGCGATTGCGGACCGCAGCTCCACCAACTGCACGGAGGACGGCTGCTGTGTTCCCGCCTGTTCGATCAATTTGCTCCCTTCGCGCGGCTTGTAAGACCGCTGCATTTCTTCCCGAATTTGCTGCAGGATTTCTTTTTCCACTTCTAACAGGGCCCCGCCCGCATAACGCTTTCTCCCGGATGCCGCACTACTTACCCCGGAGAGATTCGTGCGCGACCCCGAGCGCTCGGCAATCCGCATCGACCATTTCACGCACGAGGGACTCGAAAGTGACGCTCGGTGCCCACCCGAGTTTCACGTGCGCCTTGGTCGCATCGCCGAGCAGTAGATTCACCTCCGCCGGCCGGAAAAGCGTAGGATCGGTGACCACATGGTTCCGATAATCGAGACCGGCCTGTGAGAATGCCAGGTCCACGAAGTCCCGCACCGAGTGGCTCGCGCCCGTGGCCACCACATAATCGTCCGGCTCGGGCTGCTGCAGCATCAGCCACATGGCTTCCACGTATTCGCGCGCATGCCCCCAATCGCGGCGGGCTTCGAGATTTCCCAGTTGGATCTGTTTGCTTCGCCCGGCCAAAATGCGCGCCACGCCGGAAGTGATTTTTCGCGTGACAAATTCAAAGCCGCGCCGCGGCGATTCGTGATTGAACAGAATGCCGCTGCTGGCGTGCAGTCCGTAGGCTTCGCGATAGTTGCGCGTCAGCTCGAAACCGCAGACCTTGCTGATGCCATAACTCGAGCGCGGGTGAAAGCGCGTCCTCTCGGTCTGCGGAAGCTCCTCCGCCTTGCCGAACATTTCGCTGGACCCCGCAAAGTAGAACCGCGACTTGGGAGCCAGATCTTTAACCGCGGAGAGCAGGAAGTGGGTGCCGTTGATGTTGGTGTTGAGCGTGGAGAACTCATCGTCGAAGGAGTAGCTTACGAAGCTCTGCGCCGCCAGGTGATAGCATTCGTCCGGCACAATCTTGGCAACCAGTTGATAAACGCTGGCGAAGCTTTCGAGCGATGCGGCATGCAAAACGATCCGGTCCCGCACCGCGCTCAACCGGACCAACCGGTGCTCCGGATCCTCCAGGGCTACGCGCCGCACGGCGCCGTGGACCTCATAGCCTTTCTCGAGCAGAAACTCAGCGAGATAAGATCCATCTTGCCCGGTAATTCCGGTGATCAACGCGCGCTGCCCCATTAGCCCTTAGCGTTCCATCTTTCAGCGTGGACGGAGCCTCGTATTTCCCTTCCAGATAGCTCCCTTTAAAACCGAATCCCCATTATAAGCGAGAGCCCGGCAACCAAACGCGGGCGGTCCGTTATCGCAAGCGCGCGTGGCCATCCGCTCTGCGCAGCCGGCTTTCAGGATGGTTATTGAAGCACATAGTATAATCTCCTGATATGGCGCAGAAGCGGGACAGCGTGCCGTTGATCTTGACTGCGGCCTTCGTGCTTCTGGTACTTGCGCTGAATGCCCAGCTCTTCACGCAGCCTATCGTCGAGTTCTCGGACTATGCCGCCAATTCTTTGCTGGTACAACAAGCCAAGCATTTCACACTCTTGACCGGGCACTACTCACGCTGGCGGTTTCATCACCCCGGCCCCGCTTTCCTGTACCTGTTCGCCTTGGGCGAGTTTCTGTTCTATGACGTGCTGCATGTGGTCCCCGCCCCTTACAACGGCCAGCTTTTGATCGCCATCATTTTCGACGGGGTGCTGCTCTGCACAACGCTGTGCGTTTTCCGGCGGCATGCGAAGTTATCGGTTCCCCTGGCGCTGTTGGTAGTCCTGGTGGTCCTCCTTAGCGGCAGCCCGTCGCTGCTGACTTCCAACTGGATGCCGGATGTGATGATGTTCCCGTTTCTGCTTTTCTCCGTAAGCGCCGCCTCCGTACTGGCCGGGGAGACACGAGACCTGCGATATCTCGCCGTTTCGGGAATGCTTCTGATTCACGCCCACATTGCCCAGTTCCTTTTCGTAGGGGCCATCGGCGGAGCCACGGCCGGATACATCCTGGTGCGCGCGCAACGCCAAGGCCGGCTGCGCGCCTTCTTTTCGCAGCGGTGGCGCGATTTTGCCGTGGCTGCTGCGATTGTTTTCGCTTTTGCACTGCCCCCCTTACTCGAAATCGCTCTGGACCGGCCGAACAACCTGGACGCCTTGTTGGCATACCAGCGCCAATTCGGAGATACACGAAACAACGTGGGACTGGCGATTGGTTATTTTGCCTGCTTCCTTCTTTTCGTGCGCGTACCCGAATTTGCTTTAACCAAAGGACCCGCCGGCATTCTGACGATGGGTTTCTCGCGTTCTGGCGTGGTTGCGTACTGGATCGTGCTGGCGCTGGTTTTCCTTCTCGCCGTGGCTGCCTGGCGCAAAGCGGCCAAGCGGCAGCCCGCGCTGTTCTTCGGGTCTCTTGCGTGGGTCGGGGCCGGAAGCGCGATGCTGTTCCTTTATTGGGGTACGCGCATTGTTGGCGGTTTTTACGCCTTTAACGGTAACTTCATCTACTCTCTTCACCTGCTGGCCTGGTTTGTTCTATTGGCTGTGATTGAGCCCTGCCTGGACTGGCGCGCAGTTCGGATCCTCAATGTCCTGGCGTTAGTTCTCTTGGCGGTTTTCGCCATCCTGGAAAGGAAAATGCTGCGTTCTACCAACATGGGCGCACCGGATGTCCGCCAGGCAGCCACGGCTGTGCCGGTTTACCCATTCGGGAAGTTAGCCATCACATTCGATCATGACAACTGGGTATGGGCGGTCGCAGTGGCAAATTCCATGAAGAGGCTGGGCAAACCGTTTTGTGTCAGCCCCGGCTGGGGCTTCATGTTTTCAAGCGAAAACGTTTGCCCGGACATGCTCACGGCCGACACGCTATGGCTAGCGACCGGAGTAACCTCTTGCGCGCCCCCATGCCGCTATGTTTACCGCGGCCCGGCCTTCTCCCTCACCAGCCATCCGGCCGAGCCGCTGCGTCTTCCGGTGGAGGTCGGGCTGCACGCATCGGCCGGGCTGGATAGAACGGGCTTCAGCGAAGACGAGGGACCACACCGATGGTTGCAGAAGCGAGCGTCGATCCGGTTTCGACTATCGCCGGGACTGCCGCCGGCGTCCTGTTTTCGCCTGGCGCTCACAGGCTTTGCGTACCCAGGCCGGCCTACGCAACTCGGCGTGAACGGCCGCACTCTTGGAACCCTCTCAAAAGACGTGCCCGACACGGCCCTATTCGTGGTCCCTCGGGAGGCCATTCACCCCGGCGAGGTGAATAGCATCTCCCTGGATACGGAGAAGGCTGCTCCGGTAGGCGCCGATAAGCGCGAGATTGGTTTCGGTTTTGTAAATCTGGTTCTCCGCGCGGCAAACCCGAACGAGAGTTGCGTGCTAGACCCGGCCGCCCAGCCTGAGTATTCTGCGATCAGCGTAGACTGGGCGCCCAGTTGCTACGGGCTGGAGGGAACACCGCCAAACCAATGGCGTTGGTGCGGCCCCGACAGCCTGCTGGTAATCCACAATTCTTCCTCGAAACCAAAACGCCTGACTCTGCGCGCCGATCTTTTAACCGATCACGAAAAGGCTGCGCCTCTCAGAGTCCATTCCCCTTTCTTCGATGACGCCGTGTCCGTCAGCCGTCACCGGCTGAATTACGCCCGGACTCTTACGGTGCCACCCGGCGACCATACGATCGTGTTTACCTGCCTTGCTCCCAGGTCGGGCCCTGGCGATCCCAGAAACCTCGTCCTACGTTTTGAGAACTTCCGGCTGGAACCCGCGATTTAGCGCCTTCAGCGCCGTTGCCCGAGGCTGCGAATCTGGAAGAACTGGATATTTCCCAAAAAAGGACGCTGGTGACCGATCCAGGAGCCCACCGTGATAGGGCCGGGGGAGTCCAGCATGGGTTTCGGGAGCCGCATTTCGATGCGCTTGGCGCCGTTGCAGACCACCGTGACCACATTCCCATTGAACTCGATCGCCAGAGACGCCGGTCTTCTCTGTGGCAGCAACAAGTCTTCATCCGAAAGAGCCCCTTGCGGTCCCCATCCCACCCCCAAACGGTACCGGTCGTTTTCTATGTGTACGAACTGAAATCCCTGGTGCGTGCCGCTGTCGTTACTGAAGACCGTGGCATGAGAATCCTGCCTGGCTTCGGGTGTAAATGTCGCCTCTACCAGCGCGTGTTCCGGCATCTGGATCGGAGGGAGATCCGTTGGTGTCCGTGCCCCCGCACCCGCTTCGAAACAACGGAGTGCCCCGGCGTCGCACTTCCTCGGATCGCCGATTCCGGCGACGCTGCGGGCCAGATCGCGCCTGATGTAGAATCGCTGGCTGTAGGCATCCAGGACGTGCACGTAGTTCGCCTGGATGAACGCACTGATGTCTGGAAGTAGTTCAAAGCCGTGGGCCTTCCGATCCCCGAAGTCTCCGTGAGAAGTGTCCATCGCATCGATGAACAACTCCGGCCGTTGCCGTTCCAGGCCGCCAAGGTAGGCCGCTCGGTAGTATGTCCGAACATCTCCCTTCGTCAGGAATAACTGCGCCGCAGAAAAGTCCTTCAGTGCAGAAATTCGACCTGCCCCCACATAAGGCCGGCCATCCCACCCCCAGACCGTGATCCGCCCTGCCGGCTGCGTCAGAGCGTCAATCAGTTCGCTTTCGGGCACACGAACGCTGGGGGGCAAGGCTGCAAAGGCCAAGAAATCGGGCGATCCCAACTCAAAGAGCTGGCAAGCCAGGGTCAGGGCCGCAAACACCAGAAGGAAGGGCGCCAGCGAGCGGCGCCGCTGGGAAAGATCTTCCTCGCTCTCGCCAACCAAAGGCTCGGCGCCCTCGGACGCAGCCACAACGGGCCACGCCGTGGCTATGGTAAGAGGAAACACCAACAATAGCATGTAGTGCGCGTACACACGGTGTGGCACATAGGCCACCATCGCAGCCGCCGCTAGAACTGCCCCTGCCAGAAAACCGAACCACCATACCAGCCCCGCCTTCCCGTCTGACTTCCGGTACGCCAGAACAAAAGATCCAGGCAACATCAGCATCGATATCATCACGGCATAGCTCACCACGGCGCCGCCCATGGTGAGCAATAGCCAACTGGCGGCTACGGCCACAACTCCACCCACTACAGCCGTCTGCAGAAAGCGCGCCTGGCCGCTGGCGGATTCCCGCCGCTTTCTTTGATATGCATATGCTGCCAGGATGGCCAACAGGCTCGTCACCAGCAACCGGATCTCCGTAATGCGTAAAGCAGAATCGGCGAACCGCGTTACTTCTGAAGTCAGAGTCCCGTGTGATTCCGCATAGTAGTAGTTACCGACGATGTACTCCATCCAGAAGTCGCGCCACACTCCCGCCAACGTACATATGATTGCGTTCGCGAGGAGCAACGGCGCAAGTCCCGCCAAAAATAGAAGAGCAGGCCGCCACCACCGCCCGGCATGGCCGCCGCCGCGCACGTAAGCGATAGCTACCACGGCGACGCAAACCAAAATGGGAACGGCCTGCATTTTCGCGAGGAACGCGGCTGCCGTAAGTAGGCCAAGCCCAGGTATGCTCCATGCGTGCGAGGGCGGGTGGCGAAAGGTCTTCACGCAAAGATATAGAGCCAACGACAGCAGGAGAAAAGAAACGTGCTCGGAGCTGTAATGCAGGAAGTCGGCATGCTTCAAGACAGCAAATGCGCCGGCCGCTGGAAGAAGCGCGATGCGTGCAGCGGCGTCATTACTGAGTAATGCTAGTACACGATAAACGACATAAATGCTGGCAAAAATGATCAAAAGCGCCATCAGGCGAACCGAGACGTAATCCGGCGAGATTCCGAACACGGCTGGAATCATCAAAGGATAGACATTAAGCGGTCCGGTGGTAGCGAAATCCACCGCCCGAAAGAAGATCGGGTCTGTAAATAACTTCTCCGATGTAGCGATGAAGAATGTTTCATCGGGATTTGTTTGGTTGGCTAACAGAAACGGAAAACGGCAAACGCCCAGGCACGCGGCAATGCTGGTGAACAGAACCAGGCGCGAGCCAATCGCCTTGCGTAGCCGGAGCGGCGTCCGAATTGCGAGACGGCCGTCAAAATAGTTCCAAAACGCTAGAATCGTCGGAACGAACAAAGCGACGATACAGTAAGTCCCCCAGGCCTGTTGCGCCTGTTCTGGACTTGAATAATGCTTCACAAACCGGCTGAACCACGCGTACAGCACCGGCCTGAGGGTCCCCGGGGAGTCGAGTGGCTGGGGAACAAACGTCAGCAGCCGATACGCACAGAAAATCAGGAGAAGCACCAAAACCGAGCCGATCGCCGCGCCCTTGCGGGTTGGGAACCACGGCCGCCGTTTAGGTAAGAGGCGCCCACTCTGCTGGTGAAGGGAGCCGTGGTTTGCCGCTTCCTTGATACGAATCCTTGCCATTGGTAGATTTTAGCTTTAATGTGGGTGGCGCGCACAGGCTGGCAAACTACGCCGAACGACGTCCATAGCAAGCGCGCTCGCCAGCGTTTGTGCAGCCAGGCTCCGTTGGAATTGCGCTCGGAAGCCGGCAGGACTTGCCTACCCAGTCGGGCCACGCTACGATGAGTTCGAATGACACTCAGTGATTTCGCCGTGCGGCATGATGAACTCTGCGTAGGCGAGCCTCAAATGGGGAGCGTCGGCCTGCTGCCGTGGGATGAGCGGATCTTCGGCTTTCCCGTGGGCGAGTACCGCTGCGGGGATTGTAGTCGGGTGGCGGCCCACGCCGGGATGATGCGCGATGCGCTTGATCGGTGGGCGAGGGGCCACCAGGTGGAGATATGCGTCACCAGCGTTCCCGCCGCCCGTTGCGACTGGATTGCCCTGTTGCCCGGACTGGGGTTTCATTTTGTCGATTTCACTCTTTGTATGACGCTGACCGGCCTGCAGGTCAGCCGCCTGCCAGAGTCCCGGGTTACGCTGCGCCCAGCTCAACTTGCGGATGCGCCGGCGGCGGCGGCCATTGCAGGGCGGGCCTTTCAGTTCGGACGTTACTACGCAGACGCGCGGTTTCCTAAGGCGCTGGCGGGACGGCGGTTTCATCAGTGGATAGAAAACGCGATCGTCGGCGCCGATGAGCGCTCTGTTGTATTTGTGATGAGCGACCAGGGCTGTGTCAATGGATTCGCGCATGTGACCATCGACAACGCAGTTGCCAACCTGGCGCTCCCCGCGATTGACGTCCACCTGCAAAAAACGCTGTTGGGGTTCGAGCTGTATCTCGCCACGTTGCGTACACTTCAACGCCTGGGAGTGAAGCAGGTGACCGGCAAGATCTCTTGCGCCAACACCGGCGTGGCGAACATTTGTGCGATGCTGGGGTTCCGGTTCTCAGGCCCGGAGGCTGTGTTTCACTGGCATTCGCCCGCCGCCCGGCACCTGAATCCTTCCCCTCACACTCAGAAAGAAGCTTCTTCCGGAAACAGCGTGGCGAGCGCCTTATGAGGCCTGCCGGCTCCCAGTTCCATTCTTCGGAGCGGATTCGCATGGCCCTGCTGGCCAATTGCACGGTGCAACTCTTCCCCGACCTGCTCGGACAGGAACTCAAGACGGCAGGATTCGATGCGGAGTTCTGGGTTGCCGGATTCGATCAGGTGTGGCAACAACTGCTTGATCCGGGGTCGGAGTTATTCGCCAACCGCCCGCATGCGGTTTTGTTGTATCTGGATGGCGAGGATCTGTTCCGGGACTGCCTGGCTAACCCGTTCGCCTTCGACGACGAAACGAAACGGGAAGTCGTGACCGCGCGGGCCGCTGAGTTGCGGGAACTGGTCACGGCCGCCGGGCAGCGCCTGCCCGAGGCGGCCTTTCTGCTGAACACGATTGCCCTGCCGCCGCTGACCCCGTTGACTGTGCTGGAATACAACTCCGGATACTCGCTGTACGATATTTCCTATGAATACAACCGCGCCCTGGCCGCGCTGGCCCGCGAGGCCTGTTCGGTGATCGTGGTGGATGCCGCGGCGGTAATGGCCTGGGTGGGATATCGGCAATGGCACGACGCCAGGCTGTGGTACCTGGCACGCTCCCGTTGGAGCCGCGCCGCCATGCGGGCGCTAGCCGAACGCTACGCCGCCTCCCTAGCCGCGTGGTGCGGCCGGACTCGCAAATGCATCGTGCTGGATCTCGACCACACGTTGTGGGGCGGCATCGTCGGCGAGGACGGGATGGAGGGTCTCCGGCTCGGCGAAGAGGGTGTGGGCCTAGCGTTCGTTGAGTTTCAGCAGGAACTGCTCAACCTCAGCCGCAAGGGCATCCTGCTGGCGATTTGCAGCAAGAACAATCCGGACGATGCGCTGGCGGTGATTCGCTCGCATCCTTCCATGCGGTTGCGCGAGGAGCACTTCGCCAGTATCCGGATCAACTGGGAAGACAAGGCCACCAATCTGCGGTCCATTGCGGAAGAGTTGAACCTGGGGCTCGACAGCCTGGTGTTCATCGATGACAATCCCGCGGAACGCGCGCTGGTATCCGGCGTGCTTCCGCAGGTGCTGGTACCGGCCTGGCCCGCGGATCCCGCCGAGTACAAGCTGGCTCTGCTTGGCCTAGCCGTGCAAACTTTCCCGAAGCTCCGCCTGACTGAGGAAGACCGTGGCCGCGCGGCCATGTACCGCGCGCAGGCGGAGCGCCGCACTCTGGAAGCCGAAACGCGCAGCCTAGAGGATTTCTACCGCTCGCTGCAAATGGTGGCCCGCATCGGCCGAGCGGACGCTTTTACGGTGCCGCGCATTGCGCAGTTGACACAAAAAACCAACCAGTTCAACATGACCACGCGGCGCTACACGGAAGCCGAGATCGCCGCACTGGCGGTGTCGTCCGATGCGCTGGTCCTATGGCTGGAAGTCGCCGACCGCTTGGGTCTCAACGGTGTCGTGGGCGTGCTCATCTTTCGCAAAGAGTCGGCGGCTACGTGGCGCATCGACACCTTTCTGCTGAGCTGCCGGGTGATCGGCCGGACCTTGGAACAGGCGTTTCTGGCGCATGCCTGCGCGCTGCTGCGCGGCTTGGGTGCCAGGCGCCTGGTCGGAGAGTACCGGCCTACGGCGCGCAATGCGGTAGCGGCATCGCAGTACGCCAACCTGGGGTTTTCATCAGTTCCGCAGCCCGTGGCAGCCGCCGACGGCGCCCTCTGGGAACTGGATCTGACGCGACAGACAGTGCCGGCTCCCGAGTGGATCGAAATCGTGCCCGTCAATGGCGCTCATGCTTAACTCCAAACTAGTGGAAATCGTTGCGAGGAATTTCGGACTGGAGCTTGCGCAGATCACGCCCGCAACCAATGCCGACACTGTGCCGCAATGGGATTCTGTCGGCCACCTGAAGCTGATCCTGGATGTCGAGGAGACCTTTGCGGTGCGCTTCTCCGCCATGGAGGTTGTGGAACTAACCTCGGTCGGCCGCATCCAAATTGCCTTACAGCAGCTAGCGGAGGGCTAGACGATGGCGATAAAAGCAACCACATATCAGACCGGCACGCGGGTACAGGAACACGAACTGCTCCCACCACAGACTTGCTGCCCGCTCTGTGGCGCGGACGGGCCGCGTCAACCTGTGCTACGGGTCCAATCCAACCCCGAGGTGCTCCTACTACACTGCCCGCGGTGCAGCGGCTATTCGACCTCTCGTATGCCAGCCCACGAGACCCTGCACCGGTACTACGCCCATTATTACGAGGGCTACAGCGGCTCGATGAGGTCCCCGACGTCCTTCGCACGCCATTTCATGAATCGGGTCGGTTCGCTAATGTCAACGGAATCGGCGGACATTCTCGATTTCGGCGGCGGAGCCGGCGATCTATCCCGGGCGATTGCCGCACAGCTCTTGCGGCAGGGAGCCTCGCGCGTTCACATCGACCTGGTGGACTACAGCAGCGGCCTCAGCCGAAATGATATACCCCAGGTTAGCATCCAGCCGCACCTGACGCTCGAGACGGTGCAGCGAACCGGCTTCGATGTAGTCCTGGCCAGCGCGGTTCTGGAACACATACCGGCGCCATGGCCGGTCCTTACACATTTGCTGGCGGCGCTGCGGCGCGGCGGCATTCTGTATGTCCGAACTCCCGCGATGGCCGCGATTCTGCGCCTGTTCGAGCGGCTACGGTTGCCCTACGATTTCACTTTCCCCGGGCACGTCCACGATCTCGGGCAGGACTTCTGGGAGGGCATTCTCCAGCGGCTGCCAGCCGAGGCGGGCAAGGTCCGCATGCTCTCTTCGCGACCGGCGATCGTGGAAACGTCGTTCCGCACGAACCCATTCCGTACCGCCGCGGCGTATGCGCTGAAATCGCCGTGGTACGTGCTGGGCCGCCGCTACCAGTTGGTAGGCGGCTGGGAGGTATTCATTCAACGCATATAACCCAGGCCCGCCGCCTGCGATTCCATATCGTGATCGGATTCCGGTTGGCGTGCGACGGCCGCCGTCGTTGAATGCGCCGTGTAGCTGGGACGTTCCATCATGCGGAAGTGCATGCGGGCCAGGTACTCCCCGATGATGCCGATGGCAAACAATTGCGCGCCGGAAAAAATTGCAATCACCGAGGCCAGAAACGGGAAGCCCGGAACGCTATTCCCTTGTATCATGTAGCGGCCGATTACATACATCAGCACCGCCAAGCCGAACAGCGTCGAGGCGAACCCAACCAGGCTGGCCAGTTGCAGCGGCAGCGTGCTCAACCCGGTCATCATGTTCAACGCATGAACCACCAGCTTGCGAAACGTATAGTTGGAGGTTCCGATGGTGCGCGGGTCGTTGCGCACCCGCACCGCAGCGAAGCGGGTGGTGGCCCAGGTCAGCAGCACGTCGATGGATACATACGGACCACGATAGCCGGCGAACGCCTCGCGCAAGTACGTCCGGAATGCCCGGAATGCGCTGACGTCCCGCGCTGTTTCGACGCCCATGGCGGCTCTCAGCGCCAGTTTGGTGATGCGTGAGGCCAAGTCGCGATAGAAGCCGTGGGTCTCCCGCTCTGGCGTCCCGTAGACCACATCACAGCCCGCATCGAGCTTGGCGATCAGGCGCGGGACTTCTTCGGGCGGGTTCTGCAAGTCGTCGTCCATCGTGACGATGATTTCGTAAGACGCGGCGCGAATGCCGCATAGCAAGGCATTGTGTTGCCCGTAATTGCGCATCAGGTTCACGCCCCGGATCCAATCCGACGCGGCGCCCAAGCGAGCGATGACTTCCCAACTCCGGTCGTGGCTTCCGTCGTTCACCAGCAGCAGTTCCATCGCTTCATATCGCGGCTTCAGCAACTCAGCAATGCGGGCCACCAGCAGCGGCAGGCTCTCTTCGGAATTGTAGACCGGAATGACAATGGAGACCCGCACACCGGGATGATAGCACAGCTTCCGGATACGCCGGCCGGCGCCCGTAGGATATACTAGGCGGGTGGCGGCCAAACTCCTTGCGGGCCGCGCGCAACCCCCGGGCGCGGATTCGACAGGAAGCTCCGTGTGTTGCTTCGCAGCGCTGGTGAGTCGTGGGCGCGTATCGAATTCCATTCAATAGACCGGGCTTGACCGGCAACGAACTGCCCTATATCGCCGAATGCATCCGGCTGGGACATGCAGCGGGCGACGGCACGTTCACGCATCGATGCGCCGAACTGCTGGAGCGGGAACTCGGCGGCGCTCGCGTGCTGCTGACCACCTCCTGCACGCACGCCCTGGAAATGGCGGCCCTGCTGCTGGATATCCGTCCGGGCGACGAGGTCATCGTCCCATCATTTACCTTTGTTTCCACGGTGAACGCCTTCGTGCTGCGCGGGGCCAAGCCAGTGTTCGCCGATATTCGCGAAGATACCTTGAATTTGGATGAAACGCAACTGGAGTCCCTCATTACACCGCGCACACGGGCGATCCTGCCTGTGCATTACGCGGGCGTGGCTTGTGAAATGGATCGGATCCTCGAGATTGCAAAGAAGCACGATATCGCGGTCGTGGAAGATAACGCGCATGGGCTCTTCGGCCAGTACAAACAGAAGTGCCTCGGCACGTTCGGCTGCATGGCCGCTCAGAGCTTCCATGAGACCAAAAATGTCATCTGCGGCGAGGGTGGCGCGTTGGTGATCAACGATCTTAGGCACGTGGAGCGCGCCGAGATTATCCGCGAAAAGGGTACGAATAGGAGCCGCTTCTTCCGTGGACAGGTCGACAAGTACACCTGGGTCGATATCGGTTCCAGCTATCTGCCTTCCGACATTCTGGCGGCATTTCTGTACGCGCAGCTTGAAAAACACGATCACATTACGGCCGCGCGTAAACGCATCTGGACGTATTACAGCACGCACTTACGCGAGTGGGCCTGCGCCAATGACGTACAATTGCCGCACGTTCCGGCCCATTGTAAACAGCCCTATCACATGTTCTATCTGGTCGTGCCTTCGCTGGGGGCGCGGCAGGCACTTGGCGAAACATTGAAGGAGCACGGCATCCTCAGCGTGTTTCATTATCTTCCGCTGCACCTCTCCGCCATGGGCGTGCAGGCCGGCGGCCGCCAAGGCCAGTGCCCGGTCACCGAGCGAGTCAGCGATTGCCTGCTCCGCCTGCCGTTTTATAACGACCTTTCCGAGCCGGAGCAGGCCGAGGTAGTGGATGTTATCCGGCAGTTTCGGGTTGGCGGGATGTGATCAGCGGCATTTTTCGCGTGAGCCGCGGCGTTGATTCCCTCGCCACTCCCAATCAGCTATAGCTAGCTTAGCTAGCTAGCTAAGCTATGCTAGATGATCGGCGCTTTTTCCAGCCTAATGTAATTAAGTTAGTTTAGAGCTACTGCACCCTTGGCGATTTAAGGTCCGCCACTGCCGACAGGAGTCTCACCGAGATTTGGGGACGATTAAACAC
>OBLW0100001318.1_pt1 | contig 21163 bp, 19 predicted proteins | sample 1520161 | NCBI WGS metagenome assembly OBLW01 (sample SAMEA3539309, study PRJEB22396) | soil metagenome | biome: tundra; feature: field; material: soil | place: USA | collected 2010-05 | depth 0.15 m | reverse complement strand
GGCTAGGTGTGAGTGAAAATCGCCTTGATTTCGCCAACTGAATACTTGCCCGTGGACATACCAGGGAAGCATGGCAGCCACTCGGCTCATTCTCGTCATGACGCGTATGAGGGAGAGAACTTCTGAATTACCTATGAGTCCCGCTCACTCGATACGCTGCCTTCTCATTGCGAATGCGGCGACGCGTACCGCTCGATGAGATCGGTCACTTCCTCGGGCTGATCCTCGACAACGTAGTGCACGGCACCCCTGATCAAACCGCTCTCGACGTGAGTGCATCCGTTGGCACGCAGACCTTCTGCGATCTTTGGAACAAAGTTTACAAAAGGCGATCCATCTCCGGCAGCCAAGAACAACGGCACGTCATTTCGCCCACGTTGCGCGGCGTTGAATCGCGCATTGGCAGGAAAGGCACGGTACATTTCAAATACGGCGTGAAGCTGCTCAGGGTTGGCGTAAGCCTTCACAAAGTGGGCCTCATCGCTCGGCGTGAATTTACCGAAGTGGAAGAAGTAACTGAAATAGTCGGCTTGCCGTCCGGCGACGAGTTTTTCTGGAAGTCCCGGAACCTGCATAAACCGGGCGTGCCACATAGCGGGATGGCCTTGAATTTCATCCCATCCCTCAATTCCAGGAATTGGCGTATCGAGGATCATAGCTCCGCGCGTCGCTTCGGGGTAAAGGCGAACGAATGCATAAGTCACCTGCCCCCCGAGGTCGTGCCCGACAATGTAAACGCGCTCCAATTTGAGCGCCGTCGCAAGCCGACGCACGTCCTGCGCCATATTCGCCGCATCATAGCCCTCGGTCGTCGTCGTCGATCCGCCCACGCCGCGCAGATCAATCGCGATTACTGTGAATTGTTTCGCCAAACGCGGCATGATTTCGTGATACTCGAACCAGTCTTGCGGGAAGCCATGGATCAAAATGACGGCGGGACCTTTACCCCCGCGAACGTAGTGAAGTTTGATTCCATTCACCGTCGCGGTTTCGGACCGGAAATCTTTGCTTAACCCTGTCGCTAGCGGACCTATTTGTTCTTGTGCCTTTGCTTTAGCAAGCCAGCTACCCCACACTAACAATACGGATAGGAGGAAGAAAATTGGTTGACCAAGACACCGGTTCATAGACAGCTGCGTGATCACGCTGGGCTCTTGAACCGCAGGACCTCGCAACAGCTGGTTCAGGTGATTTCTCCTAACCTTTGCTTTGCCAAAGTGAAGCAACATCGTGATCGTATCGCAGATCAGTCCAGATTGTTGACGTAACTTCGCCATTTCACAAGTGATGCCCACCTGCGTGCTTATGAGATGAGTTCCGATCTCGGTCGCTTCCCGATCTGCCCGACTTGCAACTGGAACCAAGAAACTGGAAACTACTATCCATGCCCGTTCCCCTTTCTCTCTCCAACAAAGTCGCTTTAATCACCGGCGGTTCCCGTGGCATCGGCGCGGCTACGGTTCGCCTTTTTACCGCGGCTGGCGCGAAGGTCGTATTCAGCTATCAGAAGGCGCGTTCACAAGCTGAAGCTCTGGCCAAAGAATGTGGCGAGGCCAGCTGCCACGCCGTCAGCAGCAGCCTAAACAATCCGGATTCGGCTCGCGTCCTGGTTACCGAAGCTGCCAAGCATTTCGGCAGGATCGATATCCTCGTCGCCAATCACGGCGTCTGGCCCCTCGAGGACGTAGCCATCGACAAGATGGCGGACGAGCAATGGCGCTCCACCGTCTCCATCAACCTTGACGCGGTGTTCGGCCTGGTCAAACATACAGTCGCTCAGATGAAGGCCCAGCCGCGAAACGGCGTGGCCGCCGGTCACATCGTGCTCATCAGTTCCACCAGCGGCCAGCGCGGCGAGGCCTTTCATTGCGACTACTCGGCCACTAAAGGCGCTCTGATTAGCATGGTGAAGGGACTCTCCACGGAACTCGCCTCGGCAGGAATCTATGTAAACTCGGTTGCGCCGGGTTGGGTCGATACGGACATGTCCAAACCGGCGATAGATGATCCGCGCAGCGGGGACGAGATTCGGCGCACCATTCCCATGGGACGCGTAGGCAAGCCGGAAGAAATCGCCGGACCGGTCTTGTTTCTCTGCACCGAGTACGCAAGCTTCATCACCGGCGAGGTTTTCAACGTGAATGGCGGAGCCGTGCTGGCAGGCTAACTGCCAGCGGTAACTTCGCTCGATTGTGACGCCTGCTGTTTTTTCTGCATCCAAGCAGAAGCGAGAGAAGTACGCCCGCTTATGTGGAGCGGGCACTCCTGCCCGCTTGCATGCAGCATATTAAAGGCTCGCGGGCAAGCATGCCCTGAGTTTGTCGAAGGGAGTGCCCGCGCCACACAAGCACTACCGCAAGCAGCTACAATTCTTATTTCCGGGCTTCACTAAACTAATCGGCTGAATGAAATATCCGTTACTCATCGTTACTCTGGCAGTTCTGACGGCTGCGTCCGTCTCCTTCACGACTCACGTTGCGGCGCAGGCGGCGCAAGCTCCTTCAACTTCTGCACCTGCAACTTCTTCCCCGGCAAAGGATTCCTCGATCCCTCCAGATCAGGAAAATGCACATAAGGCGCGTGAACTTTTGGAACAGGCCATCGAGGCGCTGGGCGGACAAGCCTATTTAAACGTTCACGAGATGCAGGAGCAGGGCCGCGTTTACAGCTTTTATCACGGACGCCCAACCAGCAATGGCGTTTTCTTCTGGCGATTTCTCGAATTTCCCGACAAGGAGCGGATCGAGCTCACCCCGCAGCGGGACATCGCCTACATCTACAGCGGCGATAAAGGTTACGAAGTCACCTACAAGGGGCCGCGCGCGGTGGAGAAAAAGGATCTCGAAGACTATCTCCGGCGTCACAAATTCTCTCTGGAAACGATCTTGCGTTCCTGGGTGAACGATCCTACGGTCGCTCTTTTCTTCGACGGCAACGCTCTGGCTGGCAGTCTCGCCGCACAGCGCATCACTCTGATCAATTCGAAGAATGAGTCGGTGAGCGTCTACTTTGACATCGATACTCATCTGCCTATCAAGAAGAGTTATTCCTGGCGCGATCCAGCGGACAAAGAACGCGACGTGGAAGAGGAAACCTACGACGGATACCGCCTGGTTCAGGGAGTAATGACTCCGTTCGGATTCACTCGCTACTTCAACGGCGATATGCAAACCGAACGCTTCATAACTTCCGCCAGCTACAGTCAGGATCTTAACCAGGCAATGTTCGACCCTAATTCAGGCTACAATCCGAACAAAACTCCAGGCAAACACTAGGGGGGCTTGCGTGGACGCGCCTCCGAATCGATCGTATTTCGGCAGTAAATTGCTTAACTGTCGGCATTTACGAACCGGCAGCAACTTTGATCAATCTGGTCCCCATCCGATCCAATCCACGCACTGTGGCTTTGCCTAATAATCCCGTCTTGCCCAAAAACTCCCGAGTCTGCCCGATAATTCCCTTGGCGGTATAATTCGGCGACTTTAAGTCTGGAGGTCCATATGAAAGCTGTGCAAGAAGTTCTTCGTCTGATGGTCGCCGACTTACAAGATATACGAGCCAATCTTGCGGCCGTTGCGGCTCGTCCAGCAACTTTGGGGGCTGTACAAGCCGCCAAGAAGCAAGCCATCGAAGACAACCAAAAATCCTACGAGTCGATGCTTCAAAAAATTGATAGGCTGACTTAGCCATAGTAAATTCCGGCGTGAAGGCGAACCTTTGATGGCTGGTATCTGGACTGCGCGGGCTGACAATCCTTTGGAGTCTTGCCGAGAAGCTTCAGACCCCGGTGAAAGAGAAGAAATCGACTATTGAGCCTGGGCTTGAGAAAGAGCTTTGTACCGCTATTTGGCATCTCTGCCAAGACTTGAAAAACCAAGACCCGGACGGAGGGAAGATAACGCCCGCAAGCTCTTTGTACTAGGCGGAAGCACCCGTTTCCCACGTTGTCCAGCGTCGAAACTGAGCAGATAGCCCGCTAGGCAGGGTCCGCGTAAATGACTGGATTTTATCGGGATTGGACAGACGGTCCGTCTTAACTGCATAGACCCATTCGTAGCTGGGCTGGGTTGGTCAACCTTTTCGCAGCCGAACATAAGGTGGCGGATTCTGCCCAGTAATTCCTCGTTCTGCCCAACAATTCATCGTTTAGTTACCTTTCTTGGGCAAAGCCACGCACTGTGGCTTTTTTACCACAGTCACATCCACCGCTCGGGTTGTAATCTATTCATTCACTGGGACATAATCGAACGAGTTTGATCCAGGAGCAGACACTCCGCTCATCCGTGGCTTGCAGTGGTATTGGGCTGCACAGCGGTGCGCCCGTTTGTCTGCAAATACTTCCTGCCTCACCCGGGACGGGAATCGTATTTCGCCGGACCGACCTCGAAGGCTTCGAGATTGAGGCCAACAGCCGCAACGTAGCCCGCGTCAGCTATGCCACCAGCCTGATGAAGAAGGGCGTCCTCATATCCACCACCGAGCACCTGCTCTCGGCGTTCACCGGACTTGGCGTGGATAACGCCATTGTGGAATTGGACAACCTGGAGCTGCCCATCCTCGATGGCAGCGCTCTACCGTTTGTGGAGCTGATCCAGAAGGCCGGCATTCGCAAGCAGAGACGCCCGCGACGGTACATGAAAATTCTGCGCGAAGTTGAAATGCGCGAAGGCAATAAGTTCATCTCCGTCTATCCCGCCGACAGTTACTCCGTGTCTTACTCAATCAATTTTCCTCACCCGCTCATCGGCAAAGAGACTTTTCAGGTCGAGCTCTCGAATGGCAGCTACCTGCGGAATATCGCCGCTGCCCGCACCTTCGGCTCGCGCGAGGACGAGAAAGCCATGCGGAATATGGGGCTGATCCGGGGCGCGTCGCGCGACAACTGTATCGTGCTCACTCGCGACGGAGTGGAGAACGGCCCACTCCGCTTCTCCGACGAGTTCGTACGCCACAAGGTTCTGGATCTGGTGGGCGATCTCGCGCTGCTGGGCAAGCCGATTTTAGGCAGGATCGTGGCGGATCGCGCCGGCCATGCCATGCACACCGCGCTGGTTTCCCGCATTCTCCGCGACCAGACTTTGTGGCAAGAAGTCACCCTCCCCGAGGAAGGTCACAACGCCGCCAGTCCTTACAGCTCTCAGGCCGCTGCTGGATCTACTGTCTGAATTGAGAGAATGTAGTCACGCAACTGACTTAGTCCGCGGGCTCGCAAGGGACTTCGCCGCTTTCGGCAATGCGCTCTGGCTGTTCGTCGAGCAGTCGTTGCAACTCCGCGCGCGTCTGGTCGATAAGCGCCGAGGCAAATTGACGTGCGGACCGCTGGCGTTCGATCGATAGATCCTTTACTCGCATGTTCAGCAAGGGAATGTCAGCCTCAAACCAGCGCAGAGTTTTCTGAATGCGGGCGACTCGATAAGTAGTAGGAAGCATGGCAGTGGCTCTCCGATATCCCTCCAGATTGCCACGGCAGGGCTTGCGCGCAAATTACCAACTGAATACCTGCAGGACGGAGTTGGAGGCGCGACGGGCGTCCGCCTACTGGATAGCGCGGGGAGTTGGGGCAGCCAGTATGTCTTTAGGGCCTGAAGTTTGCCGCTCCATCTGTGTTGTGAGCCAGCCCTCGAGCAATTCCTGTGAGCTTGCGGGCAGGTTCAGAAAACGCAGTCCTACGTATCCTTTCAGGTCGGCCCATGCGACTTCTGTGTCCACATCCAGGGCCGGGCCGCTTGCTGGCAGAGTGAATTGCAGCCGTGGTGTAGCATTTTTTGGAAGTGCGTGGTGCAGCAGCAGGGCAATTCCGCCCTCGCTAATATTCGTGCTTTCCCCTTTTATTTCCTTGCCGTCCAGTACGAGGCACACCGGCATCTTTACAGGGTGGCGGAAGTAGCGGCGGCGCTCCCGCAACATAAAGCTGAGCGCGGCGTTGAAGCAGCGAGACGTATTCAAGACCGAGAGCGGCTTGTGCAGGACGAAATTGACGCCCATGCCGAAAGCTTCCTGGGTGCTCGTTCGCTCGTTCACAATGGCAAATGTTACGGAGTTCTTGTTGCTGGGAGTGGCTCGCAAACCCTCCAGCACCCCAACTCCACCAGGCATGTCATCGCAATCTACAATAACAGCGTCGAACTTCCGCGAGATCAGAATGTCGCTGGCTTTTTTCGCCTCCTGGCAGACTTCGATTTCGATCGACAGCTTTTCGAGCGTCGCGCGTAACACCCGGAACACCTCGGCATCGCGACTCAGCAACAGGGACTCCAGCATGGTTTAATTCTAGAATCAGTTCCAGTTCGCCGAAAGTAACCAAGGTATCGGACGATAAGTCTATGCCAACCCTAGTCTTTCTTTCACTTGGCTCAAATGTCGGCGACCGCGAAGCTAATCTGCGAGACGCTCAAAAGCGCCTAGGCGCGGTCGGCCGGGTGACGGCTGTGTCGTCCTTCTACGAAACCGAGCCTGTCGAGTTTACTCAACAACCTTGGTTTCTGAATTGTGCCGTCGCACTTGAAACGGCCCAGACTCCGCAACAACTCATGACCTCGATTCTTAACATCGAGGAAGCGATGGGCCGGCGGCGGGTGCAGAAAAAAGGCCCACGAACCATCGATATCGACATCTTGCTTTTCGGCGACGCTGTCTTGGATTCTCCCGAAGTAACGATTCCGCATCCCGCCATGCACGAGCGGCGATTCGTCCTCGAGCCTCTGGCAGAGATTGCGCCGGAGGTGCGCCACCGAGTGTTTGACAAGACAATTCTTGAATTGCGCGATGCGCTACCGTTCGGTCAAACGCTGCGGAAGCTGAAAACCTGAACCACGGATCAGGGCACGATGATGCGGCTGCCCGCTGCCTGCGGCGTGACCACGGCCGTCTCCTTCTCGGGAAATTGTGCGAAGAGGAAATCGATGAAAGCGCGCGACTTGGGCCGTCCCGAGGTTCGGCCATGCCCCAACCGAACCAGAAACACCAAAGCTTTGAGGACGTCGGAATCCCGCAGATTGGAGTGACCTAGCTGTTTGTGCTCGGCCTCGCGGTACTGCTTCACCATTTCTTCCACCTGTGCCGCGGCGGCATGCTGCGCGGTGCTGGTCAGCGGCTGCTCGTAGTGCAGACCAGAGTTCACCAACCGCTCATAGCTGATCGACATTGCAGAGAGCGCGGCAATCAGATCGCGATCGTTCAGGTTGCGGTCGGCGCGAACCGCTTTGACCAGGGCATAGCTTAGGCCCATGAGAAGGTGCTCGCGTTCGTAAGTGAATTGATCCGAAATCTCCACCTGCAGAAACAACGCTCCCGCATCAAACTCCTCCGCCGACCGCGGCTTCTCGTGTTCGCGCGACTGCTGCAAATACGGACAGTCGCTAGGGCAATCGAGTGTCACCTCGCGTTGTTCGCCACAACACTGCGGGCAAATCCGTCCGTGGACCGCGGGACAGAAGCGTTTCTCCTTGCGAACTTCACATATCATGCAACTCAATTCGTGATACTCCTCTTGATCATTATTGCACCCGGGCTAGGTGCCCTGGGGCGGGGGATGGGGCAGCATCGGGACTCAGAAGGTAGCTTTATCCTTGGTGCTCGGCCGCCAATACCGGCTTGTTTGGGCCATTTTTGGATGTCCATCTGCAAAATAGCATGTGAAAATGGCCTTCTTGACATGTTATATCTACGGAACCCGCGTAGAATAAGGGTGTTTTCCACAGGGCTCTTGATATACCATCAAGCCCACTGGAACTAAAATTCAAATCTTTCCGAGGAGGAAATATGGCTTCAGGTTTAACCAAGACCCAACTCGTCCGTTATCTGGCCGAGAAGACTGAGCTTCCCAATAAGACTTCCGCTTTGTTTTTGGAGCAACTCGCTGATGTCGCCGTGAAAGAAACAAAAAAGAATGGCGTGTTTGTCGTGCCCGGCCTGGGCCGGTTGGTGAAAGCGCATCGCAAAGCCCGCGTTGGACGTAATCCGCAGACCGGTGAGCCGATCCAGATCAAGGCCAAGACGGTAGTGAAATTCCGCGTTGCCAAGGCTGCCAAGGATGCAATCGCTCCCAAAAAGCCGTAATAATTGTGATGAAATTGGTGGCGAAGGCCGGCCTGAGGCCGGCCTTTGATTTTCTGCACGTGCTGCATTTTGCTTATCGATATCTATGCTGAACTGGGTCGTGATCGGAATCGGCGATATCGCCACCCGCCGCGTTATTCCCGCGATTGAGTCCGAGCCCGGAAGCCGCTTGTACGGCCTGGTCACGCGCGATCCCGCAAAAGCTGCCCCGTACAATGCACGCGTTTGGACCACGCTCGATGAGGCTCTCTTCGATCCCTCCGTACACGCGGTTTACATCGCCACTCCAGTTTTCCTGCACGCGCAGCAGACCATCCAATCTCTTAAAGTCGGAATGCACGTGCTGTGCGAGAAGCCCATGGCCATGAACGCAGTCGAAGCACGCTCGATGGTCAAGGCGGCAGAGGAGACCGCACGCACTTTTGGCGTGGCCTACTACCGCCGAATGTATCCCAAACTACAACGCGCAAAGCAACTGATCGAGGCCGGTGCCATCGGGAAACCGGTTATTGCCGAACTCACCAGTCATGGATGGTTGGACGAAAAACAAGAAAAAAGTGGTGATCGCAGTTGGCTCATCGATCCCGCGAAGGCCGGAGGTGGCCCGCTCTACGACATCGCGTCGCATCGCATCGATGTGCTGAATTTCCTCTTCGGCCAACCGCTGCGGGCCACTGGCTACCTATCGAATGCCGTTCATCACTATGCGGTCGAAGACAACGCGACCGTGATGATCGATTATGCCAAAGGCGTGCGCGGCCTGGTGGATGTTCGCTGGCATTCGAAGGTGAAGCGCGACGAATGCCGCATCCGCGGCACCGAAGGCGAAATTGAGTTAACTCCGCTGAACGGTCCCGAACTTATCTATCCCGGCGGCCGCGAGGAGCTTCCGTCCCACCCCAATCTGCACTATCCGATGATTGAGAACTTTGTGAACGCTGTGGCCGGCAAAGATCCCCTGAAGTCTGATGGAACGTCTTCCTACTGGACCGACTGGGTCATCGAGGAAGTGCGCCGAAAGAACGGTTCGGCACCTTTGACTTAATTCAAGTCTGCGCGAATTTGCACGGATCCTTTCAAGAGATCCTAGAATTATCCGTGAGAATTCCAGGCAACGCGCAGCAAATCTATACCTTTGCCTTCACCGGTTCCTTTTCTCTCACCCGCTTGCTAACTTCGAATTTCATCTTACCGGCTTTCTTGTCAGCCTCCACAATGACGTGATCACCGTGCAGAATTTCTCCATCCAGAATCTTCATCGCCAGTGGATCCTGTACCAGTTTCTGAATCGCCCGCTTCAGCGGACGCGCACCGAAGTTGGCATCGTAGCCTTGGGTAAACAGTAGCTCTTTGGCGGCGTCCGTTAGCTCAATCGAAATCTTGCGGTCGGCGAGCAAGCGACGGACATCTTCAAGCCGCAGTTCGATGATCTTCACCAATTGATCTTTGCCCAGTGGACTGAAAACTATAATGTCGTCGACACGATTCAGGAACTCTGGCCTGAAGTGTCCGTGCAGCGCATTCATGACCTGCTCGCTCGCCTTCTCAAAGTCTTCCGGCGTGCGCAGGTTTTCGGCCTGCAGATAGCTGGAGCCGAGATTCGATGTCATGATGATGATCGTGCTCTTGAAGTCCACCACGCGGCCTTTGCCGTCGGTAAGACGCCCATCGTCCATGATCTGCAGCAGCACATTGAAAACGTCCGGATGACCTTTCTCAATCTCGTCGAAGAGCACAACCGCATAGGGGCGACGACGGACCTGCTCGGTAAGCTGGCCGCCTTCTTCATAGCCTACGTAGCCCGGAGGCGCGCCAATCAGGCGAGCGACGGAATGCTTCTCCATGTATTCGGACATGTCAATGCGCAACAGGGCGCGCTCATCGTCGAATAGAAATTCGGCGAGAGCACGAGCTAATTCAGTTTTGCCAACCCCGGTTGGGCCGAGGAAAATGAACGACCCGATAGGCCGCTTGGGATCGCTGAGTCCCGCGCGGGAACGGCGAATGGCATTGGCGACGCGCTCGAGAGCCTGGTCCTGTCCGACAACACGCTGACGCAGGCGCTCTTCCATGGTGACCAATTTCTTGACCTCGCCTTCCAGCATCTTCGAGACGGGAATACCGGTCCACTTGGAAACGATGCGGGCAATGTCTTCCTCGTCGACTTCTTCTTTGAGCATGCGCGGCGCACCCGCAGCCTTGCCGTCAATCTTGGCGGTCAGTTGACTTAGCTCTTCCTCAGCTTGGCGCAACAAGCCATAGCGGATTTCGGCGACGCGCTGCAAATTGCCTTTGCGCTCTTCCCTCTGCTCTTCCAGTTTGAGCTTCTCGATTCTTTCTTTCAGTTCGCGTGATCGCGCGATGAGATCCTTTTCTTTTTTCCAATTCGCTTTGAGGGCATTGGATTTCTCGCGAATCCCGGCAAGTTCTTTCTCAATGACGCTCAGGCGCTCTTTCGAGTTAGGATCGTCTTCGTTCTTTAGCGCCTGCTTTTCAATTTCGAGTTGGGTGGCCCGGCGTTCGAGCTGATCGATATCCGTGGGAAGGGAATCGATCTGAATGCGAATCGAGGCCGCGGCTTCGTCAACCAGGTCGATGGCCTTATCGGGGAGAAAACGGTCGGAGATATAACGATGTGAAAGTGTCGCGGCCGCGACGATGGCGGAATCTTTTATACGCACCCCGTGATGAACCTCGTAGCGCTCTTTCAGGCCGCGAAGAATAGCAATTGTGTCCTCAACATTCGGCTCCCCGACGAAAACAATCTGGAATCGTCGTTCGAGAGCCGCGTCTTTCTCGATGTACTTGCGGTACTCATTGAGCGTGGTGGCGCCGATCGCGCGCAGCTCTCCCCGGGCCAGTGCCGGCTTCAGCATGTTGGAGGCGTCGATTGCGCCCTCGCTTGCTCCGGCGCCGACGAGAGTGTGCAATTCGTCGATAAATAAAATCACCTGTCCTGAGGAATCTTCGATCTCTTTAAGGACGGCCTTGAGACGGTCTTCAAACTCTCCACGATATTTCGCGCCGGCCAGCATGGCTCCGAGATCGAGCGCTACCACGCGCTTGTTCTTGAGCACTTCAGGCACGTCGCCGGAGATGATTCGCTGGGCAAGGCCCTCGACGATTGCGGTTTTGCCAACGCCCGGCTCGCCAATGAGCACAGGATTGTTTTTCGTGCGACGCGAAAGAACCTGGATCACACGTCGTATTTCCTCATCGCGACCTATGACCGGATCAAGTTTGCCGCGGCGAGCCTGCTCGGTAAGGTCGCGAGCATAGCGCTCCAGAGCCTGGTACTTGGCTTCAGGATTCTGATCCGTCACCTTCTGCGAACCTCGGACTGCGGTGAGCGCCTTCAAAATCGCGTCGTAGGTCGCTCCATGACGCGCGAGGATCTGCTGCGCTCCATCCTGCTTGAGGTGGGTTATGGCCAGCATCAGGTGCTCAGTGGAGACGTATTCGTCCTTGAAGTTGGCGGCTTCTTTGAAAGCTTGCTCGAGTAATTTGGTAACGGCGTTCGAAAGCGTAGCCTGTGCGGCTTCTCCAGAGACCTTTGGAAGCTTCTCAATCTCGCGATATAGATCGCCGAGAACGGCCTGCGGCCCGATGCCGATTTTTTCCAGCACCGGCGGAACGATGCCCTCTTTGTCTTCCAGCAGTGCCGCGAGCAAGTGAATTGGCATCAACTCGGGATTGCCGTGCTCGGAGGCGAGATTGTTCGCTCGCTGGACGGCTTCTTGCGCTTTGACTGTGAATTTGTCCCAACGAATAGCCATGATTAACCCTCTACTCTTCGTTCTCTTGTCATTCTGAGCGAAGCGAAGAACCTATGCAATGTGCTGGCTGCGGAATTACACAGGTCCTTCGCTCCGCTCGGGATGACAAAGTTGTTTAGTCTCAAAACAAGGCGGGAGGCGGCCAGTGGCCCCCCTCCCGTCAATAGTCATTTCGAGCTTCGCTCGACGAACCGGTCCAGAAACCCCGTCCCACACAACACCGACCTTACGCGGCTTTGCTGGGGCCTTTGGCTTCCAAGGTCTTATCAGCGGCCTTCTCGCTGCCGACGTTCACCTTGATCTGCTTTGGCTTGGCTTCCGCCTTTTTGGGCAGAGCGATCTTCAACACGCCCTTGTCGTAGGTTGCCGAAACTTTCTCGGCATCCACGGTGGTAGGCAGAGTGAAGGTGCGGGTAAAGCTGCCATACTGGCGCTCCACACGGCGATAATTCTCTTCCTTCTCTTCCTTCTCAATCTTGCGTTCGCCGTGGACGGTAAGGGTGTTGTTCTCCAGGCGAATGTCGATGTCTTTCTCATCGATTCCGGGCACTTCGATCTTCAGTGTCACGTTGTGCTCGTCTTCGTAGACGTCGACGGCTGGTGCAAAGCTGGATGCGGTCAGGGACTCATCCCGGCCACCTTCGTTAAAGGACTCGCGGAACAGGCGGTTCATGCGGTCCTGCAGGGTGGAAAACTCACGGAAAGGCTCCCAACGGGTAAGAACTGTCATAGCAGTATTCTCCTTTTGTGCTGGCTTTCAAGAATTCGGCGTTGCCGTTCAATAGCTTAGATGTCTATTCAGCACAAAGGAAGCATAAAATATGAGCGTATCGTTGTCAATGTAAATAATTACGGTGTTTTCATCAAGTTACGGACGCAATGATGCACTTAAGATAGGCAGTTTCCGGAATGTTCAGCAAAATTGGGTGGTCCTTCGCCTGTCCGCGAACTTCCACAAGACGCAAAGTGCGCCGAGCGTCCCGGGCCGCGTCCGCGAGCATTGCAATGAACTCCGGGGGGCTCACGTGATAAGAGCATGAGCAGGTGACTATGACCCCTCCGGGCCGCAGCATCTTCAAGGCGCGCAGGTTGAGCTCTTTGTAGCCGCGGAGGGCGGCATCGAGGTCGCGCTTCGACTTGGCGAAGGCCGGCGGATCGAGAACAATCGTGTCATAACGCTGGCCTGAAGAGGAATAGTCCTTAAGCAGATCGAAGGCGTTGGCTTCGATCCACTCGATTTCTTTGCCCTTGTCCTTGAGCAGCGCGGGATTGAGTTCGGCATTCTGTTCGGCGATTTCGAGGGCCGGACGGGAGCTGTCGACACCGGAGACGTGAGAACAGCACGGGGCCAGATGGAGGGCAAATCCGCCTTGGTAGCAGAAGACGTCCAGGGCCTCGCCGTGGGCGTATTGGGCGGCCGCCGCGTAGTTTTCGCGCTGATCGAGGAACGCTCCAGTCTTCTGGCCTGCAAGCGCCTCGAACTTAAAGTGGACGGTGTTCATGCTAAAGACGGTGGAGGTCTTATCTCCTTGCAACAGTCCAGAAGAACGCGGTGGCAATTCTTCGAGTTGGCGGACCCGAGGATCCACGCGCTCGACGATTGCCACCGGATGCAGCCGCTCGGTCAACTCGGCAATCAGAGTGTCGCGCACGATATCGGTGTCCATGGCCTGGGTGAGGATTTGCATCGAGAGTACGTCGTTGTAGCGATCGACGATTAAACCAGGCAGAAAATCGGCTTCGCTGAATATCACGCGGTAAGCATTGGTGTCGTGGACGATAGCATCGCGATAGGAGATGGCATCCGCGACCCGCTGACGCAATAGCATAGGCAGGTCGGCGACAGGATCGTGCGAAATCAGACGGATAGCGATCTGCGAAGAGCTGGAATAGAGAGCGCTGCCAAGAAACTGTCCCCGATGATCGGTGACTGCGACTAGCGATCCGGGGGTAGCTCCATCGGCTGAAACGAGATCCGAGCGATAGACCCAGACGTGGCCATCTTTCAGGCGACTGGCTCCGCGAGGGGAAACCTTCACAACGACGCCAGAATCAGACGGGATTGGCTTTCCGACCATGCTCCGATGTTAACTGACAATGCCGGCCCCGACAGGCATTCAAGTCCGCGGATGAGCTTTCCGCAGCAAGAAAATCATCTGCTCGGCGCTGTTGTCGAGAGGAGTCTTGGCGAAAGAACCATATTCCGCTACGACCTCCAACCCGGCGAGCATGAAGAGAGCCCGCAGGTGCGGATATGTAAAGTAGCTCAACCGTAAAACCTCGGTCTCCTCAAGGATTAGCTGGCCTTCTAAGAACGTGCGGTAGATAAATGTGAAGCTGAAAGTCTGGTTGATCTTGTCGACGTGATCTTTTCTGAAATAGCGGCGCACGGTTTTTGTTTTCGCCACATCGGAATCGGGATCGGGATTCAGAGTCCACTCCATCTCCGCAACTTCCTCCCCTATTCTTGTATGAATCAATTCGAACTTCGGATAGAAGACGTCGAATACAAGAACGCCCGCATCGGTCAAATGCAAGGCAGCAGTACGGAGAGCGCTGACTTGATCCTGGACGGTGTGCATGTGCTGCATGGGGCGAAAGGGAATCATCACCAGAGGATATTGCGCGCCCAAACGGAAATCGCGCATATCGCCCTCATGCAGGGTAACTCGCTGCCGAACATCGTGAGGTTCATCGGCCAGATTCGCCTTCAAAATCGTAAGCATGGGGAGCGAGTTGTCCACGCCGTGGACTTCGATCCCCTTGCGGGCGAGCGGCAGAAGGACGCGCCCGGTGCCACAAGCAATCTCGAGGATAGGGCCCGGCGACTGCCCCGCGAGTTCAAGGTAAAAGGGTATATCCACGAGATCTTGCTTGGCGGAGTACGCTGCGTCGTAGTACTTGGCGGTTACCCGGTAGGAATCAACTGCGAAAAGCATCGCACCCTCCTGAAGGGTCGGGGAATTGGGGAATTGTAAAACACAGGATTTGTGAGTAACGAACGGGCCGCAGCAGGGGCGGCTGTGCTATCAGGTCCTTACTAGCTGGCGACGTGCTGCGTAGGAACCGCTGGGGGGATTTCAGACTTGGAAGAGCTGCGGGAAACCATTTCGTACCGGGCGGCTTCGAGATCGGTGTGGAGGGCGTCAAGCGCGGTCATGGGCATCTCTGTGCCCCAGTTTTCCATCTCAGCCTCCGACCAGCTTCCGTTGAGTCGGATCGCGCCGGTGATGTCTTCCGGAAAGGCATGACGGTAATCGCCTTCGCGGATGAGGATGTCGCCGATAAGGCGTCCGGTACCCATGTCGAAAACCCGACGGCTGGCCTGTCCGTTGGCATTGGTTAAGCACAGGAGAACTTCGCCAGCCTCGGCAAACTCCTGACGGTAGTACCAGGCTTGAGCAGCATCGATCTTGGGATGATGGCGGCGCGAGCGTTTATGTTCCGGCTCAAGAGCCTGCATCTCGTTGGCCGGGTTGAAGTACAGAATACGCTGGCAGGAGTCGCACACCACGGTTTGCTGCCCGGTACGGACATCGTTATAAGTCTGCGGACGCAGCATAACCTGGCAGGCCATGCATTTGTGATCGCGAACTTCGGAAATACCGCTGCCTCGAAATTTTGAAACGCGCTCGTAGTGGCGCAGCAGGTCTTCGTTCACCCCGGCTCGCATCTGATCGCGCTTGCCACGCCATTCGGTGAGCTGCTTTTCGTCCTCGGTCGTACGCTGGCGGGCTTCGACTTTTTCTTTTTCGATCTCGGCCGCTTCTTCTTTCAGCTCCGCTTGTGCCGTCTTCACTTCCTTGTCGCGGGCGTCAGCATTGACCATCAGCTCCAGAATCTTGTCTTCGGTAGCGGTGATTTCCTTCTCCGCAAACTGAATCTCGTGTAACAGCGCCTTGTACTGGTCGTTGGTCTTGACGTCAAGGGATTGGTCGCGGTATTTGGATATCTTGCCGCGAATGTCGGCGATGGCAGTGTCGTGTTTGCGGCGGGCGGCTTCGTCGGCTTTGAGGGCGGCCTGAGCTTTTTCCAATTGTTGTTTGGTGTCCGCCAGCTTGTGTTCAATAGCCGCGACGCGTTTGGGGAGTTCGGCGATTTCGTCCTGCAGGCGACGGATTGCTTTATCCGCTTCTTGCAGGTGCAACAGGTTTTCTATTTCTGGAAGCATCCCGAGAGGGCTCGAGTTTGATTCTAACACGTGGAAACGCTGGTTTTGTACGGCTAGCGACGCAACCGCCCACGGCAGGCGCTTTCCGGTGTAAACTCTTCCGTTCCGCTTTACTTTTACTTCTCGTTCCCTGGGGTTTCATAGTGAAAAAATTTATCTCTCTCGCGGCCGTCGTCGTCACTCTCACTTTTGTGTCCTGCCAGGAGGCAGCTTGGGGGCAATCGCCGTCGCCGGTGAAGCCGCTTACCATTGAGGCGATTTACGCTCCCGGCGGTCTCGGTGGTCGCGGTCCCGAAACCATGGAGTGGAGTCCCGATGACACCAAGCTCTCATTTCTGCAGCGGGACGACGAAGGCGAGCACGGCGAACTCTGGTACGTGGACGCGGCTTCCGGCGAAAAGAAAATTCTCGTTAGCGCCACCAAGCTGGCTTCTTTAGCGCCCGACTACAACAAAGTGAAAGACGAACGGGAAAAAGAACGACTCATGCGCTATCACGTCGCGGCCTATCTATGGGCGCCGGATTCAAAGCACCTGATTTTCGATTCCCAAGGACAACTCTGGCTCTTCGATCGGGCGACCAGCACCGCTGTGCAGTTCACGTCGGCGCCCGATCCCAGCGGTGACCCCAAGTTCTCCCCCGATGGCAGCCATGTTTCCTACGTGCGCAAGCACAACCTTTACGTCCGGCCGGTGAGCGGAAAAAGTGAACGGCAACTGACCAGAGACACGGAAGAAAATCTGTTTAACGGCGACATCGATTGGGTATACGCCGAAGAGTTGGCGGTGCGCAGCAACTATTTCTGGTCGCCCGACAGCAAAGAAATAGTTTTCCTGCACATGGACGAAAGCAAAGTTCCAACTTATCCGCTCGTCAATCTCATCCCCACGCATCCCACGGTGGACAACGAAAAATATCCTAAAGTTGGAGATGCGAATCCCGTGGTGAAGCTCGGAGTGATCGATGCGGACAAGGGTAAAGTTCGCTGGATTTCGGTTACGGACGATCCCGAAGCGTATATCCCACGCTTCGGCTGGGTTCGCCCTGGAATCATCTGGGTTGAAGTTCTAAATCGCAATCAGGACAAAATGGATTTGTACTTTGTCGATGCCAAGTCTGGGAAGTCGACGAGAGTACTCTCCGAGACTAGTCCGGGTGCCTGGATCAACGTGAATGATGACTTCCGCGTGCTGAAGTCTGGCGACCGTTTTCTATGGTCGAGCTGGCGCGACGGGCACACCCACTTGTATCTCTACAGCTTTGATAAGCAGAACCCGCTCGGCGGGGAAGCGAAGCTGGATCGACAACTCACGCAGGGCGATTTCGAGGTGCTCGGAGTCGAAGGAGTGGACGAAGCGGCGGGCACTGTTTTTTTCTCCTCCGACAAGGACGATCCCAGGCAACGGCATATCTTCTCGATCAAGCTGGATGGATCGGGCCTGCAGCAACTCACGCATGATGAAGGAATGTATTCCGCAAAATTTTCCGAGGATGGCAAACATTATGAGCAGACATTCGCGGGGCCGTTAGCTGCGCCGCGGATGTCGCTTTGCACGGTGGGCGCGGCGTGTGCCCCAGTGTGGCAGGCGCGCGATGAAGTCGCGGATTACGGGCTCCGCGCTCCGAAGTTTCTGGAATTCAAAGCAGAGGATGGCACCACCCTCTACGGGCGTCTCTTGCTCCCTCCGAAGGCGCCGGCCGGCGGCAAGATCCCGCTCATCGTGAATATCTATGGTGGGCCAGCAGGGCAGATGGTCCTGAAAGAACTGACAAGTCCGTTCGATGAAATTCTTGCGCGTGAGGGCTTCGCAATTTTCGCCGTGGATAATCGTGGGACCCCGGGTCGGGACCGCAAATTCCAAACCGCGATCCGCCATGAGTTCGGTGCTATCGAGTTGAAGGACCAGCTGACTGCGCTCGACCAGCTTTTCGCGCAGTATCCGCAGCTGGATAAAGACCACCTGGCGATCTGGGGATGGTCAAATGGTGGGTCGATGACGATCTACGCGATGACTCACTCGGACCGCTTCCGCGCCGGAGTTGCCGTTGCGCCGGTGAGCGACCAGATCAACTATGACACCATCTACACAGAACGCTATATGGGTCAGCTCAAGGACGACCCTTCAGGTTACCGCGAGTCTGATGTCACCAGCGCGGCAGCGAACCTGCACGGGGCGCTGCTTATAGCCCACGGCACCGGCGATGACAACGTGCATTTCCAGAACAGCGTTCAAATGATTAATGCGCTGATCAACGCCGGGAAACAATTCCGCCTGATGATCTATCCCAATAAAACTCACAGCATAGCCGGAAGCGAGTCGCGGGATCATCTATTCCACATGATTCAAGACCACTTTGAGCGGGAGCTGAAGTAGACGGGAAAAGGGCGATAGCGCAGAAAAATTCGCCAGCACTCGCTATCTTTTCTTGTCAGGTTTCCGGGATGAACTTACCCGGTTCGAGCTTGTCTTTCTGGAGTCTTCCTTCGAAGAGGTGTCTTTGGATGACGTTTCCTTGGATGTTTCCTTAGCGGAGATTTCCTTGGAAGAATCGTTCTTTGAATCGTCCGACTTGGATTTGTCTTCCTTCTTCGAGTCGCTATTGCCGCCATCGGAAGCGGGCGCGTGAGATTTATTCGCGTAGTCGGTAACGTACCAACCCGATCCTTTGAACTGCACGGCAGGCGCGGAGATCATCTGCTCCACTCGTCCTCCGCACTCTGGACACTTCTTGACCATCTTGTCGGAAAACTTCTGGATTTTTTCGAAGCGATGACCGCACTTCTCGCATTCATACTCGTAAAGAGGCATGGGTTCTGAGACGTTGCAAGGAAAAATCCCGTCACCTTTGATTCTAGGGTCGCAGGTTCGATTGCGTCAATTCACGCGGGGGGTGGTATAAGGCGACGGCAACTTCTTGACGACCGCTTCGGGAGCGCGCATTGTCCTAGTGTACCTCGCGACAGACCTCACCAGAGTCTTCGCCGTGAAGCCGATTCTGAGTGAATGGGCCCTCCGTTATTCGGAGCAGTCTACGACTTCGCTCGTGCCCGATCCTCGTGGACTCAGAAGGAGATCGCCATGCCCACTCACCCTCAACAAATGAGGTCTCCCATGACACGCAAAGACGCACCAAAGGCCCAAGCTCACAGTGTTGTCGCTCTATTCATCGCGACCCTCACTATTCTGATCGCTCTGGTCACGTTCGCCCCACTGACGGGTGCAGGGCAGCCGTCCGGGCAGTCCCCTGATCCCGGGAATCGCTTGCAGGCGAAGGGATTAGTCGGCGGACCGCTGCAGCCAAGTTCGCCTCTATTCCTGCCCGCAGTGACCTACGACTCGGGAGCGTTTGGTGCAGTATCAGTGACCGTCGCAGACGTGAACGGCGACGGTAATCCTGACCTGCTGGTGGGGAACCTCTGCAGTGGCGGTGGTAACTGCAATGACGGCTCAGTCGGGGTACTGCTAGGAACCGGCGACGGGACCTACAAGCCGGTCCTGACTTACATGTCCGGAGGATTTGGTGTGGAATCGGTAGCAGCCGCGGACCTAAACGGAGACGGCCGTCGCGACCTTGTGGTGACGAATTGTGCTAAAGCCGGTTCGGGTACCTGTCCCGCGAGCGACGGGACGCTGGGCGTTTTGCTGGGCAACGGAGACGGATCGTTCCAGTCGGCAGTAACTTACTCCACCGGGGGAATCGGTTCCTGGTCAGTGGCAGTCGCCGACGTAAATGGCGATGGGAAACCGGACCTAATTGTGGTGGGCTACGACCCTTCCTCCGCGGTGGGAGTGCTGCTGGGGAATGGCGACGGGACATTCCAGCCAGCGAGAAACTACGGTTTGAGCGGAGGCAACGCGGTCTCGGTCGTGGTAGCCGACGTAAACGGAGATGGCAAACCCGATTTGATTGTGGCGATTTTGGGAGGCGCCGTCGACGTGTTGCTGGGTCAAGGCGACGGCACATTCCCGACGGTCGCCGCTTACGGATCGGGTGGCACTGACACCTGGTCGGTCGCGGTGGCGGACGTAAACAGCGACGACAAGCCTGACCTGCTGGTGGCGAACTCATGCGGCATCGCCAATTGTACGAGCGGCACGGTGGGCGTACTTCTAGGTAATGGCGACGGTACATTCCAGCCCGCACTGACCTACGGTTCGGGTGGAAATTCAAACTCCATAGCTGTCGCAGATCTGGACGGGGACGGCAACGCGGACGTTGCCTTGGCGAACGAGTGCGGCAATTGTAACGAGGGCTTGGTCAGCATATTGTTGGGTAATGGCGACGGCACATTCCAGTCGGCCCGGACCTTCGGTTCCGGCGGGCAAGGCGCTCGGTCCGTAGCGATCGCAGACATGAACGGCGACGGTAGGCCTGACCTGCTGGTGGCGAATATTTGTAAGGCTCTGACTCACGATTGTAACGGTGATGGCTCCGCGGGAGTGCTCCTCAACAACGTCCATCGCCCGACTTCCACGTTACTCACCTCCAGTCTGAATCCTTCCATCTACGGCCAGAAAGTGACTTGGACGGCGACGGTTACCTCCTCCGGTTCAATCACACCGACAGGGAAAGTGCGATTCACGTGGAGTGGCAACACGATTGCTTCGGCAACACTCAACAGCAGCGGCGTGGCGACTTTAACCAGGTCAAATCTCAACGCCGACGCCTATCCACTGACCGCAGTGTACGCAGGTGACGCCGATAATCTCGCCAGCACTTCCGCCGTCCTGAACCAGTTGATATTGGAGAACGAGCGCGGCCAGCCTCACTTCGTCACCGAACCCGTCCAAGCAAGGTCAGGCAGTGACTTTCACTGCGAAGATTACGTCGCCGACCGTGATACCGACGGGACCGGTTACCTTCACGTCCGGGAAGACTGTCCTCGGGATAGCGCAACTCAGCGGCGCCAAAGCAAAGCTGACGATCTCGTCGCTGGCTGTGGGCTCGACCAAAGTGATTGCGACCTACTACGGAGACTCAAACATCGCCAAGAGTTCAGCTTCGGTCATCCAGATAGTGCAGTAGAACTTAAGGAGTACCTCAGATAGTGCTCACTGGGTCCCACAGGAATCTCTGGGCTTCATCGCCAGTTGATGGAACCAGATGGCATGAGAAGGTCGATCCCCGATCACGGATGGCGTTAAGCTAGATGTGA
>OBLW0100001316.1_pt1 | contig 21172 bp, 14 predicted proteins | sample 1520161 | NCBI WGS metagenome assembly OBLW01 (sample SAMEA3539309, study PRJEB22396) | soil metagenome | biome: tundra; feature: field; material: soil | place: USA | collected 2010-05 | depth 0.15 m | reverse complement strand
CGTATAAGGAAACGGCGTTTCCCGCAACGCGAGTTGCACAGCCTGCTTCCAGTCCTGACGTTCCAGCGCGTAACGTGCCGGGATCGCCGCCAGAGCAAAATATCCAGCCGGCGGGCTGCCGGCGCCGCCGATAACAACCTTCGGATCGAAGTGTGATGCGATCTCCGGCAAGGAATCCACGATCCGCCTGGCCGCTTCGTCTTGCGCCGTTTGCAGGTAGGCATAGATTTCGTAGTCGCTGGAGTGCAACTCTTCCGCCGTCTGACCCTCGCGCCTCGCCGCTGCTGCCGCTGCTATGTTGGCGTCGATAGACTCTTGCCAGTAGCCCGTGCGCGTGAAGGTATGCGACGGCATGTGCAAGGCATGCGGCGCGTCGGGCGCGATTTCCGAGTAACGCCGGGCCGCCACCAGCGCCCGGCCAGCCAGCGCGGGCACGTCGTAGGTATGGATGATGTAATGTGCCAGCCCAGGATGCGACGGTTCCTCCGCAAACAATTTCTCGAGAATCGCTCCTGCCTTGAGCCGGTCGACGTAGGTCTTGTCCGCGGGATCTTCCGCAGCCGCGAGTGCCAACGCGTAGAAGATTTGCGCTTCGTGATCTGCTTGATATTTCGAGGCGACCTCACCCATGGCGTCGCGATAGGCGGTCAAGCGCGCTCGCTGCGGCGTGCTCTCATAGTTGCTGTACAACTTGCCGACAGCCTCAACATACGACCGCTCGCGCTCCGTCTTCGCGCCCACGATTGCGCCGCGTTCCGCGCTCTCCCGCCCTGCTTGCAACTGGCTCTTGTCTTTCATTCCCGGCGCAAAGGGGTTACTCCAATCGCTAAGCGCGATTCCCCAGTACGCAATTCCGCACGTCTCGTCCTGGCGCAGCGCCGCGTTGAACCCTTCTATGGCGCGGCTGAACTGGAAGGAATGCAGCAGCGTTACCGCGCGGTTAAATTCTTTCTGTGCCACTTCGTTGCACGATGTAGCGAAGTTTACCGTTCCCAACTTCTCGCCATTGCCATGCGGATGCTCCTGCGCCAGGCTGCGCGATGCGACCAAGGTCATAACAATAGCCGCAATGCATTTTCCTCTGACCATTTCCGCTCCTCCAGCCGAACAGTAGTATAGGGGCGTTCCAGGAGGTGTGGAAGGGCTGTGCCAAACCGAGTTCTCAGTTCTCAGTTCTCAGTTGGGCGTAGGTGATCCTGCGGTCGACGAGTGTTCCGCGAACCATCCTAAGACTCGCTGTTCGAATTCTTGCGGGGCCACGGCGTGCGCTCCAGTGTGAAGGGCGCCGGGAACTTTCCAGACGACAACCTCAGACGGATTCTTCGCCTGGATTAGATCCGAATGGTACGGAGGAATATTCGTATCGTTGAGCCCGTGAATGAGTAGTACGGGAATCTTTGTGCCGACGATTGCATCTTCCGGCGATGCCGCTTCCATATTCAGACCGTAACGCAACCGGACATAGAGAAATCCGACGTCAACCGCCGGTCGAAACAACGTCCGTCCGAGCCACGGCCCGGTGTGAAACTGACGGCCGAAACGCGCATAGGCTACTTCGCGAAACGTTGCGAATGGCGATTCCGAAATCACCGCGCAAAATCGAGGCTCTTTGGGCAGAGCTTGCAACAGCTGCGCTGCACCCATTGACTCGCCTAAACCAAACATGCAGCGCGGGTGTTCAGCGGCTTCGATCCAATCGACCCAGCGGTGAATGTCATCACTCTCTTTCAATCCGTAGGTTGCTAACTCGCCGCCGCTGCTGCCATGCGCACGCGCATCCGGCATGAGAACCGTATAGTGATGTTGGACCAGCCATTTCCCGTAACCATAGGTGCCCATGCGGTTGTCGCCGACACCGTGGAGCAGGATAACGGCGTCTCCATTAGGCTCCGCAGGCCGCATAAACCACGCGCGTAGAACGGCACTATCCGCCGCCGCAGTCTCTACATCGCGGAATTCCACTTTGTTTTCCAGCGCCGCGGCTCTGGCATTGCGTTCCTCGCTGAGAGTTACAGGGTGCTTGTACGGATGCAATGCCATCCAGCCCAGGCCGATTCCGCCGAGGATGGAACCCGCAACATAAAGTAATACGAACAAGTAGAGGCTGCGACGGACTCCGGAACGATCCGGCGGTTTTGGCTTCTCTGAGAGATCGGCCTGCGTGGGCATACAAGCGGATACGGTTGGATTCAATGAAAGGTTCGGTACTGAGAAAGCGATCTAGTACAACCCTAAGCTCGATCCTTCATATTTTGTAGTGTTAATCCTTAGAATCAATAATTTAGAAGAAAATTATCGCCAGATCTTTGGATTTGAAGGACTTACAGGCAAAATCTTTAAGATCAATAATTTAACGCGGCTTATGCGGATTCGGAGGGCATGGATCGCACTAGCAGCCCCCTATATTTCTAAATCATTGATCTTTAGAATCAATGATTTACGGTAAAATTCCTGCCAGATCTTTGGAACTAAACCACTTACGAGTAAGATCTTTAGAACCAATATTTTAGCGCCTTTGGGCTTCGCTGGAGTCTTAGCCTTTCAATGCGAATTCGTGTAGCGGCAACGTGCAAAATCTCTGGGGAGGACTCATCTCGAAACTATTCGCATTTTGCCTCTCTATACCTTAATTATAGCAATTCGGAACCCCGCGACTGGACACGTTGGCGGAGTTTATTTTCCCAGCGGATACATAGAGTTGCCGGGGAAATTCCTGACAGGGGGGCTTGACAAGTTTTTCCCGAAAATCAGTCGCGGAAAAACACCGATCTTGCGATGCAGCCCCTAAAGGGGCATTTGAATTCAAAAGAAGTTGCGGCATCGCTAAAGCGATGCCCTGATACGAATCTTGAGTTTTCGCAGCCTCTGAAGGCGTGCCTTTTCCAAAACCATTTATTCGATAGGTTCTGAGGGCTGAGGGCTTACCGCTTCACGTTCTCGCCTTCTTTAAACATGTACTTAATCGCGGGCTTGTAAATCATCAGGTTGGCGACGCCGTTGCGGTTCAGCTTGATGCAGTTCTTGTCGTACCACTCGATATAGCCGTGGACTTCCTCGCCATCGCGCAGCACGATGACCATCGGTGTCTTTGACTGCATCTGCTTCTGATAGTAGAAATTCTCGGCGTTGGTCTGTTCGCTGGGTGCGGACTTTTTGGCTGGGGCACCAGAGGGGCGGTCGCGATCTCTGTCCCTGTCCCTGCGCTCGGGGGCTCCGTGGTTGTGGCCGTGGTTGTTGACACCGTGTCCGTGGTTATTGGGCATATGATCCCCACGGGTTAGAGTCGGGCGGATGAGCTTGCGGTTGGCAAAGCTTTCCTGCTCCGAGGGTGATTCGGCCGGTATGGAGTCGAGCGTATCTTTCAAAGCGCACCACCTGCACGCCGTGGGCGGAATAAGCCACAACACTCAAGCCTTTTCAATTGTTGGGTCCAGAGGTGTGAACTGAGGGTTACGGTATCACAGCAGGGCGGGGTTGACAATATTTTGTGCAGTGCCGGAGGTGCAGTGTTGAAACCATCACCCCGGAGACGGCTTTGTCCAAGCGCCAGTGTAGCGCCGGCATCTTGCCGACTGTCCCGAGGGCGTCTTCGCCCTCGGCGCGGCGGGCGGGGACGCCCGCCGGACAGCCGCCGGGACGGCGGCGCTACGCCTGTTATTTTCGTTCGCCCCTTCTGGGCTTTGGTTTGGCACGCTTCCCCGAGTTGACGGCTGCCGGAAAGACGCGGGCGAAAATCTTATCGATGTTTTTGAGCTGGCGCTTCAGGTCGAAGGCGCGCTCGATCTTCGCCCGCGGCACTCTTTTGCCAATTTCGCGGTCGCCCAGAATCAGGTCGTGAAAATTCAGATTCTCCTTCCAGGCGCGCATCGCTTGGCCCTGCACCAGGCGGTAGGCATCTTCGCGGGAGATTCCACTCTCCACCAAGTCAAGCAAGAGCTGTCCACTAAACACCAGGCCGCGGGTGCTTTCGAGGTTCGCCAGCATTCGTTCGGGATAGACGAACATGGTTTCCAGCAGGGTGGCCGTCTTGTTGAGCAAGTAGTCGGCGAGCGTGGTCGAGTCGGGAATAATGATGCGTTCCGCCGAGGAGTGCGAGATATCGCGCTCATGCCACAGCGCGACGTTCTCGAATCCCGCCTGCGCATTCGATCGCACGACACGAGCCAGTCCGGAGATTTGCTCGCTGGTAACGGGATTGCGCTTGTGCGGCATGGCCGACGATCCCTTTTGTTTTTCGCTGAAGAATTCTTCCGCCTCGCGCACTTCGGTGCGCTGCAGATGGCGGATTTCGGTGGCAATCTTGTCAAGGGTCGAAGCAATCGTCGCCAGCGTCGCCAAATAAAAGGCATGACGGTCGCGCTGGATGACCTGCGACGACACGGCGGCAGCTTTCAACCCGAGCCGGGCGCACATCCTCTCTTCCAGTTCGGGCGTGAGATAAGCGAAGGTTCCGACCGCGCCTGAGAATTTGCCGACGCGAAGATCTTCGGCAGCGGCACGAAAGCGCGCGATGTTGCGCTGCGTCTCCGAATACCAGTTGGCGATTTTGAAGCCGAAGGTGATGGGCTCGGCATGGATGCCGTGCGTGCGCCCGATCATCGGCGTGTCTTTGAATTCCCAAGCGCGTCGTTCGAGCACCCCGGCGAGACGGTCGAGATCGGCCGCGATCAGCGCCGAGGCTTGCTGAATCAGCAACGCCTGCGCTGTATCGACGACATCGTTCGAAGTGAGGCCATAGTGGAACCAGCGGGCATGCGGTCCGACGATTTCGGCTACGGCAGTGGTGAAGGCGATGACGTCGTGCTTGACTTCGGCTTCGATCTCGAAGATACGCTCGACGCTGAAGTCGGCGCGGGCATGAATCGCCTTGGCCGCATCTTTGGGAACGATGCCGGCAGCGGCGAGGGTTTCGGTCGCGGCGACTTCCACCGCCAGCCAGGTGCGGAAGCGATTCTCGTCGCTCCAGATGCGGGCCATTTCGGGCCGGGTGTAGCGTGGGATCACGGTGTTGTCTCCTGAGGGGGAACTGGAGATTGTAAATCCCGCGCGGATTAAAAACACGCGGAGCTTGTCTGGGTGGGAAGTGCAAAAACCTTTACCACCAAGGGCACTAAGGTACACGAAGGGAGGGCCGGCAAAACTCATGCTATTCTGTGCAACGCATAGCAACGCTAGGGAGGCCAATGGCGCAACCGGTTAGCAACACGCGAGTGCAGACGAGAGATTCCGCGACGGCGCCAACATCATACAGCGGGCCGCTGGCGATCGTAACCACTCTGTTCTTCATGTGGGGATTCCTGACCTGCCTGAACGACATTCTGGTACCTCACCTGAAGTCGATCTTCGACCTTAGTTACACGAAGATCATGCTGATTCAGTTCGCGTTTTTTGGAGCGTACTTCATCTTTTCCATCCCTTCGGCCAAGATTATCGACTGGATTGGTTACCAGCGGTCGATGGTGGTGGGTCTTCTCACCATGGGATTGGGTGCGTTCCTGTTTGTGCCGGCGGCCAGCGCGCCATCGTACCCTCTGTTTCTGGGCGCGCTCATTGTGCTGGCCGCGGGCATCACTTGCCTGCAGGTCGCGGCGAATCCTTATGTCACGGTGTTGGGCAAACCCGAGACGGCTTCGAGTCGGCTGAATCTGACGCAGGCCTTCAACTCGCTGGGTACGTTTCTGGCGCCATTTTTCGGAGGACTGCTGATTCTAAGTTCGGCCCCGAAGGCCATGGATGAAATACGGGCCATGGCGCCTGACGTTCTGCAGGCATATCGATTGCACGAAGCGGCGACGGTCAAGATGCCATATGTGGGACTTGGAATTGTATTGGTCCTGCTAGCGGCCGCGATCGGCAGTTTCAAGTTGCCGACTATTGAACATGCTCAGCACAAAATCGGCGAGAAGGTGAACGATTCGATCTGGCGGCATCCGAATTTGATCTTTGGCGCGATCGGCATTTTTGTCTATGTGGGTGGGGAAGTTTCCATTGGGAGCTTCCTGGTGAACTACTTCGCCCAGCCTGAGATTGGTGGCCTGACGGAAAAGGTTGCAGCGAATTTCGTGGCGCTCTACTGGGGTGGCGCGATGGTCGGGCGCTTCATCGGTTCCGCACTCTTGCAGAAGTCGAGCACGCGTGGCCTGCTCGGCATTTGCGCGGTTTGCGCTGCCGCCCTGGTCGGCATCTCCATGCTCACGTCGGGTCACACCGCTATGTACAGCATCATCCTGGTTGGGTTCTTCAATTCGATCATGTTCCCGAGTATTTTTACTTTGGGGGTGGCCGAGCTTGGGCCGCTCACCGGCGATGGCTCCGGCATCATGATCATGGCGATTGTTGGAGGAGCAATTATTCCCGTGGCACAAGGGTGGATTGCCGATCATATCGGCATTCATCATGCGTTCTTCCTGCCCGTCATCTGTTACCTCTACATCCTGTATTTCGCTGTTAGCGGATCGAAACCAAACAGCGAGCGCTACGCCAAAGCATAACCATATGCCCTAGGTTCGCGCCCGTTTTCTGGGCGCTAACCTGGGCCCTCCGGAGGAACAAAAACTTGCGAACCATCACGCTCGCGTTTCTCGCTGTTTGTCTTATTACCTCAGCATCCGCCCAGAAACCAAAGCAAAATACCGAGTCCAAAAAACCAAACCCGCAGATGACCTCCGCCGCTCAATCCGCGGACGCTCAAAAAGACAAAGACGATAAGGACGATGACGAGGACAAAGGTCCCTGGAAGGGCCTCCAGTATCGCCTAGTCGGCCCTTTCCGGGGCGGGCGCGTTGTTGCCGTCTCCGGCGTAGTTGGCCAGGAGAATGTTTTCTATTTTGGCGCGGTCGCCGGCGGCGTCTGGAAGACCACCGATGCTGGCCTCAACTGGAAACCGATTTTCGATAAGCAAAAAGATGCGTCGCCCGCGATTGGAGCGATCGCAGTCTCCGAGTCCGATCCCAATGTGATTTATGTCGGAACCGGAGAAACCTGCATTCGCGGCAACATCGTTGGCGGCAACGGAGTTTACAAGTCGATCGATGCGGGCAAGACCTGGAAACTCGTCGGCCTGCCTGATACTCATGCCATCGGGCGAATTGCAATCAATCCCAAAAATCCGGATATTGTTTTTGTCGCCGCGCTTGGACATCCGTTTGCCGACAACGAAGAACGCGGTATCTTCCGCACGCAGGACGGCGGCAAGACATGGCAGAAGGTCCTATATAAGGACGCCAAGAGCGGCGGCATCGACGTCGGGTTCGATCCCAGCAACTCCAATATATTATTTGCCGCTCTCTGGCAAACCCGGCGCACTCCGTGGAGTCTCGACAGCGGCGGCCCCGGAAGCGGGCTTTATCGATCCATCGACGGTGGCACAACCTGGAAAGAACTCAAAGCCCACGGGTTGCCCGAAGGAATTCTTGGCCGCATCGGTGTCACAGTTTCGGGCGCGAATCCCAATCGCGTGTGGGCCGTCATCGAAGCGGAGAAGGGTGGAATCTATCGCTCGGATGACGGCGGCGATTCGTGGCACATTCTGACTGACGACCATCGTTTTCGCCAGCGAGCATGGTATTACTCGCACATATTCGCCGACCCTAAATCCGCGGACACGGTTTATATCCTTAATACCGCAGCCTATCGGTCGAATGACGGAGGCAAGACATTCACTCGCGTGCGCGCGCCGCATGGCGATAATCATGCGCTGTGGATCGATCCCCAAAATCCGAAGCGGCTGATCAATGGCAACGACGGCGGCGCCACCGTATCGATCGATGGCGGCGAAACCTGGACCAGTGTCTTCAACCAGCCCACGGCGCAGTTCTACCACGTCACGACTGACAACCGGTTTCCCTACACGATCTATGGTGCGCAGCAGGACAACTCGACCATTGCTATCGCGAGCGCCAGCCCTCTCGGCGGAATTGACCGTCCCGATTGGTATGACGTCGGGGGCGGCGAGAGCGGATACATCGCGCCCGATCCCACCGACCCGGAGATTGTCTATGCGGGCTCCTACGGCGGCGAGATCACGCGCTTCGATCATCGGACCTCCGAAGAGCAGTCGATCAATCCCTGGCCGGTCAATCCGATTGGATGGGCGGCTGCTGATGTCAAGCACCGCTTTCAATGGACCGAGCCCATCGTCTTTTCGCCGCACGATCCGAAGGCGATGTACTTCGCCGGCGAAGTGTTGTTCAAGACGAACGATCAGGGGATGAGTTGGACCATTATCAGTCCCGACCTGACGCGCAACGACAAAGCGAAGCAGGCGGCCTCGGGAGGCCCGATTACCAAGGACAACACCGGCGTCGAAGTCTACGACACGATTTTTTCGGTGGTGGAATCGCCCGCGCAGAAGGATCTCATCTGGGCCGGAACCGATGACGGATTAGTTCAGCTCACGCGCGATGGTGGAGCGCGCTGGGAGAACGTTACGCCAAAGGCAATGCCGGAGTGGGGAACGGTGAGCATGATCGAGGCTTCTTCGCGCGATGCCGGAACCGCGTATCTCGCAGTCGAACGGCACAAGATGGACGACTTCTCGCCTTACATCTTCAAGACTACGGACTTTGGGAAGAGCTGGACTAAGTTGATCGGCGGACTTCCGCCGAACGATTACGTTCATGCGGTGCGGATCGATCCTCGGCGTGCGAATCTGCTCTTTGCCGGGACAGAACAAGGTGTCTACATCTCCTTCAACGATGGCGCGGCGTGGCAGCCGTTGCAACTGAATCTGCCAACGGTTCCGATTAACGACCTCGTGGTCAAGAACAACGATCTGGTGCTCGCCACTCATGGACGCAGCTTCTGGGTGCTGGACGATGTCACTCCGCTCGAACAGTACGAAGATTCGATCCCGCAGCAGGAGGCGCACTTGTTTACGCCGGGCGCGGCGAATCACACTGCGTTTCGTGGGTCGTTTTTTGGGCCCAGCGGCAACTCGGGAAAGAATCCGCCCGCTGGCGTTGTCATTAGTTACTGGTTGAAAACATCGCTGAAGAAGCCCGAACAGAAACCTAAGGCGAGCGCGGACGAAGCGAGTTCCGCGACTGCTTCCGCTGAAGCCAAGAAACCCGATGGAGAATCATCGGATGCTCCGAAAATCACTTTGGAGATTCTCGATTCTTCGGGCAAGGTCATCCGCAAGTATCCGAAAAAAGAAGAACCTGACAACGATGAGGAAGAGTCCTTCAATCGCGACGCTAGTGGAGGGAGTTTGCCAGCGGACGCGGGCCTGAATCGTTTCGTTTGGGATATGCGCTATGAAGGAGCGACGAAAGTGCCCAAGGCTCCGCTGTGGGGCGGCGGCACGAACGGTCCGGTGGCGTTGCCTGGAACTTATCAGGCGCACTTGACCGTGCTGGGCAAGAGTTATACCGCGCCCATCGAGATCAAGGCTGATCCGCGGCTCAAAGTCACGCAGGATGATCTGGCCAGGCAATTCGATCTGCTGATTAAGATTCGCGACAAGGTCACGGAAACGGACGATGCCATTATTCAAATCCGCGACCTACGCGAGCAGATGAATGCGATCAATACGCGGCTCAAGGGCGATCCGCGCGCCAAAGTCATTGCCGATTCGGGCAAGGCGCTCGATAAGAAAATGACCGTAGTGGAAGAAGCGCTGATTCAGACCAAGGCCAAGAGCGGTCAGGATGTGCTGAACTTTCCGGTCCGGCTGAACAACGATCTGGTAGCGCTTGGCGGAGTCGTGGGCAGCGCCGACTCGGCTCCCACGAAGCAGTCGTATGAAGTCTTCGACATGGTCAGCCAGAAAGTCGATGAACAGCTTGCGAAATGGAAGGCTATCGTCGCTACCGATGTCACGGCCTATAACAGTCTTGTGAAACAGCAAGAAGTGCCGGCGCTGATGTTAAAAGCAGACGGCGGAAAGTAAGATGGACCGCAGGAGACCAAAAAGGCGCGGTTACTCCTCTAGGTCGGCAGAAGTGATGGCATCGCGGGATGCATGCCAGATGCGCAGGACACGCACGTGCTGCTCGTCCTTCTGGACATGAAAAATAATTCGGTACACACCGTTCCCTTTGCCAAACAGCAAATGGCGGGCGGGAAACCCAAGCTCTTTTGCCTCGGGAATTACGCGGCCACGGTGGGAAGCCTGCCCAGGCTGAAAATGGCTTCGAATAACCGGGTGAGCCACCTCTCGGCATGGAGGGGAGCCGCGGCGCGTATGCGTTCAAACGCCGCATACGCATCCGCCTCGGCGGGTGCGGTGAGACTAACGCGGTACGCCATACTTGGCCCGCATCTCGTCCAACACCTGGGCGGCGGGCTTCAGTTCGCCCCGATCCGCGCTCGCCATTCCCTCCTGAATGGCCGCCAGGGTTTCCATGTGGTGCAAGCGCTCTTGCATTAACTGGTAGCTCGCCGCGTCCTGCACAACGACCTCGGCCTTGCCATTTACGGTCAGCACTTCTGGAGCGTGTGTTCTCTTGAGGCGCGCAACATGCTTTTTGTGGTTCCGCAGGAAGTCGGTCAAGGAGTGGATTTTACGAGTATCGAGCATGGGAGGTTTTCGCTGTCGCCGGTTATTATCTGATAATTATATGTTGCCATGGCGGCGGGGAAAGTCAACGATATATTTCAAGCCGCGCCCTACCCAACCCTTTTGACCAGTTCCATACTCATAATCCTAGCGAAGCGATCCCAGGCAGGGTGGGTGGCCAACATTAGTGACCCTGAATACCCGATAACCGGGGGTGCGACACTTCTCACGCCTTTTGAGAAGTGGCCCGCCAAGGCGACTGCCCAACCGATCCGAGGACCAGCTCTAAATTTCCGTCTATCCGAAAACGGTGCATGTACATGCAAACGTGTACATCATGTACATACAATAACATTAATACAAAGCATTCCACGCCAATCACTTTGTAACTGCACCGTCGCCGTTCCCTCCTCAGCCGGCCACCGCCGCCGGCTTGCGGGTGTCGGCTGGCTGGCCCCAGCGGTCGATTTCCTGCGCGTCTACAACTGCGATGGCGGCGATGTTGACGATGTCTTCGACCTCCGCACCTCGCGCCAGCAGATGCACGGGCTTGCTCATGCCCATGAGGATGGGGCCGATCGTTTCCAGGCCGCCGATTTTTGAGAGCAGCTTGTAAGCGATGTTGGCGGAATTAAGATCGGGGCAGATGAGCACGTTGGCTCCGCCTTTGGCCCCATTGAGAGCGCTGAAGGGATACATTTCTTCCAGCATCTCCGGGGAGACAGCGACGTCGGCCATGACTTCGCCATCCGCGACGAGGGTGGGATCGGCCTTGTGGAGCAGTTCCACGGCCCTGCGAACTTTCTCGCATTGCGGATGTTTGGTGCTGCCAAAGCTCGAAAAAGAGAGCATGGCGATGCGGGGCACGACGTCGAAACGCCGCGCCGCTTCGGCCGCGCAGAGTGCGATTTCGGCCAGTTGTTCGGCGGTGGGATCGATATTTACGCTGGTGTCGGCGAGGAAGTAAATGTCGCCCTTGCGGGTGATCATTGCGTGAATGCCCGCAACCGTATGCAGACCTTCGCGCATGCGAACGATTTGCAGCGCCGGGCGAATCACATCGGGATAATGCTGGGTAACGCCCGAGACCAAGGCATCGGCATCGCCCATGTGCACCATCATTGAACCGAAAACGTTGCGATCATTGATCAGGGTGCGGGCTTCGCTCAGCGTGACGCCGCGACGCTGGCGGAGGCGGCAGAGTTCCTGCACATAGGTTTCGTGCTGTGGATAGTCGGATGGATTAATGACTTGCACGCCGTTCAGAGTCAATCCCAGATCAAGCGCTTTGGCCTTGATCACGGCGCTGTTGCCAAGCAGGATCGGTACCGCAATTTTCTCTTCGATCAGGGTGTGACAGGCGCGCAGAATTTTTTCGCTCTCGCCCTCGGGAAAGACGATCGATTTACTTTTGGCCCGCGCTTTGTGAATCATCACCCGCGAGATGCCGTGCGCTTTTCCGAGGCGCCGCTCGAGTTGCTCGCGATATTCGGCGAGGTCGACGGGTTCGAGAGCTACTCCGGTACGCATGGCGGCCTCGGCTACGGCGGAGGACTCCCAGATCAGCACGCGCGGATCGAAGGGCTTGGGGATCAGGTAATCGGGACCGAATTTCAGCCGTTCCACGCCATAGGCGCGGCAGACTGAATCGGGCACGTCCTCTTTGGCGAGAGCGGCCAGGGCTCGGGTGGCGGCCAGTTTCATCTCGTCGTTGATTGCGGTAGCGTGTACGTCGAGCGCTCCGCGGAAAATGAAGGGGAAGCCGAGAACGTTATTCACCATGTTGGGGTAATCGGAGCGGCCGGTGCACATAATGACGTCGGAGCGGCAGGCTTTGGCGTCTTCATAGGTAATTTCGGGGTCGGGATTGGCCATGGCAATTACGATCGGGCGCTCGGCCATGGAGCGCACCATATCCTGCGTCATCGCGCCACCAACCGAGAGGCCGAGGAACATATCCGCGCCGGCAACGGCTTCGGCCAGAGTGCGCAGCTTGGTCTCCTGCGCGAAACGCTCCTTATAGGGATTCATCCCTTCCTTGCGCCCTTTGTAGACGACCCCCTTGGTGTCGCACAAAGTGATGTTTTCGCGCTTCATGCCCAGGCGAATGTAGTGCTCGGCAGTGGCGAAACCGGACGCACCCGCGCCATTGACAACCAGCCGTATTTTGCCGATGTCTTTATTTACTACTTCCAAAGCATTCAGCAGTGCCGCGCCGGAAATGATGGCGGTGCCGTGCTGATCGTCGTGGAAGACGGGAATCTTCATCGTCTTTTTCAAAGTCTCTTCGATGTAGAAACATTCCGGAGCCTTGATGTCTTCGAGGTTGATGCCGCCGAAGGTCGGCTCCAGAAGTTGGCATAGCTTGATGACATCTTCGGGATCGTGGCTGTCGACTTCGAGATCGAAAACGTCAACGTCGGCGAAGCGTTTGAAGAGGACGGCTTTGCCCTCCATGACCGGCTTGCCGGCGAGCGGGCCAATATCGCCCAGGCCGAGAACGGCGGTTCCGTTGGTGACGACGGCAACCATGTTTCCGCGGGCAGTGTATTTGAAGGCGTCCTGCGGATTCTTCTGAATCGCGAGGCAGGGTACAGCTACGCCCGGCGTATAGGCCAGGCTCAAGTCGCGTTGTGTGCGGCACGGTTTGGTGGCGGTAACTTCAATTTTTCCCGGACGCGACCCAAAATGGTAGTCGAGCGCTTGCTGCTTGGTGAACGACATGGTTCTCTCCAGGGTGTTCAATTTTTGGCCGGAGGCGGCTCGCGGATCCGATTCGCGAAGGCATGATGGTGGGCCGGGGGCGACCAAGATTAGTCTGCGACTGGGCGGGAATCGTGACAGTGATCCCCATCACAGTCGAAGGCCCGCCAACTTTCGGGTGATAGTTGGGGGACCCGACCTAAAATGACTGCTACGTTTCTCTGAAACTTGGGCTTATCGCAGGCTCGGTTTTAGTTCAAGTTGTCGTGTCGTACTCCATAGTTGAAGCTGCTGGACTCGTTCAGGGCGCCCAGGTTAGCGCCCAAAAAACGGGCGCGAACCTGGGGCACACCGCACACTGTGTATTTCCGCTAGAAAGTCACCCGCACACCGAGTTGGGCGGCGAAGGGGATTCCCACCGTGGTGCCGGGGCCAAAGAAGTCTCCGAGAGCGCCGGAAGGAAATAGCAGCTGCTTTGGATTCGTGACGGCGACCGGCGCGCACGAAGAACCATAAGGGGTTCCGGCAATGGTGCAGATATTCTGAACGTTCGCCAGATCGTCAACCGCCTTGGGCAACGCGGAAATATCGGTGACGTAGTTCGCGCCGGGATTGTTGCGGTTGAAGAGATTGAAAAGTTCCGCGAAAGGATCGATGCGCAAGCGGTCACCAACTTTTATGGGGCGAGTTATGCGTAAGTCGGCCTGGATGAAAGGCGTTCCGCGAAACTGATCGAGCGTGGTCTCGGTGCCGTTGACGACCGCTCTCGTTCCCGCCGGCGTGGTCAAAGTGATGGGGCGGGCGCTCTCGGCTTGCGTGATCGTACTGACTTCGAAACCGCCGGGGATATGAACCGTTCCGGCTAGGACGAAGCGGTGGGTGACGTCTTCACCGGACGGGCCGTAATCGCCCGCAGCAAAGGGATGGAGGGGATCGCAGACTCCATTCACGTAATCGAACAGCTCACCTAAAAAGCACCCCCAAGTCTGGGCGCGCGAGAGCGTGTAGTGGGCGATGAGGCTGAAGCGGCGGGAGACGTTCCCCTGCGCCACGATCATCAAGGAGTTGTAGCTGGAGCGGTTGTCGGACTTGAACAGATTAAGGTTGGGAACGACGCTCGCTTGATCGGTATAGTAGCTCGGGTCTGAAGTGGGGATGAGCGGCGTGTAAATGTTTCCGTTCCCTGTGCCATCATCGCTGGTGTAATTGTAACCACGGTAGCCGTGGTTGCCCTGCTCATGCGTGTAGTCCGCGCTTATCGTCCAATGCTCGTTGAAGGCGTGCTGGACGCCCCCCGTAATGTGAATGGCATACGGCGTTTTGTAGTCCGAAGTGATGAGATTTCCAGTCGCGGTGTGTCCACCCTGGAGGCACCCTGTTCCAGTGAGAGAGTAGACACCACCGGTTTCCTGCAGAGCGCAGGTTCCCGTTGCTTTATTGGAATTGTTCACGCCCTGAAAGGCGGTGGCCCATCCGCCTTGCGCGAGATCGTTGTAAAACATGCCGAATCCGGCGCGAATCACGGTTTTTTCGCTACCGCCGGGAGAGTAGGCAATTCCCAGGCGGGGGGCGATTTGTTTGCGGTCGTCGTGCGGCGCGCTGGACGCCAGCGGGATTTGCAGCGCCTTCAAGGTAATAAGAGCGCTGTTCTGGTTTTGACTTCGGCCCGACCCTTCGAATAATCCGAAAGTCGTCTGGTAGCGCAGACCGTAGTTGACGGTCAAATGGTGCGTGACACGCCATGAGTCCTGCGCGTAGAGGCCGAGGCGCTGGACGTTTTGCGAAAAGCTGCCATCGCCGGCGGGGGTGGGGGTACAGGTAATACCGGAAAGGGGATCCGGCGGCGGGTCGCACGGGTCATTTGGATTGGGTGGAACGAAGTAGAATTGCGACTCGTTGGCGGCGTAGAAACTCGGGTCGGAAGGATACTGGATGAGCTGTTCCGCGTTCGACGCAAAGGCTCCGCTCAACACCGGCTCGTGAATAAAGTTGATTCCGAATTTAAGAGCGTGGCTTCCCGCAACATGGCTGAGATCGTAGCGGAATTGATACTTCTCCTGATTACGCAACGACGGGAAAAGAGTGATGGGCGTGGCGAACTGGTTGTCGCCGAAGGTTTCGAAACCGGAAATGGTGAGCGACGTAGCGCTGAAGGGAAATGCCAGCGCGAAGCCGAGATCCGAGTTGCGCGTCTGGGTAAGGTGCAAGAGGCCGGCATCAAAAACAAAATTGCCCAGCCACGTCGGGCTGAAGGAATAGGTATTGCTGAGCACGGTGTTCGAATAGTTGTTGTGTGTGGTCAGTCCGGTGGAAGGGAGCGTGGCCTGCGCCACCAGCGCATTGTGAGTGATGTAACTGTCCTGTGATGTGCGCAGAAACCATTGCGATTTCGACGATTGCGCCCAGTCAAAACGGATGGAGCTGAGGTAGTCGCGGAAAGGTACCGGGACGTTTTGCGGAACCGCGATGGCAGGCACGCCGGTAATCAATCCGTCGGCGGCCAACTGCGCGAGCGCATCGAATTCTGAAGTGCTGGCAGGACTGTAGGCGATGCTGGCATTCTCATGCACATGCTCGAAGGAAGCAAAAACCCAGAGTTTGTTTTTCTGAATCGGTCCGCCGATGGTGCCGACGTAGTTTTCGCGCGAGAAGGGCTGCTTGGGATTGGGCGCGGGATTCTCGATGGGAAATCGGGCATTAAGGTCGGCCGCTCGTACATACACGGAGGCATTGCCATGCCATTCGTTGGTGCCGCTCTTGGTGGTGATGACGACCGATCCAGCGGTAGTGCCGCCGGTGTCGGCGTCTTCGTTGGCCGTCCGCACGGCAAACTCGCGGATCGTCTCAGGAGAAAAGTTTTGCAGGAAGCCGCCAATGAAGTCGTCGGAGTTATCGCCGCCGTCAACAGACAGGTCGTTGTTCAGGCCGGAGCTTCCGCCGGTGGAAACGGCGGTGATACGTGCCTTGGTGGGATCGGAGGGCTCGACGGGCTCGGTTCCGGGCACGAGATAAGCGATGTTGGCAAAGCTTCTGGCCGCGAGCGGAAGCGTTTCCAGATCGCGCGTAGTGACCACGCCCTGATGCACGGCGCTGGCGGTATCAATGGACTCGGTGGTGATTGACGACGCGCTTCCCTGAACCGTCACGGTCTCGTGCCCACTCACCGGGGTGAGCGTGACCGTGATATCGCGCACGACGCTGACGGCAACATCGACATCGGCGGTAGCTGCGGCAAAACCCTTGGCGGCGACGGTGACGCGATAGGGGCCGGGGAGCAGGCCCTCAATGCGGAACTCTCCTCGGTCGTTGGCGATGAACTCGCGAGTCGCGGATGATCCCTTGGATTCGACAGTGATCTGAGCTCCGGCGACGCGGGCGGAGCTTGCGTCCTGAACCTCGCCGCGGAGCGTGCCGTTCGGATTCTGAGCGGGCAGGAATGGAGCGCTGCTCGCGATGAGAGAGAGGAGCAACGTCAGGATGAAGGCTCGGAACAGAGTAGTGGATTTAAACGTTTTAGTGTGCGGGAACCTAGCGAGCATGAAAAGACCGTCCGGGAAACAAGGAATTTACGCTTTGAATGTGGCTGACACGAAGCAAGCCAGCTAACGAGCGTAACGACTAGCGCCCACTACTACCAGCGATAGTGCCTGAATGGAGCGGCTCAGTTTTACCGGCGCATCCCCTCAGCGGATTGAGAGGCTGCTGAATGATTCGACCTTTAGTCCCTCAGCCCCTAAAGGGGCATTGATTGTATTGGTCTTGCAATATCGCTAAAGCGATATCCTGATACGAACCGGCTTTTTAAGCAGCAGCTGAAGCCGAAGGGAAAAATCGGGGCTTACGGCGCGGCTGAAAGCCGCGCCCTTTCAAGACAGGCTAAAAATTATCATTACCGATCAGCGGACAAGCCACTCGGTGACTTCATGGGTCAACGCGAGGGCCCAGCCGTAGCTGGCGAAGAGGAAGAACAAAGCTACCAGCGAGGGAGGAATCAGATACCACGAGCGCATGCGCGCCGGGTAAGCTTGTATGGTCTCATCCCATGCGAGAAGGCGAGCGACGCGGGCCCGGATCGAGCCGGTGACGAAGCCGACGGTGCAGACGGGAGCGGCTTCGACCGGAACCAGGCGAGAGAGTTTTACCAGAGCCGCGGCCAGGTCGATGGCGTCGCCGAGATTCTCTACTGCGGCATCATCGGCGGCCAGTTCGGCCGCTTCGGACCATGCGCTCTCCAGTTTGGCCATGCCGGGAAACGGACAGAAACGGAAGAGCAGTTTTTTCAGGTTGTCCCGAGACTGCATGTGCGCCAGTTCATGCTTGAGCGCGATGTGCAGTTCGTCGTGGTTCAAGAGCGCTACGGTGGATTCAGAAACCAATACGCGCGGGTTGCGGAGGCCGATAAGAGTGAGGGGCGGGACGGGACCTCTGGAACAGTAGGTTTTGGCCAACAGGTTGGCATCGGCTTCCCCTTGCAGAGGATGCGCGCCTTCGAGCCAGCGAGCCACCACGCGAGAAGTTTTCGCCTGGGCGGTAATGACGCGGAAACAACCGGCCGCAATCAGCAGCAGGGCGCAAACGCCGAGTGCGAGCGGCATCGTGCCCATGCCTTCATTAATTGCGCGCGGCTCCAGCAATTGGAACGACGGCACGACCAACACAAACGTGACGATCACTGAAGCCGTTAAAGGAAGGATTCGCAGGGCGAAGAGCAAGGCCGCGACGCTCTTCTCCGAGGCCCGCAAGCGCTTCAGCGAGCGCCACGCCAGCGCTACCACCGCGGAGAGCAGACCATAAACGAGGACGAAAAAAGTGAGCGAAACGGCGATTTCGCGCAGCGCGAACATCAGCGTGGCTCCGGTCGTCGGGTTTTGTTGGTCTTTATTTCCGCCTCGGCTCCCCGGCTCTGCAGTTCGCGGCGTTTGCGTTCAACCAGAAGCTGCAGCTCGTCGAGCAGTTGCGCATCATGGGCGCTGAGCGCCTCCACCAGATACGACAGCGGCAAGGACGATGCGTCGCCCGAACTCAAGAGTTGACGGATGCTGTCGAGCGCGCTGTCCCGTTGAAATTCTTCCGGCGTGTGGCGCGGCGTGTAACGGAATGCTCTGCCTTCGGGGACGCGGTCGAGGAGGCCTTTCTTGTAGAGGCGGTCCATCGTGGTCATGACCGTGGTATAGGCCTGATGGATATTCCCATCCGCGAGGAACTCGCGAACCGTGGCGCTGCCCTGCGACCAGAGCTTCTCCATGACCTGTTGCTCGAAGGGACCGAGCTCAGGCCGGGATGAGGAACCGAAGATGGAGAAGGCTTTGGTCATGAATCCTGGATGCTGCAACCGGCACTGAGCCGGAGTTTTGATTGTAACTCAGGGTGTCAAATGCAGCCGGCGAAATGCTCGTTATTTCTGGGCTTCGCTCACTCGTTCTCCAGTCGTTTTCGCGCCTGCTCCAGCGCCGTCTTTTCAGCGCTGCTCACTTTCGGATACTTCAAGTTCATGGCTTGGAGCGCATCGGCGATGGCGTGCGAGACAACCAGCCGGGTGAACCATTTGTTGTCCGCCGGCACGACGTACCAGGGCGCATAGTGGGTCGCGGTGTGCCGGATCATATCTTCGTACGCATCCTGGTAATCGTCCCAGCACTCGCGCTCCTTGACGTCTGCGGAAGAAAACTTCCAATTCTTTTCCGGATTGTCGAGCCGCTCCAGGAATCTCTTCTTCTGCTCCTTCCTCGAAAGATGCAGGAAGAACTTGACGACGGCGATCCCGTTGCGCGTCGCGTAGCGCTCACTGTTATTGATGTCTTCGAAGCGCTCTCGCCAGAGGTGTTTCGTCACCAGCGATGGCGGCAGTTTTTCATTCTCCAGCACCTGGGGATGAACGCGCACGATCAGCACCTCTTCGTAATAGGAGCGGTTGAAGATGCCGATTTTGCCTCGAGGCGGCATGCACTTCGTGGTTCGCCACAGATAACCGTGCTGCAGTTCGTCCGCCGACGGCGCTTTGAACGACCGTACCTCGACTCCCTCCGGGTTCACCCCTGACATCACGTGCTTGATCGTCCCATCTTTGCCGGCCGCGTCCATGGCCTGAAAAAGCAGCAGCAGCCCCCAACGGTCTTGGGCGGCGAGAACGTCCTGCAGGTCGCTTAGCTTCTTAACGCCCTCGGCCAGAAGCTCTTTGGCTGCCGGCTTCAATTCATCCTTCAAGCCATGCGTATCCGCCGGATCGTGATCCTTGAGGCGGAAGTGCCGGCCGTCTTCCACGCGATAGCGCTTGAGCAGTTTGTCGATGTTCATGGGTTGATTTTAGCGGGCTTTGATGACGCCTGGCATTCATTTTGTCATCCTGAGCGGAGCAAGGACCTCACGAAGTGAGGTCCTTGCGGAGTCGAAGGACTCCTACTTTTGCAAACGCTCTTGTCGAGAGTTCCCACTCGTAATGGACTTCGGCACGCGAGCCGCGATTCGAACGCGCTGGCACTGCGGAGGAAATCTGTATGAGTAGGGGTCCTTCGACTACGCAGAACGACTCGCTTCGCGAATCGTTCTGCTTCGCTCAGGATGACATCGGGAGTGGATCAATGTTGATTGGTATAGACCGAGCTATTCGGAGTGGGTTCATCATATTCGCGGCCATACTTATTCTTGTGCGCCATGCGCCCGCCACTCAGTTCCGGAACCCGGATCACTCCCAACGAGGAAGCATTTTCCGCGATCGTAACTTCGCGCGTAACCGGCTGAGCGTTTTCCGGACCCATGCCCTCGCTCCAGATATGCAACAGATAACGTCCGAAGGGAACGTCGGGCAGGCTCAGTTGACCGTCCACGTTTGAAATGGCATACAACGGCGTGGTGAGGGTGATGACGACGGCGCTCATCTCCGGATGAATATTGCAGAAAATATAACTGATGCCGGACCGGTCGAAGCGCACCATGCGCGTGGTGCCCGCTTCATAGAGGCCAAGGTCGAATCTCTTTCCTTCGAAAAGTGAGAATACGTTGTGGAAGAACGGATCGCGGTTGGGAAACTCCACCAACGATCCGGCGGGCACCACCAGAATGTGGGGATCAAAGGTTTTATTCTTCTGCACCAGGCGTAAAGTTTGCACGGGCGGGGCGGGCATACTCGCGCCGGAATCGTCCGCCGAATCGTTACTCGTGGATGCGCCGACCATCGGGGTCAGCCACACTACAGTTACGGGTATGGTTCCATGCCGCTTCCTTCCAGTGTTCGGGGAACCGGCAACCTCAACCCGTCCGCGTACCGTTGTCGCGGCCAGGGTGGAGGCGGCGGGCGTGGCTGCCGCCAAGGGCGCGGGCTGTGGGCAGACCACGGCCGCCGCGGCCCACAACATCGCAATCCCGACTACAATTCGTCGCTGGCTCATCGTTAATATCAATATCGAACGCCCGGCTGGCTTACCGATGGCCCATGGTATCAGTTGCTCAAAAAAAAACTCCCATCATCAGATTGAGGTGCCCCGCGCTATTGCTGCCCGCGTCCAGCATGGAAGTCGTCAGATGCCGGTATTCAGCGGAAAACAACAGGTCCGAACGGGGCCGGTAAATCATATTTACAAAGCTGCCCTGATTTTTCGCAAGGCTGGCGTCTCCGTACGATACCGTGTAGGGAAAATATCTCAGGTCGCTGGCATAGGGGTTCTCCATGCCAAAGGCGGCGTTGAATTCCCATTTATTCGCGGGGCGATATTTCAGCTGTGCCCAGCCGCCAACAGTATTCAGCGCCTCCACCTGCGTGGTGGGCGAGGTCGGGTCGCCGCTGAAAAGCACGCTTTGTCCGAATGCGCCGTAGAGACCACCGATTGCCCGGCCACGATAAAACTTTCCGCTCAGGGAAAACTGGCGACTCAGCGGGAGCGCAATGTCGGCCATCCCGGCCCAGCCATCGACGTTGCGGTTGAAACCATAATCCTGGCGGCTGTAGAAGCCTCCAGCGCCAATCTGCAAAGG
>OBLW0100001314.1_pt1 | contig 21193 bp, 17 predicted proteins | sample 1520161 | NCBI WGS metagenome assembly OBLW01 (sample SAMEA3539309, study PRJEB22396) | soil metagenome | biome: tundra; feature: field; material: soil | place: USA | collected 2010-05 | depth 0.15 m | reverse complement strand
CGGTTTGCACCCGACCGTGCCGGTCACGGCGGCCGGCTTACGGATCGAGCCCCCGGTGTCGGTGCCGATCGCCAGCGGCGCCTGATAGGAGGCGACGGCCGCCGATGACCCGCCGCCGGACCCGCCGGGGATGCGCTCAAGATCCCACGGGTTGTGCGACGGACCGTACGCGGAGTGCTCGGTCGAGGAGCCCATCGCGAACTCGTCCATGTTGGTCTTGCCCAGGATCGGCATGCCGGCAGCCTTGAGCTTGGTGACGATCGTGGCGTCATACGGCGGGATCCAGCCCTGCAGGATCCGGGATCCGGCCGTGGTGGGCAGGCCCTTGGTGGTCGCGATGTCCTTCACGGCGATCGGCACCCCGGCCAGGATGTGGAGCTCCTCGCCGGCCATCCGGCGCTGGTCGATGTCGCGCGCGGTCGCGAGCGCGCCCTGGGCGTCAACGTGCAGGAACGCCTTCACCGAACCGTCCACGGCCTCGATGCGGTCCAGGTGCGCCTGGGTGGCCTCGACTGCGCTGATCTCCTTGCGGGACAAGCGGTCCGCGAGCTCGGCGGCACTGGCTCGGGTGATATCAGAAGTCACAGGTGAACCTTTGCTCGGAGGTACGAGGCGAACGGCGTGCAGGTAAGCAGCGACTCAGTCCTCGTCCAGGATCCGCGGGACGGAGAAGCGCTGCTGCTCTGAGGCGGGCGCAGCAACCAGCACCTCGGCCGCGGTCAGGCTGGGGCGCACCACGTCGGGCCGGGTCACGTTGGTCAGCGGCAGCGGGTGCGAGGTCGGAGGGACGTCGTCGGTGGCCAGCTCGCTGACGCGCGCGACGGACTCCAAGATGATGGCCAGCTCACCGGACATCTTGTCGAGCTCCTCGTTGCTGAGGTCGATGCGTGCGAGCATGGCCAGATGGGCGACCTCGTCGCGGGAGATTGCGGACATGCATCGAAGTCTAGTGGGCGCCCACGAGCCGGATGCGGCATCCTCGGCGGAGGGTTAAGTGCGGCAGCAAGATGAGGTAGGTGCCGGTACATTCCACCGGGGTCCTGGCAGGAGATAGTCACAGGATTTGTGTGGTCAGCCGCGAAGGCGCGGCCCAGATGCCCATGTGGATGGCTCCAGGAACGGACGGTCATCGAAGGGGCGCCGGGTCGTTGACGCGCGGGACCTCATTGCTGTCCTCGTGCAAGCCGGCACGGTCCAGAAAATTCCCACTGGCCCACTTGCCCAAAGTGGGAACCGAACATACCTGTGTGTTGGTCTCCACCAGCTACAGACATGGACGTGTCGCCGTGAGCACCTTGATCGAGACCGACGGTCGGAGCCGGGCCGTGATCCCCGGCCACAGGAACCAGCGCTTCCTGCTCCAGGAAGACGAGGACGGCAGCCTCCTGCTGCAGCCCGCCAGTGTTGTGACGGATGCGCAGCTGGAGTACGACGGCGACCCCGAACTGCGGGCGCTGCTCGCACGGGCAGCGCAGTCTTCAACGGTGCACCGTAGCCGCCAGCGCCGCCAGGCGTGAACTCCGCCGACGGGCAAGGACGGCGCCCGGGCGGTCTTCACCGCGCTGCTCAGCGACCTGCCTTCGGCGGCCTGGCAGCTGGACACGGTGTTCGCCGACCACGTGCTCCACCTGGAGTGGAAGGCGACCGGAGGCGGCCGCAAGTCCGAGGATGCCATCGACACGTTCGTCTTCAAGGACGGCATGATCGCGGTACAGACCGTCTTCTACACGGTGCAGCCGGCCTGAGGCTGACCTTGCGTCCCGGCCCACCGACGGTGAGCCGGGACGCAAGCAGACCCCAGGCGCGGCCGACCCTAGGCGCCGCAGAGCTGCGGGGTGCTCGGCGGGCCGACGTCGCCCGGCGGGTCCTCCAGCAGCCCGGCCAGTGAGCGGGCCCAGTCGAGCAACCCTGGGACGTCGATCCCGTAGGGCGGTTCGTCGGCGTACCCGCAGATATGCTCAGCCCCGCGCAGCAGCACAGCTGCGGCCCCGGCGTTGTTCCCGCGCAGTGCGTGGGTCAGGCCGACCGCCAGCTGGGCCAGCCCTTGCCACAGGTCCCGTTCAAGGTCCGGAGCTGCCTTCCAGGCGGCTTCCAGAACCTCGTGGGCATGGAAGGGCAGGCCCTCGTCCAGGAGTCGCTGAGCTTCGGTCAGAGTCTGCGCCGGTGACAGGACCAGATCGTCGCGAACCCGAAAGACTCCGGAGTCTCCCCGGGCAAGCGGGCGTCCCAGCGCATCGCGCGGGCGGGCGTTGCGCGGCCTGCCGGCCGCGTCCCGCTCTCGTGCAGGGCTCATCGCGCCTCCTGGTCATCGTCATGGTCCTGGTCCTGGTTCATGAGGTCGTGCTCGCTGTTGGCCGCCGACTCCCCGGAGGCCAGCAGCGCGCGAAAGCCGGCCTCGTCCAGGATCGTCAGCCCGAGCTCGGCCGCCTTGTCGGCCTTGGACCCCGGGTTCTCCCCCACCACCACGTAGTCGGTCTTCTTGGAGACCGTGCCTGCCGCCTTGCCGCCGCGGGACAAGATGGCCTCCTTGGCCTGGTCGCGCGAGAAGCCTTCCAGCGAGCCGGTGACCACGATGGTGGCCCCGGCGAGGGTCTTGGGGCTTGACTCGTCGACCTCATCGGCCATCGCCACCTCGGCCTTCTTCCACTTGTCCACGATCTCCACGTGCCACTGGTGGGTAAACCACTCCTGGACCGACTCGGCGATCACCGGGCCGACCCCCTCCACACCGGCGAGCTCCTCCAGGGACGCGGCCCGGATGGCGTCCATCGAGGCGAAGTGCGCCGCCAGCGCCCGTGCGGCGGTCGGACCCACATGGCGGATCGACAGTGCCACGAGCACTCGCCACAGGGGCGCCTTCTTGGCAAGTTCGAGGTTGGCGATCAGCCTGGCTCCGTTGGCCGACAGCACCTTGGGCTCGAGCCCGGCCTCACGTTCCTTCTTGGCCGCCGCCCGGGTGTAGAGCGGCGCCTGCGCCACCTGCGCATCGGTCAGGGTGAACAGGTCGCCCTCGTCGGTAAGCACCTTGGCCTCAAGCAGCGCGGTCGCGCCCTCCCAGCCCAGGGCCTCGATGTCGAAGGCTCCGCGGGAGGCCAGCGCAAACAGCCGTTCTCGTAGCTGGGCCGGGCAGTACCGGGAGTTGGGACAACGGATGTCCTTGTCGCCCTCCTTCTCCACCGCCAGCACGGCGGCGCACTCCGGGCAGTGCGTCGGCATCTGGAACGCACGCTGGGTCCCGTCTCGCAGGTCGACGACCGGCCCCACGATCTCGGGGATCACGTCGCCGGCCTTGCGCAGCACGACGGTGTCACCGATCAGCACACCCTTGCGGACGACCTCGAACGCGTTGTGCAGGGTGGCCATCTCGACGGTGGAGCCGGCGACCTTGACCGGCTTCATCACCCCGAACGGCGTCACGCGCCCGGTCCGCCCGACGTTGACCCGGATGTCCAGCAGCTTGGTGGTGACCTCCTCGGGCGGGTACTTGTAGGCGATGGCCCAGCGCGGTGCCCGCGAGGTCGAGCCGAGGCGGCGCTGAATCTCCACCTCGTCGATCTTGACGACGATGCCATCGAGCTCATGCTCGACGTCGTGCCGGTGCTCGCCGTAGTGGTCGATGTACTCCTGCACGGCCGCGACGTCGTCGAGCACCCGGTAGTGGCGCGAGACCGGCAGGCCCCAGCTTGCCAGCACGTCGTAGGAATGGCTCTGTTGGGCGATCGCGAAGCCCTCATGGGCACCGATGCCGTGAACGAGCATCCGCAGCGGGCGGGTGGCGGTGACCCGGGGGTCCTTCTGCCGCAACGACCCGGCGGCTGCGTTGCGGGGGTTGGCGAACGGCGCCTTGCCCGCCTCCACCAGCGACGCGTTCAGCTCGGCAAACGCCGCCACCGGGAAGAAGACCTCCCCGCGGATCTCGATCCGCTCCGGGTGGTTCGACCCGGCCAGCCGGTGAGGGATGCCCTTGATGGTGGCGACGTTGTTCGTCACGTCCTCACCGGTGCGACCGTCGCCACGGGTCGCGGCCCGGACCAGCCGACCCCGCTGGTAGAGCAGGTTGATGGCCAGCCCGTCGATCTTGAGCTCGCACAGGTAGTGATGTGCCGGGCTACCCGCCGAGGCCACGTCGCGCTCCACTCGCGCGGCCCAGGCCGCGATCTCGGCCGGGCTGAAGGCGTTGTCCAGGCTGAGCATCCGCTCGAGGTGCTCGACCGCCGCGAAGTCCGTGGAGAATCCCGCGCCGACCTGCTGGGTGGGGCTGTCGGGGGTCCTCAGCTGCCCGTACCGGTCCTCCAGGGCGTTCAGCTCGCGCATCAGGGCGTCGTACTCGCCGTCGCTGATGGTCGGCGCATCCTTGACGTGGTAGCTGAACTGGTGGGCGCGCACCTGCTCGGCAAGCTCGGTCCACTGATGGCGGACCTCGAGGGGAACGTCGGTCTGCAGGTCGGTCACAGCCATATCCTGCACCATGGGCAGGCCAGTTCAGCCCCTGCTGGAGCGCCCAATCAGCACCGCGGCCCCCAGGACCACGGCGGCGCCGGCGAACTGGGGCCAGGCCAGCCGTTCGCCCAGCACCAGGACGCCAAGGGCCACCGATACCAGGGGGATGAGGTAGGTGACCGAGGAGCCGACGGTGGGGCCAGCCTGGCGGACCACGTCGTACTGGAAGGACATCGCGATGCCGGTGCCGACGACCCCCAGGGCAAGCACCGCCAGCAACGGCACCAAGACCGAGCCGCCACTGGTGTTGGCGTGCAGGGACCACGGCGCCGCCAGGGACAGGTGGGTGCCCTGGATGAGCCACCAGATCGTCAGGGCGACCAGCATCTGGGCGGCGGAGGTCAGCATCTGGGCGGCGGGCAGGGTGAGCCCACCGAAGTCCGCCCGGCCCAGGAAGCGTTTGGTGTAGATCCAGCCCAGCCCATAGGACGTGCCGGCGACCAGGGTCATGCCGAAGCCCAGCAGGTCTGGTCGCCCCAGCGACGCCCAGGGCTGCATGATCACCAGGACCCCGAGGAAGCCAATGAGCACGCCGATGATCTTGCGCGGCGCGATCTTGTCGACCGGCAGCAGCAGCAGGCTGAACATCACCGTGGCGATGGGGGTGATCGAGTTGCCGATGCCGGCCAGCGCCGAGCTGATCCGCTGCTCCCCCAGGGCGAACAGGCTGAACGGCAGGCTTCCCAGGAAGAAGCCGGTCACCATCAGGTGGCCCCATACGCGCCGCTGACGGGGCAGCCGGCCTCCGGAAGCGGTGAGCAGGATCAGCAGGACGACCGCGCCACTGAGGATGCGCAGCCCGGAGATCTGCAGGGGTGCCAGCGAACGCAGGCCGACCTTCATCAGCAGGAAGCTCGAGCCCCAGATGAACGCCAGCGCGGTGAACTTCAGCTGCCAGGGGACCCTGGTGGCCTTCATCGTGGCGGGCACGCTGGGGACGGCGGCTCTGGTCGGGGCGGTCATCGGGTCGCGGGGGTCAACAGGTCGTGGGATGTGGTCGGTGCAGCCATCTGAGGTCAGCTTCCTGCGGTCTCGGTCAGTGCCAGGGCCGCGTCCACGGCCAGTCGTTGAACGCTGCGGGCACCTTCGGGTGTGAGCCCGGCCAGGCCGCAGGCCGGCGTGAGGCTCACCGTGGACAGATCCGGGCGCGGCAGCCCGACCCTGCGCCACGCCTGGACCAGTGGCCCGATGACGTCACTGACCCCTGCCCGGGCACCGACCGCCGCGCCATCAGTGCGGATCACGCCGGCCCACAGGTCCACGCCGGCCTCGACGGTGGCAGCCAGGGACTCCCAGCCTTGGGCAGTCAGCAAGGCGATGTCCACCGACACGGCCTTGACGCCGGTGTCCCTCAGCAGCACCAGCGGCACATCAGGTGCGCAGCAGTGCACGACGGTATACCGGTCGCCGGCCGCCGCGACCACGTCGCGCAGTCCCTCGGCCGCAGTGGTGGGGTCCACTGCGCGGATCCGCCCGAAGCCCGATGCCGTGGGCAGTCTTCCGGCCAGGACCGCCGGAAGGCCCGGTTCGTCGATCTGGACCACGAGGTTGGCCTTGGGGACGAGCTGGGCGACCTCGCCCAGGTGGACCCGCAGCCCCTGCGCCAGGGACGCGATCACGTCGCGGGTGGCGCCCGCGTCGACCACCGAGCGCTCGCCGCGGTGCAGCCAGATCGAGGAGGCCAGCGTCCAGGGCCCGGCGATCTGCACCTTCAGGTCGCCCTCGTACCCGTCGAAGGCCTCGGCCAGCTCGTCGAGGTCCTCGCGCAGCAGCCCGGACGTGCGATGGGAGTCGTGGCCGGGGCGGTCGACGAAGCGCCACCCCATCGGCTGCAGGTCGACGGCCAGGTCCGCCAGCATGCCTGCGCCCCGGCCGATTATGTCGGCGCCGGGCCCGCGCGCGGGAAGCTCCGGCAGGTAGGGCAGCCCGTCCTCGCTGAGCAGGTCCCGCACCGCCGTCACCGCCTGGCGTACGTCGGTGCCCGGCCATGACCCGATCCCGCTGGCTGTGCTCACCTCGAGAGCCTAACCGGGCGCTGGCGAGGTTCTGGTCGGTGCCGTGCTGGTCGCTGCCGTGCTGGTGGCTTCCGTGCTCCTGGTTGCCCTGGCGATGGTCGCAGATCCGACCACCCGGGTCCCGTCGTACAGGACGACTGACTGACCGGGTGCCACACCGCGCACAGGTCGCTGCAGGCGCACCTGGACCTGCTGCCCGTGCGCCCAGGCGCTGGCCGGGATCTCCTGCCCGTGGGCTCGAACCTGTGCGCCCACCGACACCACACCCTGCGGCGCCGGACCGCACCACCGGGCATGGTCCCCGGTGATGGCATCGACGCCGAGAAGCTCCCCGGTAGCGACCACCACGGTGTTGGTCGCAGGCTGCACCTGCGCGACGTACCGGGGCTGGCCCCCGCCGGCCGGCTGGCCAAGGTGCAGGCCGCGGCGCTGCCCGACCGTGAACGCGTAGGCGCCGCGGTGCTGGCCCACGGTGGCGCCGGCCAGGTCGACGATGTCGCCGGGCTGCTCACCCAGGCGCTGCGTCAGCCACTTGCGAGTGTCGCCGTCGGGGATGAAGCAGATGTCGTGGCTGTCTGGTTTGGCCGCGACAAAGAACCCGTGGGCTGCCGCCTCGGCCCGGACCTGCGCCTTGGTCGTGTCGCCCAGGGGGAAGAACGAGCGCGCCAGCTGGCCGGCGTCAAGCACACCCAGCACGTAGGACTGGTCCTTGCCCATGTCGACGGCGCGATGCAGCTGGTTTGCGCCGCGGGCATCCACCACGATCTGGGCGTAGTGGCCGGTCGCCACGGCGTCGAACCCCAACGCGAGGGCCTTGTCCAGCAGGGCGGCGAACTTGATCTTCTCGTTGCAGCGCAGGCACGGGTTGGGGGTGCGCCCGGCGGCGTACTCCGCGATGAAGTCGTCGACCACGTCGTTCTTGAACCGCACGGCCATGTCCCAGACGTAGAAAGGGATCCCGATCATGTCAGCCACCCGGCGGGCATCACCGGCGTCCTCGATAGTGCAGCAGCCGCGAGCGCTCTGCCGCAAGGTGGCGGCGTTCTGGCTCAGCGCGAGATGAACCCCCACGACCTCGTGCCCGGCCTCGACCATGCGTGCGGCGGCCACCGCCGAGTCGACGCCGCCGCTCATCGCGGCCACGACTCGCATCAGCGCGTCTGGGCCAGGCTGGGCTCCGGTCTGGTTGCGACCTGAGCTCGTTGGGCCCGCTCGAGGGCCGCCGGCAACGCCGCCAGGAACGCGTCGACGTCGGCCGCGGTAGAGGTGTGTCCGAGCGTGAGCCGTAGGGCGCCACGGGCCTTGTGCTCCGAGATGCCCATGGCCAGCAGGACGTGGCTCGGCTGCGGCACCCCGGCCTGGCAGGCGGACCCGGTGGAGCACTGGACCCCGGCGGCGTCCAGCAGGTACAGCAACGAGTCACCGTCACAGCCGGGAACAAGCAGGTGGGCGTTGCCCGGCAGACGCCTGGTGCGGTCGCCGGGCTCCCAGAAGCCAGTGACCGCGACCCCGTAGCCGGCATCCTGGGCGCCACGAATCAGCATGTCGCGCAGGGCGGTCAGCCGCTGTGCGGTCTCGACCCGGTGGGCCGTGGCGTGGCGCATGGCCACGGCGAAACCGCGAATCGCAGGGACGTCAAGGCTGCCGCTGCGTACCTGACGCTCCTGGCCTCCGCCGTGGGTCAGCGGCACCAGGGTGGCATCGCGGCGAGCCAGCAGTGCGCCCACGCCTTGGGGACCGCCGATCTTGTGGCCGCTGATACTGAGCAGGTCCAGCCCGCTGCCGGCGAAGTCGACCTCGACCTGGCCGACGGCCTGGACGGCGTCGCTGTGCACCGGGATGGCGAACTCGCGGCAGAGCGCGGCAATCTCGGCTATCGGCTGGATGGTCCCGACCTCGTTGTTGGCCCACATCACGCTCACCAGCGCGACCGAGTCAGGGTCGGACCCGATGGCGGCGCGGACCGTCTCGGGGTGGACCCGGCCGAGGTGGTCGACCTGCAGCCAGGTGACCTTGGCCCCCTCGTGGGCTTCCAGGAAGTCGACACAGTCCATGACTGCGTGGTGCTCGACCATGCTGACCAGAATGCGCACCCGCCGGGGGTCCGCGTCCCGCCGGGCCCAGAAGGTGCCCTTGATGGCCAGGTTGTCGGACTCCGTGCCGCCCGAGGTGAACAGCACCTCGGACGGCCGGGCACCCATCGCCTGGGCAATCGCCTCGCGGGACTCCTCGACCACACGGCGCCCGAGACGGCCCGAGGTGTGCAGGGACGAGGCGTTACCGACCATCGCCATCTGCGCGGTCATCGCCTCGATGGCCTCGGGCAGCATCGGCGTGGTCGCGCCATGGTCGAGATACACAAAGGAGACAGGCACCCAGTGAGTCTACGTGGGTGCCGACGGTGGCGAGGTCAGCCCTTTGCTTCGTTGACCGCCTTGGTGGCCTGCGGCAGGACCGTGAACAGGTCACCGACGACACCGAAGTCGACCATCTCGAAGATGGGGGCCTCCGCATCCTTGTTGACCGCGATGATCGTCTTGGAGGTCTGCATGCCGGCGCGGTGCTGGATCGCACCGGAGATGCCCGCCGCGACGTACAGCTGCGGGGAGACCTGCTTTCCGGTCTGGCCGACCTGGTTGGCGTGCGGGTACCACCCTGCGTCAACGGCGGCCCGCGAGGCCCCGACCGCAGCGCCGAGGGAGTCGGCGAACTCCTCGACCTTGGAGAAGTCACCGCTGGTGCCGCGGCCACCGGAGACCACGATCGCGGCCTCGGTCAGCTCGGGACGGCCCGATGCTGCCTTGGGCTGGCGGTCGGTGATCCGGGCCGCCTTGGCGCCCGCCGAGATCGGGACCTGCAGCACCTGCTCCACTGCGGCGCCGGCGACCGCTTCCGGCGCAGCCGAGTTCGGCTTGACCGTGACGATCGGTGTGCCCTTGGTGACGCTCGCCTGCACGGCGAAGCGGCCTGCGAAGGCGGACTGGGTCGTGCGCACTGCGCCGCCTTCGCCGGCCTGCACATCGACCGCGTCGGTGATCAGACCGGACCCGGTCTTGATCGCCAGGCGGGCCGCGATCTCCTTGCCCTCGGGAGTGGAGGTGATCAGGACCGCCGCGGGTGCTGCTGAGGCGACAAGCGCCGCCAGCACCTCGGCCTTGGGCGCCACCAGGTAGTCCGTGACATCAGCGGACTCCACCCGGTAGACCTTCTCGGCGCCGTACTGCGCCAGGATCTGCTGTGCGGCGTCGGCCCCGGGCCCGATGAAGACCGCGGACGGCTCACCAAGACGGCGGGCGATCGTCAGCAGCTCCAGCGCGGTCTTGCGGACCACGCCGTCGAGGTGTTCGACCAGAACAAGAACTTCAGCCATGTGCGTTTCTCCTAGTCTGTATCTGGTCGGTTCAGACGAACTTGTTCGCGGACAGGAACTCGGCAAGCTTGGTGCCGCCCTCACCCTCATCGGTGACGATCTGGCCCTGCGCGCGGGGCGGGCGCTTGGCGAAGGACTGCACCGTGGTCCAGGCCCCGGCCAGGCCCACCGAGCCGGCGTCGATGCCGAGGTCGGCCAGCGACCAGGTCGACACCGGCTTCTTCTTGGCAGCCATGATGCCCTTGAAGGACGGGTAGCGCGGCTCGTTGATCTGGTCGGTGACCGAGACCAGAGCCGGCAGCGACGCGGCGACCGTCACCGAGGCCACGTCGTCATCGCGACGGACGGTGACAGTGCCGCCCGCGACGCTCAGCTCCGAGGCGAGGGTCACCTGCGGCAGGCCCAGACGCTCGGCGAGCATGGCCGGAACCACACCCATGGTCCCGTCCGTGGATGCCATTCCGGTCAGGATCAGGTCCGGGTTGCCGATCTTCTTCACGGCCTCGGCCAGGATCAGCGAGGTCGCCGCGGCGTCGGACCCGTGGATCGCCTCGTCGTTGACGTGCACCCCCGCGTCAGCGCCCATCTGCAGGGACTTCTTGATGGCATCGGCGGCCTTGTCCGGGCCGACGGTCAAGACGGTGACCGTGCTTTCTTCGCCAGCACTCTCGGCCAGCTTCAGGCCTGCCTCGAGCGCGTACTCGTCGAGCTCGGAGAGCAGACCGTCCACGCCCAACCGGTCGGTGGTGTTGTCCGACTCGTTGAACGTGGGGTCCGACGTGGCGTCGGGCACGTACTTGACACAGACGACGATGTTCATCGCTGGCTCGTCCCCTTTCGGAGGGAAGTATGACTTGAGGTTCCGGACATCTTGGCACCCATGGGCGCCGGAAGCCCCGGTGCCGTGATGCACGACACGCTCAGTGCCCCGGGAACACAGGCTAGACCCACAGTCGCGGCTCCGCGGTGCCAAACCTGCTAGCGGCCCTCGAACTGAGCCCCGCCCTTCTTATGCTCAACGAAGGCGGCCATGCCCAGGTCACGGTCACGGGTGGCAAAGACTCCGGCGAACTGCATTCGCTCGATCTCCAGGCCCGTCTCGAGGTCGACCTCCAGGCCGCGGTCGATAGCCTCCTTGGCCGCGCGGATGGCGTATGCGGGACCACCCACGTAGCCCTCTACGCGGCGCCGCGCCGCCGCGTAGACCTCATCGGGGGCGACGACCTCGTCGACCAGGCCGATCCGCAGGGCTTCGGTAGCTGGGACCGGGCGCCCGCTGAAGATCATCTCCTTGGCCCGGGCCGGACCGATCAGCCGGGACAGCCTCTGGGTGCCGCCGGCGCCCGGGATGACCCCGAGGGCGACCTCTGGCTGGCCAAGCTTGGCGTCGTCGGCGGCCACCCGGAAGTCGCAGGCCAGGGCCAGCTCACAGCCGGCCCCGAGGGCGTAGCCGGTGATCGCGGCCACGGTGGGCTTGGGAATCCGGGCGATCGCAATGAAAGCAGCCTGCAAGGCTGCGGAGCGGTCAACCATGTCCGTGTAGGTCATGGCCTGCATCTCCTTGACGTCGGCGCCGGCCGCGAAGACCTTCTCGCCGCCATAGATGATCACGGCGGCGACGTCACGGCGCCCGCTGGCCTCCAGCGCGGCCGCGTGCAGGCCATCCTGGATCTCGAAGTTCAGCGCGTTCACCGGTGGGCGCAGCAGACGGATGGTGCCGATACCACCCTCGACCTCGAACCGGACGAGCCCGCTCATACCTGCTCCGTTCCGGCGCCCTCGTCCTGAGCCCGACCCATGATCGTCTCGTGCCACAGGTGGACCGCCGACAGGACCAGCTGGGTGGTCACCACGAGCAGTGCCCTCAGGTCCGTCTCCGGTGCGATGACGTGCTCGCCGGTGACCACCAGGGTCCCGTTCGCGATGCCGACCTTGACCACGTTCAGGCGCAGGGTCAGCTCGTTGCAGGCCTTGAGCTGGCTCAGGGCGTCCTGCGGGACCTCGGTGCCAACCTGCCACTGCCCGAAGACACGCATGATGGTGAAGTCGCCCTCCATGCAGCGCACGAACAGCTGCTGGTCCTGGACCGTGAAGGCCACGTCGCCGTCCTGGTCGATGTTGGGCTCGAAGCCCTCGTCGATCAGGGCGTCGAGCACACGTCCTCGAAGAGGGTGCTCATCAGGGGTTGGCGGGAAGTTCGGCAGAGAAGTCGGATCGGTCATGCGCCTAACGTAGCCACTGCCTAACCTTGGTGTCATGGGCACCACCGCTGACCTGCCTCCCGCGCTCGGGGCCACCCTCACCCCGGACGGGGTGGACTTTGCCGTCTACGCCGGTCACGCGGACGCGCTCGAGATCTGCCTGTTCGAGGCCGGCGACACGACCGGAGCCAGCGAGCGCAGGCTCACCCTGGCCGGCCGCTCCCATGGGACGTGGTTCGGCTCGGTTCCCGGGCTCCGCGCCGGAGCGCGGTACGGGGTGCGGGCCCACGGCCCGTGGCAACCGGCTCAAGGCCTGCGCTACAACCCAGAAAAGCTGCTGCTGGACCCCTATGCGCGGGCGATCGAGGGCCAGGTGACCTGGCGGCCGGAGGTGTTCGGCCACGCCGTGGATGCCCAGCTGCATGGCGACCCCGATGTCAGGGACGAACGCGACAGCGCCGCGTACGTGCCCAGGGCCGTGGTGGTCGACGACCGCTTCGACTGGGGCGCCGACTCCCGACCCCAGGTCCCCTGGGCACGCACGGTCATCTACGAGTCGCATGTGCGCAACCTCACCAAGAACCACCCCGGGATCCCGGAGCCGCTGCGCGGGACGTACGCCGCGATGGGCCACCCTGTCACCATCGAGCACCTGCGCTGCCTGGGTGTGACATCGGTGGAGCTCCTGCCGGTCCACGCGTTCAGCCACGAGCCCGAGCTGGTGAGCCGGGGACTGGTGAACCACTGGGGTTACAACACGTTGGGGTTCTTCGCACCCCATGGGGCCTATGCCGCCTCCCGCGATCCCCAGGACCAGCTCGAGGAGTTCAAGACCATGGTCAAGGCGCTGCACGCCGGCGGTCTGGAGGTCATCCTCGACGTCGTCTACAACCACACCTGCGAGCAGGCCCGCAACGGGGCAACCCTGTCGTGGCGAGGCCTGGACAACCGCGCCTACTACCGCCTGGACCAGCGCGGACATGACCTCGACGTCACCGGGTGCGGCAACACCGTGGACCTGCGCCACCCGATGGTCACCGCGATGGTCCTGGACTCCCTGCGGTACTGGGTGCAGCAGTGCCACGTCGACGGCTTCCGGTTCGACCTGGCGGTGGCTCTCGGGCGTGGCCGCGACGACAGCTTCCACCCGGACAACCCGTTCCTGGTCGCGCTGCGGGCCGACCCGGTGCTCTCCCGGGTCAAGCTGATCGCCGAGCCGTGGGACCTCGGGGCCCATGGTTGGCGCACCGGCCAGTTCCCGCCGCCCTTCGCCGAGTGGAACGACCATTTCCGTGACGCGGTGCGCACGTTCTGGGGCCCCGACGTCGAGCGCTCGGCCCGCCACGAGCCTGGCCATGGCGTCCGTGACCTGGCGACCCGGCTGTGCGGCTCCCAGGACCTGTTCGGCGCCCACGACCGGGGCCCCACTGCCTCGATCAACTATGTCGCTGCCCACGACGGCTTCACCGCGGCGGACACGACAACCTATGACCACAAGCGCAACCGCCACAACGGTGAGGCCAACCGCGACGGCCCTGACGACAACCGCTCATGGAACCACGGCCGAGAAGGCCGCGGGGCGGGCCCGCTGATCACGACGGCCCGGCGGCGCTCGATCCGCAACCTGCTGGCCACCCAGCTGCTCGCCAGCGGCGTGCCGATGATCAACTCCGGCGACGAGCTGGGACGTTCCCAGGGTGGCAACAACAACGCCTACTGCCAGGACAACGGCGTGTCCTGGCTCGACTGGGACCTGCAGCCATGGCAACGCGACCTGCTGGCGACCACCCGCTTCCTGGCCAGCCTGCGGGCAGACAGCCCCGTTCTGGGCCAGCAGACCTTCTTCACCGGGCGCCCGGCGCACCCGGACGGGGTCGTCGACCTCCAGTGGTTCGCAGCGGACGGGCACCCGATGCGCAGCCACACCTGGGACGACCACCACAACCAGACGCTGCTGATGTTCCTGGACGGCACCCACGTCGGCGGCGACTCGCTGCTGCTCATCTTCCACGGAGGTGCCCGTGACGCCGAGGTGACCTTGCCGCCCCTCGGCGGCGCCGCCGCCTACCGCCTGGTCTGGGACAGCGCGTGGGAGCTGCCTGCGGCTGCCGTGGGCAGCCAGGCCATCGCGCGCCCTTGCCCCGGCCCCGCACAAGCCGGGGCCGTCACCGTCACCGCTGCATCGGTGCGGGTCTACAGCCTGGACCGGTGACCGCCAGGTCCTGGGCCGGCCGGTGGCGGTGTCGGGCGCCCTGCCAGCAGCGACAAGGTCAGACACGGGTGGGCAGATGTGCGGTACGGGTGGGCAGACATGGGACGTTGACCCGGTTCAGCCGGGTGAGGCCCCGGTCCCGCTCTCATCGAGCCGGCCCTGCGGTCACTGCCGTGCGGGGACGCGCCGGGGCTGGCCACGCGGGCCAGCCGTCGGGCTGCCGGCTGGCCGCGATGGGGCACAATCTCGACCATGAGTGAAACCGAGCCCACGGCGGTCGAAGAGATCTGGCCCTTGTTTGCACTGCGCATCGTCGCTGGACCACTCGAGCTTCGGCCCGTGCGCGATGAGGACATTCCCGCCCTTGTCAGCATGGCTGCGGGTGGCATTCACGCACCCGAGACGATGCCTTTCACCTTTCCGTGGACCGACACGCCCGCTGCGGACCTGGGCCGGACGATGGCCAGCTACTACTGGCGGACCCGGGCCGAGCTTTCCCCTGCCCGCTGGACGGTGGACTTCACCGTCCGCTGGCACGGTGACACCGTTGGTGTCCAAGGTTTCCGCACCGAGAACTACCTCGTGACGGGCACCGGCCAGACCGGCTCCTGGCTTGGGCGCGGTCATCAGGGGCAGGGCATCGGCACCATGATGCGACAGACTCTGTGCGCCTTCGTCTTCGACCATCTGGACGCGCAGGAGGTCCAGTCAGCGGCCTACGTCGACAACCCCGCCTCGCTGGCTGTCAGCATGAAGGTGGGCTACTCGACCAACGGACAGTTCAGGGAACAACGGCGGCCCGGGGAGCTTGCCATCAGCCAGCAGCTGACTCTGAACGAGCCCGACCTGGTTCGTCACGACTTCGACCTGCGGGTTGACGGGCTGGAGCCGGTGCGGCGGTTCTTGGGCCTTGCCCAGGGTCGCACACACCGCAGCCGCTGACCTCCAGCCGGACCTGCGCCACCCAATCGCGGGCAGCAAGCGACGTCGGCTGCCCGGGGACGCCGCCACCAGCACCGCGCGGGACCCTGCGTCAGGTCGGCCCCGACCGTGGGAGCAGCCCGACTAGAACGACGCACGTGCCTGGTTCAGGCGTTGGCGACCAGACCCAGCTCAGCCGCGCTGGCCATCCCCGGGTGGGTGGGCAGGACCCTGACGGTGTAGCCAAAGGCTCCCGTGCGGGTCGGCACGAGGTCACCCTCGAAGCGGTGCCGGCCGCCCTCGTAGGACTCCGCGAAAGCCAGGGGCGCCGTCTCGATGTCTCGAAGCTCGTCCGACTCCGATACCCGGCCGTGCACGACCTGCACCTGCACCTCGCCGGGGGCCAGATCACCCAGGGACACGAACGCACACACGTGAAGGACGTCGCCGACCTGCGGGGAGTCCGCGACCCCCGAGGACTCGACGTGATCCACCCGCACTTCGGGCCAGCCGGCCCTGACCTTGGCCTTGTAGGCCGCCAGCTCGCGCGCCCCCGCCCAGGAATGCCCCTCCAGGGCCCAGCCCGCGCGGGCCGCCGGGCCGTAGAGCTGGGTCGTGTAGTCCCGAACCTGGCGGGACGCCAGCACCTTCGGGCCCAGGGTGGCCAAGGTGTGCCTGATCATCGACAGCCAGCGCTGGGGCAGCCCGTCCTCGTCGACGTCATAGAAGCGGGGGGCCACCGAGCCCTCGATGAGGTCGTAGAGGGCGGCCGCCTCCAGGTCGTCGCGACGGTCCGGATCCTGCACACCGTCCGCGGTCGGGATGGCCCAGCCGTTCTGGCCGTCGAACCACTCGTCCCACCAGCCGTCCAGGATCGACAGGTTGAGCCCGCCGTTGAGCGCTGCCTTCATGCCGGAGGTCCCGCACGCCTCGAACGGGCGCAGCGGGTTGTTCAGCCAGACGTCGCAGCCCGGGTAGAGGTACTGGGCCATGGCGATGTCGTAGTTCGGCAGGAAGACGACACGGTGACGCACCTGCGGGTCGTCCGCGAAGCGCACCAGCAGCTGGATGAGCTTCTTGCCGTTCTCGTCGTGCGGGTGGCTCTTGCCCGCGATGACCAGCTGGACCGGACGCTTGGGGTTCAGCAGGATCTTCTTCAGGCGGACGGGGTCGCTCAGCATGAGGGTGAGCCGCTTGTAGGTCGGGACCCGACGGGCGAACCCGATGGTGAGCACGTCAGGATCCAGGATGTCCTCGATCCAGCCGAGCTCGGCCGGGCTCGCGCCACGCTTGAGCCAGCTGGACTTCATCCGCCGGCGAGCCTCGAGGACGAGCTGGGCGCGCATGCTCCGCTTGGCAGCCCAGATCTCGTCGCCAGGGATGTCGATGATGCCAGCCCACGCGTCGTGCTCGGCAACATCGGTGGTCCCCAGGTGCTTGGCCGCGAGCTCGAAGACCCTGCGGTCGACCCACGTCCGGGAGTGAACCCCGTTGGTGATACTCGTGATCGGGACCTCGTCGTCGTCGAACCCCGGCCAGAGGCCATCGAACATCTGACGGCTTACCTCGCCGTGCAGCCGGGAGACCCCGTTGGCTCGCTGCGCCAGGCGCAGTCCCATGACCGCCATGTTGAACACGCCGGCCTCGCCACCGGGGTAGTCCTCGGCACCCAGCGCCAGCAGGCTCTCGGCGGGCACGCCGGGGATCGCGTTGTCGCCGCCGAAGTACAGGTGGATCTGGTTGACACCGAAACGGTCAATCCCCGCAGGGACCGGGGTGTGCGTGGTGAAGACCGTGCCGGCCCGGACGGCCTCGAGGGCCTCTTCGAAGCTCATGTCACCCTCGGTCAGCTCACGCATCCGCTCGACGCCCAGGAAACCGGCGTGGCCTTCGTTGGTGTGGAACACGTCTGGAGCCGGAGCACCAGTCAGCCGTGACCACAGACGCAGTGCCCGGACGCCACCCATGCCCAGCAGCAGCTCCTGCTGAAGGCGCAGCTCGCCGGTGCCGCCGTAGAGCCGGTCGGTGATGCCACGGGCTGCCTCGTCGTTGTCCTGGACGTCGGAGTCGAGCAGCAGCAGCGGGACCCGGCCGACCTGGGCCTTCCACACACGGGCGTGAAGGACCCGGCCGCCGGGAAGGTCGATGGTGATGATGCAAGGCTTTCCGTCTGCCTCCCGCAGCAGTGCCAGGGGAAGGTCGTCCGGGTCGAGCACCGGATAGGTCTCCTGCTGCCAGCCGTCGCGGTTCAGCGACTGCTTGAAGTAGCCGGTCTTGTAGAACAGGCCGACACCCACGACAGGCACGCCCAGGTCCGAGGCGGACTTCAGGTGGTCCCCGGCGAGGATGCCCAGGCCACCGGAGTACTGCGGCAGTGCCTCGGTGATGCCGTACTCGGGGCTGAAGTAGGCGATGCTGGCAGGTGCGCCCCCCTCGACCTCGGCGGCCCAGCTCTGATACCACCGGGGAGCGCTCAGGTAGTCCGCAAGGTTCTTGGCCGCCGCCTGGACCTTCTCCACGAACGCCGGGTCCGAGGCAAGGCTGCGCAGCTCCTTGGCCGACAGTGCGGACAGCATCTTGGCGGGTTCCATCCGAACCCTGGCCCAGCGCTGCGGGTCGATCTCGGAGAACAGGTCCCGCGTGGCGGTGTGCCAGCACCAGCGCAGGTTGCTGGCCAGCTCTCCCAGGGCGCTGATGGGCTCGGGCAGGACGGTGCGGACGCTGAAGCGACGGATAGCCTTCACGATCGAGAAGCATAGGCGACGCGTGTGTGAGGTCGTGCAGGCTCTGGCAGGCCCTGTCTGCTCCGGGCCAAGCCAGGCTCGGTGGGGGTCGCCGCGCAAAGCAGACCCACCGTCGCGCCGCGCTGCACCGCGACCCGGTAGCCTCGCTGTGATGACAGAAAGCCAAGAACGGCGAGCGCCCGGCCCCGGCGCCCCACCCCTGGTCGGCCGCATTCCGGTCCTGCAGGTCGCCCCCTGTGTCGAGCGCGGCGCGTTCCCAGTCAAGTCGGTGGTGGGCGAGCCGTTCGAGGTCACCGCCACGGTCTTTCGCGAGGGCCATGACGGCGTCGGCGCCACGGTGGTCCTGACCGACCCTGACGGCGCCGAGCAGCACCTGCCGATGACGTTGCTCACCCCCGGGCTCGATCACTGGTCAGCCACGATCAGCGCAGACCGGACCGGGCAGTGGTCATACCGGGTGGAGGGCTGGTCGGACCCGTACGGCACCTGGGAGCACGCCGCGAGGATCAAGATCGCGGCTGACGTGGACACCGAGCTGATGCTGGCCGAGGGCGCGCTGGTCCTGGACCGGGCACTGTCGGACGTCGCCCGACCGCCCGCCCAGGCCGCGAGGATCGCCGACGCGATCGCTGCGCTGCGCGACCAGACCCGCCCCGCGCCGGCCCGTCTGCAGCCGGCGCTGTCCCCCGAGGTCCGCGCCGAGCTGGGCCGCCGTCCCCTGCGCGACCTGGTGAGCCCCGGCCAGGCCTACCCCTGGGTGGTGGAACGCGAACGCGCCCTGTTCGGCGCCTGGTACGAGATCTTCGCGCGCTCGGAGGGAGCGACCCTGGACCCGGGCACCGGGCTGTGGACCTCAGGGACCCTGGTCACCGCGGCACGGCGCCTGAGTGCCATCGCGGGCATGGGGTTCGACGTCGTCTACCTGACCCCGGTCCACCCGATCGGGGCCGTCAACCGCAAGGGCCCGAACAACACCCCGAGCGCGGGGCCGCTGGACCCCGGCTCCCCGTACGCGATCGGATCGGCCGACGGTGGCCACGACGCCATCGCACCCGAGCTGGGGACCTTCGCCGACTTCGACTCCTTTGTCGCCCAGGCACATCGGCTGCACCTGGAGGTCGCCCTCGACCTCGCCCTGAACTGTGCCCCGGACCATCCATGGGTCAGCGCCCACCCGCAGTGGTTCACCATGCGTGCCGACGGGACCATCGCCTGCGCGGAGAACCCGCCGAAGAAGTACGAGGACGTGTACCCCCTCAACTTCGACAACGACCCCGCCGGTATCTATGCCGAGGTCCGGCGGGTGATCCAGGTCTGGATCGACCACGGCGTCACGATCTTCCGGGTCGACAACCCGCACACCAAGCCCCTGCAGTTCTGGCAGTGGCTGATCGCCGACGTGGCGGCCGTGGCGCCGGACGTCATCTGGCTGGCCGAGGCGTTCACCAGGCCGGCCATGATGCACGCGCTGGGCAAGGTCGGTTTCCAGCAGTCGTACACCTACTACACCTGGCGCATCAAGAAGTGGGAGCTGGAGGAGTACGCCACCGAGCTCGCGGGGCAGGCCGCCACCTACATGCGTCCCTCGTTCTGGCCGACCACCCACGACATCCTCCCGCCCTACCTGCAGTACGGCGGGCGTACGGCGTGGAAGGTTCGTGCGGCGCTGGCGGCAACCCTGGTGCCGACGTACGGGATCTACGCCGGGTACGAGCTGGTGGAGGATGTCGCACGTCCCGGGGTCGAGGAGCAGATCGACAACGAGAAGTACCAGCTGAAGGACCGTCGCTGGTCGGACTACGAGGAAGGCGGCCCCAAGGCCGGCCAGTCCCTGGCTGCGTACCTCACCGCGATCAACGAGATTCGCCGGGCGCACCCCGCTCTGCAGTGGCTGCGCAACCTGCACCTGCACCACGTGGACGACGAGAACGTCATGGCGTTCTCCAAGCGCCGAGACGTCAGCGGCAGGGACGACGTCATCCTGGTGGTTGCCAACCTCGACCCCCATGCGACCCGTGAGAGCACTGTTCACCTGGACATGGCTGCGCTCGGCCTGCGCCCCGGTGACACCTTCGTGGCACATGACCTCATCACCGGCGCGTCATGGCACTGGGGTGAGCACAACTTCGTCCGGCTCGGCCCCGAGGGCGAGCCGGTCCACATCATCGAAGTCCGGCGGTTCTGATGCAGGCACAGCTGACCGACGCCATCATGGCGGCCCTGCCGCAGTGGGTGGCGCAGCAACGCTGGTATGCCGGCAAGGGACGGTTCCCGCAGTTGACGCACCTCGGGGGGCTCCGACTGCGCGACCCAGCAGGAAAGGTGGACGTCAGCGTCCATCTCCTGCTGGACGAGTCCGGTCCCACTCCCACGACCTACCAGGTCCCGTTGACCGCTCGAACCGACCGGCTCGCCGGCGGCGACCATGCACTGGTGGCGACCGCGGAGCCCGACGGCCATGACATACCCGGCACCGTGTACCTCTACGACGCACCACACGACCCAGCCTTCGCCAGTGCGCTGCTGGCGCTGATGCTGGGCGAGGGGACCGCGGAGCCTGACACAGACAGGGGCAACGGGGGCCAGCCCATCCCCGTCGGGCACAGCGGTAGCGCCGCGCAGGGCCATCGGCTCACCACGACCGATCCGGGTGAGCTGCTGGCCTCCCGCGTCCTGGTCGGCGAACAGTCCAACACCTCGATCATCATGGACATGGTGGACACCCTCGGCGCTCCCATGAAACCGCTGATCTGCAAGCTGTTTCGCGTTCTGCAGGACGGCCAGAACCCCGACGTGGTGGTGCAGTCGGCCCTGGCCGCTGCAGGGTCATCGCGGGTGCCCAGCTCGGTCGGCGCCGTGGCCGGGCAGTGGCCGGATGCAGCCGCCACCGGCGGGGTGGCCACCGGCCACCTGGCCTTCGCCCAGGAGTTCATCCCCGGAGTCGAGGACGCCTGGCGGGTGGCTCTAGCGGCAGTGGCCGCAGGGGCAGACTTCAGCGAGCAGGCACGCAGCCTGGGCCAGGCCACTGCGCAGGTGCACGCAACCCTGGCACAAGCAATGGGCACCCGGGAGGCGACCGAGGACGACGTGCTGGCGCTGACCCGGAGCATGCGGGCCCGGCATGCCGCGGCCGTGTCCGAGGTCCCCGCACTGACTGACTTCGACCGGTTGGTCCACACGTCCATCGAGGCGGTGTCATCGGCCAGATGGCCTGCACTGCAACGGATCCA
>OBLW0100001313.1_pt1 | contig 21196 bp, 16 predicted proteins | sample 1520161 | NCBI WGS metagenome assembly OBLW01 (sample SAMEA3539309, study PRJEB22396) | soil metagenome | biome: tundra; feature: field; material: soil | place: USA | collected 2010-05 | depth 0.15 m | reverse complement strand
GTCACGCAGGCTCACCCCGGTGACCTTGTCCTGGCCGTGGATCGCGTCCACGGCGGAGTTCCACGCCAATCGGATTCTGGGGTTGGCCATGGCACGTCCGGCCATGATCTTGGAGGCGCGGAGCTCGTCGCGGCGGTGCACGATCGTGACGGACGCGGCGAACTTGGTCAGGAAGGTGGCCTCCTCGACGGCGGAGTCGCCGCCGCCGACCACTGCGATGTCCTGGTCGCGGAAGAAGAACCCGTCGCAGGTCGCGCACCATGAGACGCCGTGGCCGGAGAGGCGCTGCTCGTCGGGTATCCCCATCTGGCGGTAGGCCGAGCCCATCGCCAGGATGACGGTGCGGGCCTGCCAGGTGGTGCCGCTGCCGTCGGTGACGGTCTTGACCGGGCCGGTCAGGGACACCGCGGTGACGTCGTCGCGGACCATCTGGGCGCCGAAGCGTTCGGCCTGGGCACGCATGGCCTCCATCAGGTCCGGACCCATGATCCCAGCGGGGAAACCGGGGAAGTTCTCGACGTCGGTGGTGTTCATCAGGGCACCACCTGCGGTGACCGAACCCTCAAAGATGACCGGCTTCAGGTTGGCGCGCGCGCCGTAGACCGCGGCCGTGTACCCAGCCGGACCGGAGCCGATGATGATGACGTCACGAACCTGGGCGCTCATGGCTCACCTCCGTGTTCCTTCGTAGCTCACGCTGGACTGTCCCTGGTCTGTCGGTGGGTGCTGTCTGGTCTCAACCGATCCTACGGCGGGATTGTTCCGTCTGGACCACAGCCCGCGGGCGCACCACCAACAGGTGAGCATGCCATGGGATCAGGGCACGGGGGTGGCGGTGCGCATGAGGGCCGCATCTGGCAGCGAGCACTGGCGACCTACGACATAGGCCGTGGTCATGCCATGAGTGGTGGCTAGGATGACCACGGCGGGCCGTCCCTGGTAGAACGCGACGTCGGCGCGTACCACCTGTGCCCCGGCGGCACCGATCGCGCTCAGGCACTGTGTGAGCCCATGACTCGTGCCCGCAGGTCCGAGGCTGGATGGCTCGGTGGCCATCGGCTGGAAGGGGGCGCGCAGAAGGCCCTGGGCCTGGGTCACGAAGGCTGCCTGGGTGTACCGGGTCCCGGACAGGCCGATCCGAATCAGCGATGGGGCCGTGACGGCCCCGGCCACGGACGGGGCCTTGTTGGCGGCGCTCGGCAGCGCTGAGCCGGTCGTCTTTCCCGCGTTCGACGTGCTGGCGAGCGCGGCACTGCCACTGATCGTGGCGCTCTGGTGCAGCGGGAAGACGTTGCTGCCGACAAGGGCGACCAGGGTGAGCGCAGCTGCCGCTCCGGCTATGGCAAACACGAGCCTCCACGAGCGACGTCCACCGGCCGGCAGGGCGGTCACGGCCGCTGTCGAGATCCTGGTCGCGCGCTGGGCCTGCTCGGCGGCCAGGCTCGCGTTGATCCGCTTGACGAGGTGCTCCGGCATGGGGTCAGGCTCGGGCAGTGAGGACAGCAGGGCGCGGACACCGGTGGGGTCGTCATCGCGGGATGGCTCCGAAGCGAGGGGGATCCGGGGCTTGATCAGGGTGTTCACCTCGATGCTGGGCACGTAGAGGGTCGGTGGGTGGTGACGATGGCGCCCCTCAACAGGTCAGGACTGTGAATGCGCCGACGAGAGTATGACGTCAGGGGGATGCCATTGGTTCCTTCGGCGGGAGGGTCCTAGACGTGCCGGAAGGCGGGGCCAGTCCCAGCAGCGGGACCATGGAGGCCCTCCCGCGCGCGCATCGGGACTTGATGGTGCCCTCGGCGACGTCCAGGATGCTCGCCGCCTCGGCGATCGTGAGCCCATGCATGTCGACCAGGACCAGCGCCATCCGCTGACCCTGCGGCAGCTGCTCCAACGCCGCCCGGACGTCGAGCCTGACCTCGACGCTGTGGTGGTGGTCGTTCTTGTCAGCCAGGACATTGAGGTCGGCGTCAGGCAGATGCGCGACCGGCTTGATCCGGCGCAGCCGGTCCAGGCAGGAGTTGACCACGATCCGATGAAGCCACGTCGTGACTGCGGCTTCGCCCCGGAAGGAGTCGGCCCCCCGGAAGGCCGCGATGAACGCCTCCTGCACCGCGTCGGCGGCCAGCTCAGGGTCGCGGGTCGTCCGCAGGGCCAAAGCCCACATCTGATCACGGTGGCGCCGGAAGATCTCACCAAAGGCGTCCGGGTCACCGGCACAGTGTGCCGAGAGCAGCTCGCGGTCGGGCAGCTCGCGCAGGTCGTCCAGGCGCGACATCAGTGGCGCACTCAGTTGAGCGCGATCTCCGAGACCGAGGCGCCGAACTGACCGTCAAGCGGGGCCAGGGAGGTGAACCAGACGATAACGTACCGCGATTGTGGCATGACGGTGCTGGCCTTGAGCTGGATCCGCCCGCTCGCCGCGCTGGCTGTACCGATCACGGTGGCACCTTGAATGTTGGGGCTTGTCGCGGCATAGACGGTGACGTCCAAAGGTCCGTTGGCAAGGTCGATGGTGACCGTGTGGACCGACGTCGGCTGCCCGAGGTCCAGGAGCAGCCCGACACCCTGTTTCAGACTGCCGAACTGGGCCGTGGTGTACAGCTCGGAGCTCCATGTCGTGGCGGGGTTGCCGTCGTAGACCTTGGCTGCCTGGGAGTTGTTCTCGGTGTGGTCGCCTTGGGGGTCGAAACCGGTCGCTGACCGGATCGCGATCGGCCCAGCCGCTGCCGCACCCGCCTGCGGTGCCGGCGACGTCGTGACCGCCGGTGCGGTCACGACGTCGGTGCGCTGGGCGGTGGGTAGGCCCAGGCTGAGGCCGCTGGCGCCGAACAGGCCGTGGTATCCAAAGAACAGAGCCATCGCCACGAACGCGGCCACCAACAGCATGACGATCTTGGACTGGCCACGGCTCGGAGGCAGCGCCGTTGAGGCAGGCAGCAGTGGCAGCGGCGGCTCGACATCGGTGAAGTGAGCGGAGAGCCCATCAGGTGGCCCCAGCCGCTCACGGGAGTGCTGGGAGTCCGCCGGGGCAACTCCCTGTTCGGCCCCCCTGGCGAAGGCACTCAGCTTGCCACCGAGCGCGCCAGCCGCCGAACCCGCCCCGGCTAAGGTACTTCCGAACACTTCGGTGGTGGCCGCACCCGCTGCGGCCGTTTTGTCGGGGACCGACAGCGTGGCCGTCGACTCCGAGCTGTCCGGATGAGGTGCAGACTCTGACGGCCAGAAGACCTCTGTTGGTTCACCCAACGGATCGTCGGCTTGAAGGTCGTTGGTTGAGATGGCAACAGTCGGCTCTGCCGCACCTGCAACCACCGCAACGACCACCGGAGCGCTGCCAGAGACGTCCTCAGCGCCAGGCAGGTTCAGTACGACCGTGGGGTCGACCCCGGCGCGGTAGACCCGTTCGTGCGGCCACGGGGCGATCCCGCTGGCGAAGTCCCGGGGTGTCAACGGCCCGGCGCCTTTGTTGAGCGTCATGGCACACAAGGCCTCGAGGTCACCCGGCACGCTGGCGGTGATCTTGGACGGCGCAACAGCTCCGTCAATCGTGCGCGGTGCGGGCTCGACACCGGAGACCTCTTCGTCCAGCGGCCATCGACAGGTCAGGGCGGCATAGACGATTGCCACCAGGCTGACCGCGTCTCGACGCGATGCCGCAACCGCGTCCGGCTCCTGCTGCTCCGGCCCATCAATTGTCGCGGCGATCGCCACACCGCTGACCCTGATCGCGCCGTCGGGGGCGATCAGGATGTGGTGGGGAGTCAGCCGCAGATGGTGAAGGCCGCGCTGGCCTGCTGTTTCCAGGCCTTTGGCGGTCTCTCCGGCGATGCGGCGGGCCTCTTCGGCGGGCAGCGGCCCCTGGAGCAGGATCGTGGCCAAGGACTGCGAGCCGGTCATCGCCTCCTCGACAATGAACGAGTTGTCGTCCTGGGTCCCAACGTCGAGGATGCGTACCAGTCTGGCGTCCTCCACCCCTGCCGCCCGCCGGGCCGCGTCTAGGACGCCCGCGCGGTTGGGGTTCTCGGCACCGACAATGGTCAGCGCGACCTCGCGCCTGAGTGTGGCATCGTGGGCGGACCAGCGCTCGAGGTCAGGATGCTGCGTTAGGCGGCGGCTCAGGGCGTACCGTCCCCCGAGGACCGTTCCTGGACCTACGCCTTGCACCCCTGCTCCCGTCTGTGTGCATAACCATCACCGTCGATGCCCATCGGGTGAGTCTTCATCCTAGGGTGCCTCAGCGTTTACGGCGGGCTCTTCGCGCGCGCGCCACAACCGGTGCGATCAGGTCATCGATCTCGTGAACGTGCAGTCGGCGTGCGACAGCGACGTAGCTTCCGGCGAAGACCAGACCCCCGACGAGCAAACTGAGGGGGCTGTACAGCCGGCCTTGGACGAGGTGTGCCACACCGAGCTGCACGAGGAAGGCCGCGGCGGCGGCAACCAACGACGCCATGCCCAGCCGGACGTAGGTTCGGGTCACCTCGCTCAAGGGCAGACCGCCCAGTCGCCGTCTGACGAGGACCAGTCCGATGGACATCCCGACGAGGTTGCTGATGGCCTGACCGGCGCCCACTCCCACGACGATCCAGCGCAGGGGAAGCAGCAGGCTTGCGAGGTTGGCCACCGTCGCGACGATGGTGACCACGACCTGCAACTTGAACGGTGTCTTGGCGTCCTCGAAGGCGTAGAAGACCCGCTGAAACAGGAACAGGATGCCGAACGGCACCAGCCCGACCATCATGGCCATCATGACCGCGGCAATGCCTCGGGTGCTGGCTGCACTGTTGCCCAGATACAGGGTGGCCGTTGCCGCGAAACCCAGGACGAAGGCACCCACGGTGGCCGGTACGGTGGCGACGGCGGTCAGTCGCATGCCCCTGTCGACGTCGGCACGGACCTCGTTGAGGTGTCCGGCGGCCGCAGCCTTGGACATCCGCGTGAACAGGGCGGTGACCAGCGAGACCGTCACCAGAGAGTGCGGGAGCATGAAGATGATGAAGGCGTTGCTGTACGAGATCTTGCCCGGCACGTCCAGGCCCGCCAGGACCCCCGCCTGGCCGGCGTAGGTCGTGACCTTGGATGTGATGACGAAACCCGCCGTCGAGACACCCAGGGCGGCGAAGGTCCACAGGGCCACTCTGGACGCCGTACGGAGGCCGACTCCGCGAAAGCCCCAGCGTGGTGTGAACCGGAACCCTGATCGCCACAGCGGTACTGCAAGCATGAGGGCCTGGGCCGCGATTCCCGCCGTCGCGCTTCCTGCCAGCACCCAGATCATCGGCGAGGTCCAGTTGCCGACCGGAGCCTGATGTGGGTACTCAGCCAGGAAGAAGGCCATCCCGCCGATCGCGACGATGTTGGCCAGGACCGGGGACCACATGTACGCCGCAAAGTGGTTGCGGGCGTTGAGCACATTGCCCAGCAGGACGTATAGGCCGTAGAAGAAGATCTGTGGCATGCAGATCAGCGCGAAAGCGGTGCTCAGGGTCCGCACGTCCGGGTTCCATCCCGAGCTGTACAGCCTGACCATCAGCCCTGCACCCAAGGTGAACAGAACCGTGACGAGCGCAATGCCGGTGATCGCGATGGTGAGCAGACGGTCGACGTACTCGCGCCCGCCGTCGGCATGGCTGGCGGCACGGGTGATCTGCGGGACTAGGACTGCGTTGATGACACCACCGGCAAGCAGAAGGTAGATGATGTTGGGCAAGGTGTTGGCTACATCCCAGGCGTCACCTGTCACCAGGGTCCCCACGACCGCCAGCTGCATGGAGGCTCGCACCATCCCCAGAACACGTGAGGCGACGATGCCAGATGCCATGCCGGCTGTGGAGCGCGCCAGGCTTGCCTCGGGGGCAGCTGGCACCACAGGCGAGGCGGGCGCGAAGGGCGAGGCGGGCGCGAAGGGCGAGCCGGGCCGGATGGGTGAGACCGGCGGGCGGGGTGAGACCGGCGGGTCATTGTTGATCGACTCAGTCATTGACTGCAGGCTCCTGCGCGTCGGGTCGAGAGGCGCGGGTGGATCCGCGACGTAGGGATCGTAGGGTGCCCAGCACCAGGACCACCCCGGCCAGCGCGCCCAGAACCCAGTAGATCCAGGTGGCAGGGGGTTGTACACGCACCGTGACGCTGGCGTTCTGCCCCAGGGGTATGCCGTTTGGTGTGGTCAGCGCGGCCTTGACATCGACCAGCCCTGCCGCGATGGCGGTGACCTGCAGCGGCACGTTCGCCCGGGCTTTCGCGCCGATCCTCAGCGGCCCAGGCTGTGGCTCGACCCGAAGCCGCGGTTGGGCCGGGGTCATGGTGAGGCGCACATCGTGGATCGGGACAGCCAGGTCGTTGACCACAGTGACCTGCATGACACCTCTGTCGGCGAAGAAGTTCACCGAGCCGCTCGGCGATACCCTCACGCTGCTGCTGACCGTGTTGATCGCCGATCTGGTGGCAGCGTCGATGGCGGTCAGGCCCCCTGGGTGGTTACGCCAACGCACGGACAGCTCCTGTGTCTGGGCGTCGGTCCACGTCGACGCGAAGAGGTGCCCGTCGCCCAGGATGCTGTCGATGCCGGAGATGGTGGACAGCGTGTCCGGGATCGTCGCGAGTTGGTCCGAGGTCAACGGGGAGATGCCTGGGCTCAGCGGGTCGGCAGCTGTCGGCGTGGCCGCCGCCGAGGTCGGGGAAGATGTCGTTACCCCGCTCGTGCCGGTTGCGCCCTGGCTGGGGACCTCGGGGGCCACCTCGCTGGCTGCGAGCAGCTGTTCGGTGGTCGTCGGGATCAGCCATGGGGCCTTGGCGACGGCCGCGAACAGGGATCGCAGAACCGTGGGGTCACCTGCGAACGTCCTGGGCTCGGCGACCAGCACCGACCGGTTGGGTGTCCCCGGTCGTTCGCCAAGCAGAGCCATGGAGTCGGCCAGGAATCGTTGGATGGTGATGGCGCCGGTTGCCTTCGACGAGGTCTGGGCGACCGTCCTGCTCAGGGACTCGTCGTACGCCAGCAGCGGCAGCCCGCTGGTGGACCTACTGCTCGCGTTGGGGGTGGGACCGCTGGGGCTGCTCAGCGTCGACGCGGAGGTCACCGAGGCCGTCAGCCCCTGAGCCGCGAACGCGCTCCGCAACCGGGCCTGGGTCAGGGGGGTCAGCGTCCCTGCCACCGGCCACGCGATGTCGGCGCGTGCCGGGCCGATGGCGACGTCCAGCGACGAGGGGTGGCTGACGAGAGCGGTGAGGGTCCGGTTGCCGGACGTGACGGGAAGCAGGGCTGCGAGATCAGGGTCGGCATAGGGAAGGGACCAGAGGATATGCCGGGGCGCGGCCGCCCTCAGCCGCGCTGCCAGCGCTGAGGTTACCGCCCTGACCGGGTCCGCGGTGGCGGTGCTCCCCTGCGTGGGCGACTGGGAGGGGCTCGAGGTTGGGCTTGGTGTCGCCGAGCTGGCCACGGCAGGGGCGGCCTGGCCTGGGCCGAGAATGGCCGGATCGATCGCCCAGGTGACCTCTACATCCGCTGTGCCCTGGATCAGCCGGTCCAGACGTGAACCCGGCCCGACGGCTCTGGTCCATGCGGCGGTCCGCGCTGGGCTGGCATTGCCCAGAAGTGCCGGATCGGGATCGAGGGTGAGTGGCACCAGCCAGGCGATCGACAAGGGTACGAACCGTTTGATCGCGGCGAGCGTGGGCAGGAACGTGTGCACGTCACCGTATTCCTGGGTTGCTGAGGCCGTTGTTCCGGCCACCTCGACACGCACTGGCAGGACGGCGAAGGACTCGGCGCGGCTGATGGCGTTCGCCGGGATGGTGAGGGTGAACCAGGCTACGGCGCCTGGCGCAAGGCTCTTGCCCACAGCTGTCGTTGCGACCTCGACCAGGGGTAGGTCACTTGCGGCGGTCGCCCAGTCGGAGACGGCTTGGCGACTGGTCAAGGAGCTCTGCCCGATGAGTGCGCTGGCCACCGTTGAGGTGATCGAGACCCGGCCCGCGTTCCGGACGCTTCCGGTGATCGTGATAGGAGCCTTGGGCACTGAGATCGTCGGCGTGACGGCGGTCAGCGAAACAGTCAGGGGTGGCCTGAGGGCCGCAACGGGGGCTCCCGCAACACCGGGGGCCAGCGCTGCCGCTGCGGTGGCGGCGGGCGCCGGCGAGAGGACCGAGAGCAGCGAGGCCGTGAGCAACGAGACTGCCAGCACTGTGGCCGAGGCGGCCTGCCGGCATACCCTCGCGGGGATGATCCGCCCAGTCACGTCGCCCCCGCCAGGCGCTCCCACGCGAGATGAGCTATCCGCCGCTCATTGGGGAAGGTGAGGTGTGACTGAACCTCGACCAGCGGGAACCACGCCACATCGATGGCCTCGGCATCCGGATCGCCCTCGATGCTCAGCTGCCCGCCGGTGGCCTCAAGAAGGTAGTGGTGGACGATCTTGTGAACCCGTGTGCCGGAGGCGGAGAACCAGTAGTCGATGGTGCCCAGTGAGGCCAGGACGCGGCCGATGATCCCGGTCTCCTCGGCCACCTCTCGCACGGCAGTCTGTTCCAGGGTCTCGTCGGCCTCAATGTGCCCCTTGGGCAGGCACCATTCGACCCGCCCGGCCCGGTTGCGACGTGCGATGACCGCTACCTGGGCTACCCCGTTGTCGACGTCGATGACGACCCCTCCCGCAGAGATCTCCTCCACCTCCGGCAGCCGGTGTGGCAGCTGGGTGGGCTGCAGCGGGCGGGAAGTCATTACGTAACTGTAGCCAGACCTGGCCCTGACCCTGTTCGGGCTCGTCGAGGGACTGCACGCCGGAGTGTGCGCCGCTGTCACCTACGCTTGGCTCTCGTGGCTGCCTCCGATCCGACCAGTGCCCTGCTTCGTGAGGCTGTGCGTCGGTTGGCTCCGGTCCTGCCGCTGCTGACCGACCTGGGCTCCCGGTTCGTCGATGCGGGTCACGAGATTGCCCTCGTGGGCGGCCCGGTACGTGACGCCTTCCTGGGTCGAGAGTCCCCAGATCTTGACCTGACCACATCGGCGGGGCCGGACCAGACTGAGGCGATCCTGGCCAGCTGGGCGGACGCCAACTGGGACGTGGGCCGGGCCTTCGGCACGATCGGTGCCCGCAAAGGCAGCCATGTCATCGAGGTGACCACCTATCGCGCGGATGCCTACGACCGCATCAGCCGCAAGCCTTTGGTCGCCTTCGGCGACAACCTGCTGGACGATCTGGCCCGTCGTGACTTTGCGGTCAACGCCATGGCGATGCGACTTCCCTCGCTGGAGTTCGTGGACCCTTTTGCCGGGCTTGCCGATCTGGAGCTGCGCGTCTTGCGCACACCCGGCGCGCCCGAGGTGTCCTTCGCCGACGACCCACTGCGGATGATGCGAGCCGCCCGCTTCGTGTCTCAGCTGGGACTCACGGCGGCGCCCGCGGTCGTGACCGCCATGAGCGACATGGCGTCATCGCTGGAGATCGTGTCAGCGGAGCGGGTCCGAGACGAGTTCGTCAAGCTCATCATGGGCTCTGCCCCGCGCCGGGGACTTGCCCTCTTTGTCGACACAGGCTTGGCGGGATATGTCTTGCCCGAGCTGCCGGCGCTCAAGCTGGAGGTGGACGAGCATCATCGGCACAAGGACGTCTACGAACACTCACTGATCGTGCTCGAGCAGGCCATTGCCCTGGAGGGCCCTGCTGACGGTCCGGCCTCATCGGTGCCTGGGCCGGACCTGGTCCTGCGGCTGGCCGCGCTGCTGCATGACATTGGCAAGCCTGCTACGCGGCGTTTTGACGACCGGGACGGCGTGAGCTTCCATCATCATGAGGTGGTCGGTGCCAAGATGACGGCGCGCCGGATGAGGGCGATGCGCTTCGACAAGGACACCATCAGGGCCGTGTCCCGCCTCGTCGAGCTGCACCTGCGCTTCCACGGCTACGGCGATGGGGAGTGGACGGACTCGGCCGTGCGTCGCTATGTCACTGACGCAGGGTCGCTGCTGCCCCGGCTGCACCGCCTGACCCGTTCGGACTGCACCACGCGCAATGTGCGCAAGGCGCGCAACCTTTCGCGCATCTATGACGATCTAGAGAGCCGCGTTGCCGGGCTCCTGGAGCAGGAGCAGCTCGACACTGTTCGTCCGGAGCTTGACGGCCACCAGATCGCGGACATCCTGGGGATCGCTCCTGGACCCGTACTGGGCCGCGCATACAGGCACCTGCTTGCCGTACGGATGGACCAGGGCCTCATCGGCCGGAAGGCCGCGGTCCAGGCCTTGCAGGCTTGGTGGGCCGAACAGCCGGAGTCGCGCAGCGCAACCTGAACGTCGCCGCGGGACGGCCAGGTAGGCATCCTGAGGTGGGCCGCGGATGTCACAGCCCCGCGTCTTGGCCGGCCAGCTCTGGGCCTGAGCCGGGAGGCACCCTGGACGACCCTGTTGCGGGCACCGGTACCTCTAAGACACAAGGCCCGGTTCGTGGTGGAACCGGGCCTCGTGTCATGGTGACAGGTCACTCCAGGTGAGCTCGGCTCACCTCTGGGGTGTCAGCGTTCTTCGTCACCGGTGATGTACGCCTCGAGCATGGCGCGGCCCAGGTCATCGGGGCGCTGCACCGGCGGGGACTTCATCAGGTAGGACGAGGCGGACAGCAACGCGCCACCGATGCCACGGTCCTTGGCGATCTTTGCTGCACGGATGCAGTCGATGATGATGCCAGCCGAGTTGGGGGAGTCCCAGACCTCGAGCTTGTACTCGAGGTTGAGTGGCACGTTGCCGAACGCGCGACCCTCGAGACGGACGTAGGCCCACTTGCGGTCATCAAGCCACTGGATGTAGTCGCTTGGGCCGATGTGGACGTTGCGCTCGCCAAGGTCGTGGGTCAGGTTGGACGTGACGGACTGCGTCTTGGAGATCTTCTTGGACTCCAGGCGGTCGCGCTCGAGCATGTTCTTGAAGTCCATGTTGCCACCGACATTGAGCTGGTACGTGCGGTCCAGAACGACGCCGCGATCTTCGAAGAGCTTGGCCATGACGCGGTGGGTGATAGTTGCACCGACCTGGGACTTGATGTCGTCGCCGATGACCGGGACGCCGGCGTCCTCGAACTTCTTTGCCCACACGGGGTCGGAGGCGATGAAGACCGGCAGGGCGTTGACGAACGCAACGTTGGCATCGATGGCGCACTGCGCGTAGTACTTGTCGGCGACCTCGGAGCCGACCGGCATGTAGGACACGAGCACGTCGACATTGGCGTCCTTGAGGGCCTGGACGATGTCCACCGGCTCGGCCTCGGACTCCTCGATAGTGAGTCGGTAGTACTTGCCCAGACCGTCGTTGGTCACTCCACGCTGGACGGTGACGCCGGTGGGCGGCACGTCGGCGATCTTGATGGTGTTGTTCTCGGAGGCGTTGATGGCATCGGACAGGTCAAAGCCGACCTTCTTGGCATCCACGTCGAAAGCAGCGACGAACTGGACGTCGTTGACGTGGTACTCCCCGAACTTGACGTGCATCAGGCCGGGGACGGTGGCGTTCGGGTCCGCATCCTTGTAGTACTCGACTCCTTGAACCAGCGAGCTGGCGCAGTTTCCCACGCCAACGATTGCGACGCGCACGGATCCCATGTGGGGTTCTCCCTTGTTGTTGTGCTGCAAGCAGCTGGTTATGACGGAAAGCTAGGTGGTGTTGAGGTTCGACGGCGGGGGTTGGTTGTGGCCGTCGTGGGGGTTGTCGCAGGTCGGGCCGAACGTTCGGTCTCGATCAGCTCGGAGAGCCACCGGACCTCACGTTCGGCGGACTCCAGACCGTGACGCTGCAGCTCGGTGGTGTAGAGGTCGAGCCGCTCACGGCGCTGGGCAGCTGCGGACCGGAAGGAGTCCAGGCGTTCCTCCAGCCGGCTGCGGCGGCCCTCGAGAATGCGTAGACGCACGTCGGACTCAGTACGGGCGAAAAAGGAGAAGTGGACGTTGAAGGTGTCGTCCTCCCAGGCTGCCGGCCCGGACTGAGACAGCATGGACTGGAATTGCGTCAGCCCAGTGTCGGTGAGCTCATAGACGATCCGTCCCCTACGGCTTCCTGAGCCGGCTGCGCCGCTGAGCGATCCCGGCTGGCTCTTGGCTGCGGTGTCCTCGGCGATCCAGCCTCGGGTGACCAGCCCGCGCAGGCAGGGATAGAGGGTCCCGTAGGACAGCACCCGGAACGCGCCCAGGACGGCGTTCAGTCGCTTACGCAGCTCGTAGCCGTGCAGCGGCGACTCGTGAAGCAGGCCCAGGATGGCGAGCTCCAGCAGGGCGGAACGTCGACTCATGCCCCTTCCCTCCCGGCTCCTGGTGCCTGCCTGCGTCTTGCTCCGCCGGGCGGTCTGCCAGGACATGATGCGAGTATGTCAGAGATATCCTACACCGGATATATCGAATCGATATATCCGGTGTAGCCGGTGGGTCGCGGCGCCACAGGACGGGCATGCTCAGCGCGAGGGGGCCGGAGGGGTTTTGCCGGTCCAACCCGCTGCTCCCGGCCCGGGCCGGCCCCAGGTGCTGCCCATGAGACCTGGGTGGGCGTCGGTGAGGGGCCGAGTAATCGGGCACAACCCCGTCAAGCAGGTCGAGGGCCGCGGTCGCTCGGCGGCGACCGTCGGGGTCAGCGCGGTGGCGATGCTCGCGTTCGGCGGGGCAGGCCTGGAGAGGGCTCGCCGGCCATGGCACCTGGCCCCGGCCCTGGCCAATCCGCTCGAGGCTGCCTGGCCCGACCGGACCTGTCCACGCCAGCCCCGAAGTTCGTCCCTGCCGCATACGGAGCGGGTGTGCTCTCTGCACACTCCTGGGCTCATGGCCACCTGTAGGTGCTCGAGGCCATGAGAGGGTAACCTCGCCGAGCTCGGTGAACCGTCCGCCGCTGGTTACGGCGTCGTGGTCCCGAGTCGGCCGTAGCGGTCCTCGATGCGGACAACGTCTTCGCGCCAACCGGAGGCGGCGGTCGAGGCCTCGACGAGAACGGAGTCTTCGGTGGCGCGCAGGCGGTGCAGCTTGCCCGGGACCACGTGAACCGATTCCCCTGGGGACGGGCTCACGGCGCGCAACGAGTCTGCCGAGTGGCCGAGGTCAATCTCGACCCGACCCGAGACCAGAGCGATCGTCTCGTCCTTCGCCTGGGGGTACTGCAGGGACAGTGACTCGCCGGCGTTCACGAACAGGAGCTTGCCGATGTACGAGCCCTCGACGAGCGCGAAGATCTCCTCATGGCCCCACGGCTTGCCCACATGCTCCGCGGGGCAAACTGCACTATCGGGCGATGATTGGTTCCCGGTTGTCCTCACAGGCTCGTTGATGGCGGAGTATGGTCCAGCCGGGCCACACCGATCTTGGCGTCGGCCATGCCGTAGAACACATATCGCACGCCCTCGATCGACTCGATGGCGGTCGGGAAGACGACGTTTGAGACGACGCCGTCGCGCTCGTCGGCTGTCTCGGGCGCCAGGATCGGGGTCTCGGTGCGGGCGATCACCCGCGACGGGTCGTCGGGGTCCAGCAGCATCGCGCCAGCGGCGTACTCGACCTGCTGCGTGGTCGGGTCGAACCCGGCGCCGACGTGGCCGATCACGCCGTGATGGATGAGCAGCCATCCCTCCTCGACGCGGATCGGGGGCGGTCCGGCGCCGATCTTGAGGTCTTCGAAGGCGAACTCGGGCATGGCCAGGAGCCGGTGGTTGCCTGGCCGGGCCAGTGCTCGTATATCGGCGAGCGCCAGGTCGACCGGGATGTAGGAGATCCAGATCCCGGGCCTCGGGTCGGTGACGCCGGCGGGCAGGTGCTCGACCTCACCGGGACGCAACCACCCGAGATCCCACATGGGCCGGTGCAGCATCGCATAGGACATGCGGCCGTCGGGGTCGGGCACCGGCTCGGGGAAGAACACCGCGTCCTTGTTGGGGAACATGCACAGGTCGGTGTCGAGGTCGCTCTGGTAGGTGAACTGCACCGGTCCGAGACGTCGCCACTTCTGCAGGTCGTCGGAGACCGCCAGAGCCAGCCGTGGGCCCAGGGGGCCGAACGCCACGTAGGTCATGACCTGCACCCCCAGACTTGGCACCCACGTGACCCGCGGATCCTCAACTCCGGCGTTGTCGGCGCCACGCTCCCAACCCTCGTCAGGGGCAAGGACGATTCCCTGCCGTTCGACGCCGACGGGAACCCCGTCGCGCAGAAGGACCTCGGCCAACCCGACCCGTGAGACGTTGCCGTCCGCGACCACGCGCGGCAGGAGGTGCAGCCGCCCGTCGGGGGTGCGCCCGCTGCCGGGGTTGAGCACCCCCATGGCTTCCAGCGGGTTGTCCGGTTCGGGGGTCATCACGACGCCCAGACGGGTCAGGGAGTACGGGACGGTGCTGGGTGTGGACAAGTGGGTCAACCTTTCACGCCGGAGCCGATATCAGAGGAGGTGAAGTGCTTTTGGAAGATGACGAACAGGGCCACCGCGGGTGCGGCCAGGACGCAGGCGCCGGCCAGGATCGCCCCGTAGGGGTTGGTGGCGTTGGCCGCGACGTTGTCCATGTAGTTCGCCAGCGCCACCGCCAGTGGCTGCATGGTCGGCTCCTTGGTGACCAGGAAGGGCCAAAGGAACTCGTTCCAGGGCCCGATGAAGGTGATCAGGGTGACCGTGAGCAGCGCGGGGCGCACCAGCGGGAGCGCGATCGACCACAGGATCCTCAGCTCGCCGGCACCGTCGATTCGCGCCGCCGAGAACAGCTCCTCGGGCAGCGCCAGGAAGAACTGCCGGAAGATGAACACTGCGGTGGAGTTGATGGCGAACGGCAGGATCATCCCCAGGTAGGTGTCCCCGAGCCCGTAGTTGCGCACGATCATCACGTACAGCGGGATGATGAGCAGCTGGAAGGGGACCATCTGCACGAGCAGCATCAGGGCGAACAGGCTGCCCCGGCCGCGGAAGTGCAGGCGGGCCAGGGCGTAGCCGGTGAGGACCCCGAAGACCACGGTGGCCAGGAGCACCCCGCCGGTGAAGATGCCCGAGTTGACCAGCGAGCGCACCAGGCCCAGGGAGGCGTTGATCTGCGCGTAGTTGTGCAGCGTCACCCCGTGCAGCGGGATGACCCCCGAAATCGAGGGGTCGGACTTCGGCTGCAGCGAGCCGATGATCATGTAGTAGAAGGGGAACAGGAAGGCCGCGGCCCCGACGATCAGGAGCACCATGCGTGGCCAGCTACGGGTCCGCGACATGTCAGTCCCTCTCCAGGAAGTATCGGTTGAGCAGCGAGACGGCCAGGACGGCGATGACCAGGATCACGCCGATGGCCGAGGCGATGTCCGGGTTGCCCTGCTCGATGCCCTTCTGGTACATGATCAGCACCGGGGAGCTTGACGCCCCGTTCGGCCCGCCGCCGTTGGTCAGCAGGTACGGCTCAGTGAACAGGTTGGCGCCGGTGATCGTGGCCACGATCACCACCAGGGTGGTCGCTGGGCGCACGCCGGGGACGGTGACGTTCATGAAGGAGCGCAACGGACCGGCGCCGTCGACCGATGCGGCCTCGTACAGCTCCGTGGGCACGTTCTGCAGCGCGGCGAGGTAGAGCAGGATGAAGAACCCGAGCTGCTTCCACGTGACGAAGATGGCGATGACCGGCATGGCCAGCACGCTGTTGACCAGCCACGAGGGGTTGGGCGCCAGCGGGCCGAGCACCTGGTCGACCAGTCCGCCGCCGCTGAACAGGAACAGCCACACTGCCACCACCGCGACGCTGGCCGTGACGTACGGGACGTAGTAGGAGACCCGCAGGAACGATCGGGCCCGGATCTTGCTGTTCAGGGCGCTGGCCAGCACCAGAGACAGCACAACCGTCAGCGGGACGTTGATGACCAGGAACTCGACGACGTTCAGGAACGAGCGTTGCACCGCGGGGTCGGACAGGGCCGCCTTGTAGTTGGCCAGGCCGACCCACGGCCGGGGCACCGAGGCCCCCGGAGCGGTGAAGAAGTAGCGGTGGAAGCTCATGTACACGGCCAGGCCCAGTGGGTAGGCGAACACCACCGCAAGGAAGACGACGTACGGCGCGGCCAGCGCCATGCCCAGCGGCTGACGACCGAACAGGGTCCTCAGGCGCCGGGAGCGACGCCGGGACGGTGGCCCCGTCGGACCAGGGTGGTCCACGGGGGTCACTATCGCGGTTGACATGTCAGTGAGCCGATCAGGGCTGGCTGGCGAGGGTAGTGATCTTGGCGGCGACACTGCTCAGCGACGAGTCCACCGGCGTCTTGGCGAAGATCACCGACGAGGAGTAGCTGTCGCGGAAGGCCTGCCATATGGCTATCGAGTTGTTCACGTCGGGCACCTCGACAGTGCGTGCGGCCTGGTCGGCGAACAGCTTGTACGACGGGTGCGTGTTGAAGTAGCTGGCGTACACGGTCGAGACGTTCGCGCGCAGCGGCATCTGCCCCGTGACGTTGAGAAGGGCGCCGTCCTGGGCCACGCTGGTTGAGAACTTCAGCAGGTCCCAGGCGGTTCCCTGGTTCTTGCACGCGGAGTAGATGGCGACGTTCTTGGCGTCCGAGAAGGTGTGGATCGCGCTTGCCGGCATGCCGGTCGAGGTGGGAACCGGAACGGCGCCCCAGTTGACCTTGCCGGCGTACACGGGGATCGCCCAGGGGCCGACGATGGCCATGGCGGCCTTCTGGTCGGCGAAGGAGTCGCCGGTGTAGGCCTCCTGCGGTGCCAGCTTGTCGGCGTACATCGTGGCCCAGAAGTTGGCCACGGCCTGGCCCGCGGCGGAGTCGAAGGTGGCCTTGTTGTTCTCCACGAGCTGCTTGCCGCCGCTCTGGGCCGCGTACAGCGAGTAGTAGTCGTACCACGACTGGAAGAACTCGCTGGTCGGGGCCGGCCAGATGGCGGCCTTGGCGCCGCTGGCGACGAGCTTCTTGCTCGTGGCGATGAACTGCGCGTACGTCGCCAGGGGCGGGTTGGCGGGGTTGATCCCGGCCTTCTTCATCATGTCCTTGTTGTAGAAGATCATGACGGGGTTGGACTTCCACGGAAGCTGGTAGAACTTCCCGTCCGACGACTTGTACTGGTTGGCTGCCGCGCCGGTGCGTGCCTGGATGTAGGCCGCGCCGTCCGGGAAGCTGTTCAGCGCCACGAGGCCGCCCGCCTTCTGCCACCCGGGCACGGCCGAGGGGGACGTGTTGTAGATCAGGCACGGCGTGGTCCCGGCCGTGATGGCCGCGCCGATGACCTCTTCGGACGTCTTGCCGGCGGGGATCTGCTGGGCGCTGACGAGCTCCTTGGGGTGGGCGGTGTTCCATGCCTTGACCATGGCGTTACCCCAGGTGATCTCCTGGGTGTTGTTCGACAGCCAGATCTTGATGGGCCCGTGCGCGGTCAGCGCTGAGCCGCCGGAGGCCGTGGTGCCACCAGAGCCTCCGCATGCCGCTGTTGTGGCCATCGCCAAGGTGATGACGGCCGCTGCGCAAACTTTCTTCTTCATCGTGACTCCGTTCGGTGGAGGATCGGCGCGGATCTGCGACGGTCCTTGTTGGGAGCGCCGGTGCCCTGCTGGCATGGCGGCGCGGTTGAAGCTCGAACAACAAACTCGGGTGCCGGCAGGTCGATCTGACCTGCGGGCTCATGGTCGATGACGGTCAACAGCTGTCTGGCAGCTGCACGGCCCCAGCCGACGACGTCGGTGCGCACCGTCGTGAGCGCCGGCTGGATGTACTCCGAGAGCGGCGCGTCGTCGAAGCCAGTGACCGAGAGCTGGCCGGGGACCTGGACGCCGCGGCTGGCTGCCGCGGACATGCCTGCGATGGCCATGAGGTCGTTGGCGTAGACGATCGCGGTGGGTGGCCTGGCCAGGTCCAGCAGCGCGTTGGTGGCGTTGGCTCCGCCCTGGGCGGAGAAGTCGGCAGTGAAGCAGGGGCCCGGCGGCAGCCCGGCGTCCGAGACGGCCCGTTCCCATGCCGTCCGGCGCGAGACGCTGTGCACCATCTCGGGCGAGCCGCCGATGTGGGCGATGTTGCGGTGGCCCAATGTGATCAGGTGCTCGACGGCGGCGGCGACCCCGGGCTGGTCGTCGATGTACACGGCCGGCCAGTGCCCGTCCGCGGGGGTCGGTCCGATCACGACGGTGGGCAGGCCCAGGTCGTCGAGCAGCTGCGGGCGTAGGTCGTCTACGCGCATGTCGGTCAGGAAGACGCCGTCGACTCGACCGTTGGCGGACAGTTGGCGGTAGCTCTCGTGCTCGCTGTGCTCGTCGCTGACGACCTGCAGCATCAGGGCGTACCCCCGCGTGGACAAGACGGTCTCGATGCCGGAGATGAAGGAGCCGAAGAACGGGTCGGCGCTGAGCGTCTCAGGGGTGCGGGCGATCACCAGCCCCACGGCGAGCGCACGGGACACCGACAGCGCCCTGCCGCGAAGGCTCGGTGTCCAGCCAAGGTCACCGGCGACGGCCAGGATCCGGTCCCGGGTCTCCGGGGCGACCCCGGGCCTGTTGTTGAGTGCGAACGACACGGCCGCCTTCGAGACGCCCGCGACACGGGCGACGTCGGTGATAGTGGTCGGTGACGTTGACACCGCTCAAGACTAAACCGGTTTAGGTCAGACGTGGTAATTCACTGCCGCAAGACTGGCAGCCCAGACCGCCCAGCCGGGCCGTTGGCCGTCGTGGTTCGTGACCACGCGGTGTCGTCATACAGTGGTCACTGCCGTGGGCAAGTGATGCCCCGGCCGACAAAGGAAGACACTTGAGCACACCGCCCGATCCCGGCATGCCCGATGGAGAGCCCACCTTCACGCCCGCGCAGCGGCCCGCTCGCAAGGCGCACCGCCGGGTCTTCTGGGTCAAGCGGATCCTGCTTGTGCTGCTCGGTCTGCTTCTGGTCGGCGCAACGTTGGTGGGAGTGGCCTATGCCACCATCAGCATCCCGCAGCCTAACGACCTGGCCAACGCGCAGGCGTCGATCATCTACTATGCCGACGGCAAGACCGAGTTGGCCCGGATCAGCGAGATCAACCGCCAGTCCGTGCCGCTGTCCCAGATCCCGGTTCACGTCCAACATGCGCTGCTGGCCGCTGAGGATCGCACGTTCTACCAGAACAACGGCGTCTCGCCTACGGGTATCGGGCGGGCACTGCTCGTGGCACTCACGGGCGGGCCGACCCAGGGCGGGTCGACGATCACCCAGCAGTACGTCAAGAACTACTTCCTGACCCAGGACAAGACGCTCAGCCGCAAGGCCAAAGAGTTCATCATCTCGATCAAGATCGACCAGCAGGAGTCAAAGAGCACGATCCTGGCGAACTACCTCAACACGATCTACTACGGACGCGGTGCCTATGGCATCCAGACCGCAGCCAGGGCGTACTTCGGTCACGACGCCTCCCAGCTGACCGTTGCAGAGGGCGCCCTGCTTGCCTCGGTCATCCGCGGGCCGTCGTACTACGACCCGGGTCTGGGCGCGGCCGAAAAGGCCAATGCCGAGGCACGGGTGAAGTACGTTCTGGACGGGATGGTGACCGAGGGCTGGCTGACGCCTCAGGCTCGGGCCAAGGTCACCTTCCCCAACACCATCGCCCAGGCCAAGATCGTCAAAGCCGGGACGCTGGGCTACGTCACCAACGAGGTCAAGAACGAGCTCGAGAGCAAGTTGCACCTGAGTATCAGCGACATCGACCGCGGCGGGCTACGGATCGTGACGACAATCGACAAGAAGGCCCAGGACTCGGCGGTCAAGGCGGTCAACGAGAACATGCCACCGGAGTACTCGGCGCCTGCGACCAAGGACCAGGCCCTGCACGTCGGGCTCACCGCGGTCCAGCCGGGTACCGGCGCCATCCTGGCAATGTATGGCGGCAAGGACTACAGCACAGATCCGTACAACACCTCGACCCAGGCCACGCTGCAGGGGGGGTCCACCTTCAAGGTATTCGGGCTGTTGGCCGCTCTGCAGAAGGGCATCAGCACCAAGACGCTTTATGACGGCTTCAGCCCTCACTTCCTGCCCCAGTTCGTGTCCAAGGATTCTCCTCTCGGTGAGGTCACGAACTTCGGCGACGAACAGTTCGGCCGCATTGACCTTCGGACGGCGCTGGCAAACTCGGTCAACACGGTCTTCGCGCAGCTGAACGTCGATCTGTCCGCCCCCGGCACCACAGCTACCGGCGTGCGGGACGCGGCAATCCTGGCCGGGCTGCCCAAGGGCTGTCCCGGGTCAAGTCATGCTCTGGGCTGCACCGCCGGGCTGGGCACCAACATCAACAACATCTTCGGGACCGCTTCGCCGCACGTCCTGGACATGGCCAGTGCCTTTGCGACCATCGCCGCCCAGGGGCACCGGGCCACGCCGTACATGATCAGCAGGGTGACCTCCGCAAGCGGCACCATTGACTACGCCGTCAAGAAGGAGCTCACAACTGTCTTCGACCCGAAGGTGACCGCCGATGTCACCGAGGCCATGACGCACGTGGTGACTGAGGGCACCGGTGCCGGCGCCCTGGCGTTGGGTCGCCCGGCTGCGGGCAAGACCGGTACCACAACCAAGAACCTGGCCGTATGGTTCGACGGCTTCACCCCACAGCTGTCGGCTGCGGTCGGGATCTATCAGGGCGACGGTACTAAGACGATCACGGTCAACAACTTTGGCGAGGTCACCGGCGGTACGTATCCGGTCAAGATCTGGACTGCGTTCATGCAGGGGGCCCTTCAGGGGGAGCCGGTCATGGACTTCCCGCCCCGTGCCGGGGTGGGGGACGCCACGCTTGCGCCGCCGCCCACCACTGCGCCGCCCACCACTGCGCCGCCCACCACTGCGCCGCCCACCACTGCTGCGCCGACCCCGACCCCGACCCGGACGGCAACCAGCACTCCGACCACCACTGCAACGATTCTTCCTCCGACGCCGAGTCCGACAAGGATTCGGCTCCCAGGGCCTGGCCCGAGCGCTACCGCGCCGTAAGCGGCTGCGCCGGCGCAGATCCTGGGCCCTGCCCCGTAGTCTGACCGTCATGTCGCAACACGCACCGGAGTCGGTGGCGCCAACCCGCATCGACCTGGTCGCCGCGTCGGCCAGCGAAGTTATCGGGGGACCCCTCGGGCGGTATGCCGCGATGGCACGGCGCACGGAAGGCTCTTCCTGGCTGCCCGCTGCTGCGGTCCTGGCCGGGCTCTCGAGTCTGACGGTCGCCTTGGGGGTTCTGCACCTCAAAAGAACAGGTTGAAGAACT
>OBLW0100001311.1_pt1 | contig 21213 bp, 19 predicted proteins | sample 1520161 | NCBI WGS metagenome assembly OBLW01 (sample SAMEA3539309, study PRJEB22396) | soil metagenome | biome: tundra; feature: field; material: soil | place: USA | collected 2010-05 | depth 0.15 m | reverse complement strand
CGCGGGGGTCCCCATCGCCCATCCGATCGAACGCGGCGTGCGCGGTGGCGGTGGCGGTCGAGATCGGGATCGATCCCGAGGTGGTGGTGAGGCGCCTTTCCTCCTTGCCCAGCGTGCCGAATCGGTTGCAGCGCTACCAGGCCAAGGCCGGTTATGTCGTGCTCGATGACACCTTCAACGCGAACCCGGCCGGTGCCCGACATGCCCTCGATGCGCTCGCATCGGAGGCCAGTGAAGGCCGGCGAGTCCTCGTGACACCTGGGATGGTGGAGCTCGGCAAGACACAGACTGCTGAGAACGCGGCCTTGGCCGAGAGAGCAGCGGGTGTTCTGACGGACCTCGTCGTCGTCGGAAGGACGAACAGGGCCGCACTCGTCGAGGGTTGTCGCCGGGCGGGACGGCCGTTGTCGGTGAAGCTCGTCGGCACCCGAGAGGAGGCGGTCGCCTGGGCGCACGAGCAGCTCGGTCCGGGCGACGCCGTGCTGTTCGAGAATGATCTCCCGGATCACTTCCCTTAAGGGCACCGCGGTTCGGTCGGAGGAGGAAACGCCGATCGGGCGGACCTCGGTCGGTGTTCGCGCTCGGAGTGTGGCATAAAGTGGCGACACGATGAGGCAGAGGGGAAAGCGCCGTTTGGACTTGGACGATCGGGGAGCGTTCGTTCTGCCACGTGCAGTCGTTGAGGCGCGTTCAGGCGACGCACGCGATGTCGGCGCGAATCAGAGCAGCCGCCCCGCGCGCGTGGGGGTGATCTACGGCGGTCCGTCGCCTGAGCACGACGTCTCGGTTCTTAGTGGACTGCAGGCCGTCCACGCTCTCGTCCACGCTCCGGGAGTCGGCAGCGTACGTTCTTTGTACTGGTCGAAGTCAGGTGACTGGTACGAGGTTCAAGCCGCGACCGAGGCGGCAGGATTTGTCGAGGGAGTCCCCTCCAATGCCGTGCGCCTACGCCTGATAAGTGGCCCGGGTGGCGGCTTTGTCAGGCCCGCGAGCGGGTTGCGTGCGAGGGAGGATCACCTCGAACTCGATGCGGTGCTGGTCTGCTGTCACGGCGGCCCGGGAGAGGACGGGACCCTCCAGGGTGCCCTGGACCTGACGGGAGTTCCGTACTCCGGCCCGACAGCGATGGGGGCCGCCCTCGGCATGGACAAGCTCGCTTTTGGCGCGCTCGTGATCTACGCGGGCATGCCGGCCCTGCCGCGGGTGCCATTGAGCGAGGACGGCGAAGAACCGGGATTCGCCCCCCCCTACATCTTGAAGCCGCGCTTTGGAGGATCTTCCATCGGCATCGAGGTCGTCTCAGATTTCGATACCGCGCGTGCCCGTCTGAAGGCGAACTCTCACCTGCGCCGAGGCGCGATTCTCGAGCCGTACGAAGCTGAGATGTTCGACCTGCAGCTTGCCATCAGGAGCTGGCCTGAGCTCCAGCTGTCGGCGATCGAACGGCCGCTTCGGACGCGCGGCAGAGGAGAGATCCTTGGCTACGAGGACAAGTATGTCGGGTCGGAGGGGATGACATCTGCCCCGCGCGAGCTGCCTGCGCAGATCGCGCCTGAGCTCGAGCAGCGCATTCGCCTGTTGGCACCCGAGGTTGCCTCGCTCGTAGGTTTACGTGGTGTCGCGCGGCTGGACTTCCTGTCCGACGGTGAGGACGTGTTCATAAACGAGATCAACACGATCCCGGGTTCGCTCTCTCACTACTTGTGGGTCGATCCACGCTTGCCCTTCACGTCGTTGATGCTCGATTTGTTGGCCGAAGCGATCCAGCGCCCCGCGGCCGCTTACTCGTCGGTGGGTTCGGACGGGTCGGCCCTGCGGCTTGCAGGGTCTATCGCGAGCAAGCTCGGATGAGCTGCTGGCTGACGCCCGGGTGGGCGTGATGAGCTTCCCGACGAGGCTGTTGGGTCCCGGCGAGGAGATCTACCTCGACTCGAGGCCGAACTGGTCCTACTTGTTCTGGCCGTCGGTCTTCACCGTTCTCGTTGTCGCCGGCTGTGTGGCTGCCGTCGTGGTGTGGACGAGCGCACCGGTTGTCGTGGGGTGGATCCTGCTCGGCGTCGGCGTCGCCGCGCTCGTCTACCTGGGCGCTCGCTACCTCGGCTGGCGCACCACCACCTTTGTCGTCACCTCTCAGCGGATCGTCTACCGAACCGGTGTGCTGAGGAGGACAGGCAGGGAGATCCCGATCGGGCGTGTGCAGGACGTGACATATCACCAAACCGTCGTCGAGAGGATCGTCCGAGCTGGCAGTCTCACCGTCGAGTCCGCCGGTCGGCAGGGGCAGGATCCATTCCCGGACATCAGCCGACCAGACCAGGTGCAGTCGCTGATCAACCGCGTCGTGGCTCAGAGCGCCGGTGGTTACCCCGTGGCGCAGGGCCCTGCGGAGGTCGTGTCTGAAGCTGCACGACCGGCCACGACACCGAGCGCCTACTCACCGCCACCGATCACCGATCCCACGCCGCCTGTCCCTGCGCCACGGGTTGTGGAACCGATGCCGCGCACCCAGGCGACGCCGACCGTCGCCCAACAGCTTGGCGAGCTGGCGGGGCTGCACCAGCACGGTGTCATCACCGATGCCGAGTACGAGCAGAAGCGTCGGGAGTTACTTGACCGGCTCTGAGGATTCGAAGAGCGCGGCACCCCGGCATTGGTACGCTTCGTAGGTGGACGAGCGCTTTTGGGTCACAACGCTCGGCTGCCCGAAGAATGAGGTCGACTCTCAGAAGCTGGTCGGTCGTTTGGCCGCGAGCGGCTACGAGCCGGCGCAGAATCCTGGAGAGGCCGATCTTGTCGTGGTGAACACCTGCGCCTTCATCGATGCCGCTCGCGAGGAGTCGATCGAGACCATCCTCGAGCTCGACGGCCTGCGAAAGCTCGGGTCTCGGCTCGTCGTCACAGGCTGCCTCGCCGAGCGCTCGGGTGAAGAGCTCGCGGCTGCGCTCGGCGAGATCGATCTCGTTGCCGGCTTCGGCGTGCCCGTCGAGATGAAGACCGCCCGGCGCGTCGTGCGGGTGGGACCGGACGCCTCGTCCGCCGACGGATCGATGCACAGCTTCGACCTGTTGGAGCTCCCTCGGCCACCGGCAGCCGCACCGTGGGCCTACGTCAAGGTCGCCGAAGGCTGCGACCGGCGGTGTGGGTTCTGCGCGATCCCGTCGTTTCGCGGCAAGCAGCGCTCGAGGCCGTCGGCTTCGATCCTTGCAGAGATCGAGGCGTTGCAGGTACGCGAGATCGTGCTTGTCGCGCAGGATCTCGCCTCGTACGGCCACGACCGCACCGCAGCCGTGGGGCAGCGCGAGAGTGCTGCTCCCGGCATCGTGGAGCTCATCGGCGCGGCGGCACAGCGAGTCGATCGGGTCCGCCTGCTCTACCTCTACCCGTCCTCGCTCAACGATCGGCTCGTCGAGGCGATGATCGGGACCGGTGTCGCCTACTTCGATCTCTCCCTCCAGCACGCTTCGGGGCGCCTGTTGCGCACGATGCGCCGCTGGGGGGACGGCCCCCGGTTCCTCGAGCGGATCGGACGGATTCGCCGGCTCGAGCCAGGTGCTGTGTTCCGCTCGTCGTTCATACTCGGATATCCCGGCGAGACCGAGGAGGACCACGACGAGCTGCTGAGGTTCATCGAGGAGGCGAACCTCGACTGGGCGGGGTTCTTCACGTTCTCTCGCGAGGACGGGACGCTGGCCGCGGGTCTCGGCCAGCAGGTCCCGAGCTCGCTCGCACTCGAACGCCTCCGGGAGTGCTCGGAGCGGCAGGAGGCGATCACAGCTCGTGGACGCAGCCATTTGGTCGGGACGATGAGCGATGTGCTCGTCGATCGGCCCGGCCATGCGCGGTCTTACCGGGAAGCACCGGAGATCGACGGAATCGTGCGGGTGCCAAGCTCGCTCCCGGAGGGCTGGCTCGGCCCGGTCCGCTTCGTGGGCGCGGTCGGGCCCGACCTTGAGGCCGTGCCCGCGTTCGAGCTCGTTGGCGGGTCGGCGCCATGAGTCGCCCCGACACGATCTTCGGGCCATCGGCTCTGATGACACCGGCGAACGCGCTCACGCTCGCCAGGTTGCTTGCGTCGCCGTTAATGGTCGCGCTCGTCGTGGCCACCGGACCCTCTAGTTGGCTGCTCGTAGGTCTCTGGTTCATCTGCTCGTCGTCCGACGGCCTCGACGGCTTTGTCGCGAGGCGCTATGGCGCGACGCGCTCAGGCGCCTTCCTCGACCCGCTCGCCGACAAGTGCATCGTCCTCGGCGTGCTGGTGGCGCTGGCGGCAATTGGAGAGGTGAGCTGGCTGCCGGTGGTCCTGATCGCGGCCCGCGAGGTCTCCATGAGCGTCTTCCGCAGTTATGCGGCACGCCGCGGCGTGTCGGTGCCGGCCAGGACGACAGCGAAGGTGAAGACCTTGCTGCAGGACGTTGTGATCGGGCTCGCCTTCCTGCCGCCAGTGGGTTTGCATCACTCGAGGGTCGTCGGCTGGGTGCTCTGGCTGGTTGTCGCGGTCACGCTGTGGACCGGGTTCGAGTACCTGCGCGACTCACGCAAGCTCCTCGCGGGTGCTCAATCGCCGACGCATGGCAACGTCGGTCGTCACGTCGCCTAAGCGCGCGTTCCGGAGACAGCTCATGCGAGCCGAGGTCGTAGCAGTCGGAACGGAGCTTCTGCTTGGCCAGATCGTCGATACCAACTCCGCCTGGATCGGTGAGCGACTAGCCCTGTCGGGAATCGACTGCAATTTCCAGACCAGGGTCGGTGACAACATCGTGCGCATCGCCGCAGTGCTGCGGACCGCACTCGAGCGAAACGAGGCGGTGATCGTGTGTGGCGGCCTCGGGCCGACTCAGGACGATCTCACCCGGGAGGCGATAGCGCTGGTGATGAACGTCCCACTCCGCCGGGACGCCGCCGTCATGCAGACCATCAGGGACCGCTTCGTGCCTCGTGGGTCGAGCCGGACGATGCCGGCCAACAACGAGCAGCAAGCCGACGTGCCTGAAGGCGCCATTGTGATCCCCCAGACGTTGGGCACTGCTCCTGGTCTCGTCTGCCCTGTCGGGGACAAGGTGATGTACGCGCTCCCAGGTGTGCCCTACGAGTTGCACGACATGATGGAACGAGCTGTACTACCCGATCTGCGGAGGCGCTCGGGGCAGGCGGCTGTGATCCGTAGCCGGACGCTCAAGACCTGGGGCTACAGCGAGTCCGGGCTCGCCGAGCTTGTCGCAGGCCGCGTCGCGGCCCTCGAGGCCGGGGGACTGGGCGTGCCGACCATCGCCTTCCTGGCCAGCGGCATCGAAGGGATCAAGCTGCGCCTCACCGTGAAGGCTGCTGACGACGACACCGCAAACAAGGCGCTCGACGTTGAGGAAGCCGAGCTGCGCGCTCTTGTCGGTGAATCTGTTTTCGGCGTCGACGAGGAGACGATGGAAGGCGCCGTGGGCCTGCTGCTCCTCGAGCGCGACTGGAGCCTCGGTGTTGCCGAATCACTGACGGGCGGCCTCGTCGCGGCCCGGCTCGTGGGCGTGCCGGGCGCGAGCGAGTGGTTCCGAGGAGCAGTCGTGGCCTACGACGTCGGCGTCAAGCGATCGGTGCTCGGCGTGGCGGACGGGCCGGTCGTGTCGCGCCAGGCGGCGGCGGCCATGGCTGAAGGTGCGCGGCTGGTCTTAGGTTCCGACGTCGGCCTCGCGACGACCGGTGTCGCCGGCCCGGCCGAACAAGAAGGTCGCCCGGTCGGCACCGTTGTCGTCGGCCTCGCCGTCCCGGGGTCGGTCCCGGATGCCGTCGAGCTCCGCCTGCCCGGCGATCGGGAGCGTGTCCGGCAACTCGCGACAATCTCGGCCCTGAACGTCCTGCGGCGCCGGCTCTGTGCAACTGGCCGGGAACCTAGAAGCTAAAGGTCAGGTTTTGTCAGGCGTGTCTGGTAGTAGCGCCTCGCAGAGCGCGATCCGCACAAAGGTCCACCAACGAACATATGTTTGGAACTACAGTGATGTGATGACCTCGCAGCAGGGACCGGTGACGGGAGTGACATACCCATTTCGTAGGTTGCGGCCTACCGGCGTTACGCCGGTGAGCCGAGACGAGGCAACGGCACAGCAGAGAGGTCCGGTCTCGGAAGTGAACCGTCGACAAGCAGCGCGAGAGGAGAGAGACCCGACGATGGAGCGTGACAAGGCACTCGAGGCGGCACTCAGCCAGATCGAGAAGCAGTTCGGAAAGGGCTCAGTCATGCGCATGGGTGAGCACACCGGAATGGGGATCGAAGTGATCTCGACTGGCGCGATGGCCCTTGACCTCGCTCTCGGGATCGGTGGGCTCCCGAGAGGGCGGATAATTGAGGTGTTCGGACCGGAGTCCTCTGGCAAGTCGACCCTCGCGCTGCACGTAGTTGCGGAAGCACAGCGTAATGGGGGAATCTGCGCCTACATCGATGCGGAGCACGCGCTCGACCCCGTCTACGCAAAAGCCATCGGTGTCGACATCGACGAATTGCTGATCTCCCAGCCCGACACGGGCGAGCAAGCGCTCGAGATCGCCGACATGCTGATCCGCTCCGGGGCTATGGACGTAATCGTCGTCGACTCGGTGGCGGCGCTCACACCACGTGCCGAGCTCGAAGGTGACATGGGCGATACCCACGTCGGCCTGCAGGCTCGCCTCATGTCCCAGGCTCTCCGCAAGCTCACGGGCACGCTCAGCAAGTCATCGACGATCGCGCTGTTCATCAATCAGCTGCGAGAGAAGATCGGCGTGGTCTACGGATCGCCCGAAGTCACGCCCGGAGGGCGGGCGCTCAAGTTCTACGCCTCGGTCCGGCTCGATATTCGTCGTTTGGAGTCCATCAAGGACGGAGCCGAGATCGTCGGCAACCGCACGCGGGTCAAGGTCGTGAAGAACAAGTGCGCTCCGCCCTTCCGCATGGCCGAGTTCGACATCGTCTACGGCAAGGGCATCAGCCGAGAGGGCTCCGTGCTCGACGTAGCCGTCGACCTGGGGATCGCGAAGAAGTCCGGCGCCTGGTACACCTACGAGGGCGAGCAGCTCGGCCAGGGCCGTGAGAATGCCAAGCAATTCCTACGGGAGAGCCCCGAGCTCATGATCGAGCTCCACCAGCGGATCCGTAACCTGGTAGCCGAGAAGGCGGCTCTTGCGGTTGAGACGCCGATCGGAGCCGGAGGCTTGGCCGACGACGACGAGCCCATCTCCCTCGACTGAGCGTTACAACAGGCTTCTCAGCACCGAGGCGTGTGCTCGCTCCGGTGCTGGCTGCCAGCCCGTGCGTCGACTACGGACTGGGAGCTACAGGTCGTCAGACGGCTTGGTCCCGCTCTTGGAGTCGGCGAGGCCGAGTCGCTCAGCAGCGTCCCAGAGCTCGTCGCGCGCCGAGGGAGCGGCAGCCTCTTCGATGAGGAGGCGTGCCTGGTCGTGCTGGCTACGCCCGAAGACGTGTGCGCAGCCTTGATCGGTGACGACTACCGAATGCTGGAACGAGGTCGCGGGCATGTCCAGAAGAGGGACCACGGTGGAGGTCTTCGACTTCTCGTGCCACGACGGCAACCCGATCACGGCCTGGCCGCCGGCCGAGTGCAGCGCCCCGACGATGAAGTCTGTTTGGCCGCCGAAGCCAGAAAAGATGCGGCCGCCTACGTAGCTCGCGTTCGCCTGAGCGAACAGGTCGATCTGCACGGCCGCGTTGATGGAGATCATCATCGGGTTGATCGCGATCTTCCCGGGATCGTTGGTCGTCTCGGTCCGGAACATCCGTAGTCTCCGATTGCCGTCAGCCCACTTGTAGAGCTCCTCGGACCCGCCGATGAACGACGTGACGACCTGGTGCTCGTGATCAAGAGCACCCGAGCGCTCCAGGGCGAGAACGCCGTCGCTGATCATCTCCGACCAGATCCTGAGTCCGCGTCGGTGCACGAGCCGTCCCAAAGTTGCGTCGGGGATGGCACCTATCCCGAGCTGCAAGGTCGCACCGTCCGGTACGAGATGGGCTATGTACTCGCCGATCTGTTCTTTTCGCCCATCAGAGGAGTGCCCTTCGGTGGTGTCGAGCGGTTGGTCCACCTCGATGGCGACGTCGATCATGTCCATCGCGATCTCTCCCTCGCCGAATGTGTACGGCATCCGAGGGTTGATCTGAGCGACAACAAGGGCCCCGCGCGCACGTGCCACCTCGAGGGCTGCCGGCAAGACGTTGACCTCGATGCCGAGGGAGACCTTGCCGTCTCTCGGCGTCGAGGTGTGGATGAGGACGACGTCGGGCTGGCGGGAGATAGCGAACAGCCGCGGCACCAGCGAGAGTCGCATCGGTATGTAGTCGAGCGCGGAGGAATGCCGCATTCCGGCCCCGACGAACGGCGTCTCGTAACGCACTCCCGGCCGGGACGAGATGGGATGGCGGGAGCCCAACATGAACACCCGGTAGCTTTCGAGGTTCGCGTCGAGGATCTCGAGCGCCCTCTTGGGCGAGGCCCAGTTGCCTGTGACAACAATCCGCGGCGCTGTCTCGGACAGTGAACCGAGCCGGTTCCCGAGCTGTTGCTCTGAAATGAGGCGCATGCGGCCGACCCTAGCAGTGGAGGGCGGCGAACGTTTAGTTGGGGATTGTGGTGTGCTTGAACTCGTTCAACTCGACGTGATGCTCGAGAAGGTCGAGGACTCGCTCGATCGTCGCGGTCGCCAAGCCCGCATCTTTGCCCGGCCTTGTCATGATCCGGACGAAGGCCGCCCGTCCGTCGGCCACGAACGTCGGCACTCCGAAAACGGCGTTGTCGGCGACCGCCGCTTCGTGCGACTTGCGGTACTCGTCGAGTGGCCACCCGCTCTTGATCTGGTCGAAGACCTCACCGGGATCGACGCCCTCGCGCCCCAGCACCGAGTCGAGCGCCGCCCGGTCGCGCAGGTCGCCGCCATGGTCGTGTCGCAAGGCGAACAGCGCCAGGTGCGTGCGGAGGAACCTCTCGGGGAAGCGGTCGCGCACGACGATCCCGACCTGGCCGGCGAGCAGGTCCGCTTCGCGCGCCGGGTCCTCCCACGCCCGCGTGTCGCCCTCCTCGACGTGTGCCTGGTTGAGTGAGAACGGTACGAAGCTGGCCTCGAACGGGGCGCCGGCCTCGAGGGCGACAACGAGGTGCTCGTGGGCGTTGCGGGCAAAGGGGCAACGATAGTCCCAGTTGATGGAGAAGGGGGTTGTGGTCATGAAGGCGAGAACCCCGGACGTCGCTCGGGGATTCCCGGTGAGACGATCCTCCAGGGGGCACGATGGCGGCACAGCTACCATGCCTGCGGTGCCACAGGTTCACCCGGTGCGTCCAGCCGATGTGCCGGCTGCCGCCGCGTCGCTCGTGCGTGCCTTTCACGACGATCCCATGCTGGCTTACATGTTCCCCGAGCCGCGGACCCGGGAACGAGCCTTGCTCCGCTTCTTCAAGCTCCAGCTCCGCCAGACGTACATGAAGAGAGGACTGGCCTACACGACCGAGGAGTGCCGGTCGACCGCGCTGTGGATGCCCCCTCGTGCCGGTCCGCCCCAGATGCGCGACGCGATTGCCCAGCTTCCGATGCTCTTGATCCTGGGGCGGCGGGCGGGAGCGGCACTCCGCCTCGTCCAGCTCGTCGAGTCCCGTCACCCGAAGACGCCCCATTACTACCTAGGCGGGCTTGGCACCGATCCGCAGTGGCAAGGAAGGGGCCTCGGCTCTGCCGTGATGGCTCCCGTGCTCGACATCTGCGACCGCGAGGGTCTTGCTGCCTATCTCGAGTCCTCGAAGGAGAGCAACGTCGCTTTCTACCGGCACCGCGGGTTCGAGGTCACCGGCGAGGTGAGCGTGCCGGACGGCTCCGTGCGGCTATGGCTCATGTGGCGAGAGCCTCTCAGGCCGCCGTCATAGCAGGACGACGCCTGATCGCCGGGTGTCGGCGCGCGGGCGCGGAGAATCGGGGGACACCGGGGTCAGCCCCTCGGGGATCCTGGAGGGATCGAAGACGATCTCGGTCAGCAGATCGAGTACGGCTCGTGCCGGTGCCGAGGGTAGTCCCGTCGCCCGCTGGACGACCCCGACGAGCCGCCGGGGGATCTCGGTGAGCTTCACAAGGGCAAAGTTGTCACGTAGGTAGCCGGGCACAGCAGTCGCCGGCAGGATGGACGGTCCCCAGCCCTCGAAGGTGAGCGAGGCGATGAGGCGAGTCCCGTCGATCTCGGCCCGCGCCAGGAGCGTGGTGCCGGTGGAACTGAGGGCGGCGTCGAGGTCGGCGCGAAACGCCGTCCCGGCGACGGGCAGCAACAGGGGCATCCCCTTCAGCGCGCGGAGGCTGACCTCGCGCGAACTTGCGAGCGGGTGGTCGACGGGTACGACCAGGACGAGATCCTCCTCGAAAAGGGGGGTCAGCGCGAGGTCGCTTCCCGTCGCAGGAAGGTTGAGCACGGCGAGGTCGACCTCTCCCGTTGCGAGCTGGACATCGAGCTTGGTGCTTGTCAATTCGACGAATACCAGGTGAAGGTGGGGGTATCGCTGGGGGACCGTGCGTAGCAACTGCGGAACGAGCCACCGGGCGGTCGTGCCGATGATCCCGATCCGTACGGTTCCGGCGACTTCGCGGGTGAGGGCGAGCACGTCAGAGAGCAGCGCGTCGAGCTCGACTTGAACTCGCCTCGAGCGGGCAACGACGAGTGCGCCGGCCTCGGTCAACTGGCCTGTGGAACGATCGACCAGCTCGCAGCCGAGCTCCCGCTCGAGCTTTTTCACGTGCGCAGAGATGTTCGACTGGACGGTTTGGAGCGCGTCGGCAGCCGCAGAGAACGAACCATGATCGGCGATCCCGACGACTGCGCTCAGCTGGCGTAGCTCCATCTCAATCTACGATATCAGCTATCGGTAAGAACTGTTTGACCGATGCTGTGAAATCGTGCACTATGTATCTAGACCTCAGTGGCGGAATCCCCCCTCCAGCGACTGAAGAGTCTTGAGAAGGGGCCGGTATCCCCCCCACCGGCCCTTTCTCCGCGTCTGGAGGCAAGTTTGCTCGGCGCACGTCAGCGGCTAGGGGCCTCGGCCCGGGTACACGGCGAGGCGGGGACGGTCCCTTCGCCTGAGGCCGATGCGCGCGCCTGCGCGCAGCGAGCAATCTCGGCTGCCAAGAGCGCACGGGACTCGCCGTAGATCCATAGTTGTCCGATTGTACGAACAAATGTAGACTCCCGTTCGTGACCATCGTCGAGCTGTCACTAGTGCTTTTCGGGGTCTCGATCCTGGCTGGCGTGCTGGGCTCTCTTCTGGGCCTCGGCGGCGGCTTCGTGGTCGTGCCCGTGCTCACTCTGGTCTTTCACCTCGACATCCGGCTTGCGATAGGGACTTCGATCGTGGCGGTGGCGGCCACCTCTTCGGCGGGGGCCGCGAGGAACGTGACCGAGAGCATCACCAATCTGCGGGTCGCCACGTTTCTCGCGCTTGCGACGACACTCGGGGCCGTGACGGGCGCACTCCTGGCCGGTGTGTTCGATGCCCGTTTCCTGTTCGCGCTGTTCGGGATCGTTCTCGCAGTCTCCGGGGTGCAGATGGTCCGCAAGCGTCGGATTCCGGTGGCGAGAGACCCGATCCCTGCGATGGCGACGATCGGCGTGGCCGTCGCCTTCACGGAAGGAGTCGATCGCGGCGGCGCGCTGGCCGACCGACTTGCGCTTCATTCGGCCTACTTCGACGAGGCGGAAGGCTTGGAAGTGCCCTACGTCGTGGTCAACACCGGGCTCGGCCTCGGGCTCATGTACCTTGCGGGGACCCTGAGCGGCTTGCTCGGCATCGGCTCGGGCGTGCTGAAGGTGCCTGCGATGGACTTGGCGATGCACATCCCGATGAAAGTCTCGACCGCTACGAGCAACCTGTTGATCGGGCTGACTGCGGCAGCGAGCGCGGTGGTGTATTTCGCTCGGGGTGACATCGATCCGCTCATCGCCGGCCCGGTCGCGATCGGCGTCCTCTTGGGAGCGACGCAGGGATCCAAGTGGCTCGCGGGCATGCGCTCCGATCGTCTCCGGGTGCTCTTTGTGAGCGTCCTCGGTGTGGTCGCCGTCCAGATGATCTGGAAGGGGATTGGTTGATGGCTCCACTGGCTCGTGGGTATGGTGCCCTGACGCCGCCCTCACCGCGTGGCGTGCGCGCTGCGGTGGGGAGGGTGTTGCATGCGGGCGTGCTCGTGAGCGCGGCGATCCTCCTGACGGGATACCTCGTCGGCCTCGTCGGTGATCCGGCAGCGTTCGACTCGCACGCTGTCGAACAGGCCCACCTCAGAGCAAGTGCGAGCTTCCCGCATTCGTTCGTCGCTGTGTGGGACGGGATCGGGCGCGGCAGTGGTGAGGCGATAATCGTCGCCGGGGTTCTGGTGCTCATCCTGACTCCCGTCGCAGGGCTCGTCACCAGTGCCGTCGCGTTCGCGCGACGGCGTGATTGGTTGTTCACGGCGATCTCGGCAAGTGTGCTCTCGGTTATCTTGGGGTCGTTCCTGATCGGGTGGTTGTCGGCATGACGGCGACCCGGCAGCCAAGTTTCGACCGATCCGGAGGCCCGGGCTCTGTGATGTCTCTCGACATGAGCAGCCCGATGCCGCTCTGGGCACAACTTGTCGCTGAGCTCCGACGCCGTCTTGGCGCAGGCGACTTCGACGAGCGGTTCCCGACAGAGGCCGAGCTCGTCGTCGCCTTCGGCGTGAGCCGGGCGACGGTCCGAGAAGCCATCCGCCGCCTCCGTGGCGACGGGTTGCTCGACGCGCGCCGCGGCAGCGGGACCTTCGTCGTGCGCCGCCAGCTCGATGCCCCGATCCTTGGGACCTCGGGGCTTGCGCAGGCGATCACGGCCGCGGGGCTCGTCGAGGCGAGCAGGGTGCTGCGTATCGAGGAAGGACAAGCGGGCGAGACGGCAGCTCGGGCGCTCGGGACCGGCACTCACGAGGTGGTCCAGTGGGTCGAACGCGTCCGCTACGCGGACGGCGAGCCGCTCGCGCTGGACCGGTCGGCACTGGCGATCAGTGTCGCCCAACGGAGGGCGTTCGTGGGCGGCGATCTCACACAGGGGTCGCTCTACGGCCTGCTCGAGACGCTCTGCGGTGTGCGGATAACCGGAGGGAGCGAGTGGCTTCGCGCTGTCACCTGCGACCAGGCCGAGCGCAGGCTGCTGCGGCCCGGCCGTGGCGAAGGCGTCTTCGAGGTGGAGCGCATCGCCTACGCCGGCGATAGGCCGGTCGAGTGGCGTCGGAGCCTGGTCCGTGGCAGGGGCTACGTGATCGGCGCGACCTGGGGCACTGTGCCACCGTCGCCGCGCCGCTGACTCAGCTGGCCCGGCCGCGAAGGTCCTAGCTCAGGGCCCCGGCCACCCCGTGGCCGCGGAGGCGGGATCGCCCGCGGCCCATCCCGAGGGAACCGCGGACTCGGTCGTGTATGTGCTGGCCGTGCAGTTGACCGCGGTCGTCGGCCCGAACCAGAAGTCATAGGTGCCGGGCGTGGTCTCTCCGAGCACTGCGAATGCGGCGCCCGGAGAGAGGATGAATGTCCCGAGGCAGTGCCGGTCGACCGGGTTGAAAGCGGTGTAAACAGACACACCGGCTGCGCTGGCGACGCTGACCACGCTTGGTGAGGTCGGTGGCCCGGTGGTTGTCAAGCCGCCCGTGCCGGAGAGGCCGGCTTGGGCAGCGCCACCAGCCACGGCGGACTGGAGGTTCGTCTCCAGGACGACATCGGTGTCGGGCAGCACCGAGAGGGGGGCGAGCACCGCGTTGCCGAGCGCCGTGCTCGCCCCGCAACCGGACAGCGCGGCCGCGAGTGCGAAAAGTGCCAGGCCTGCGAGGCTCGCGCGCGCCGGAACTCTGCGCAGCCCGGGCCGGCGACCAGGCAGCAGGGGATCAGTCATCCCGGCTCCATGGTTGGCGCTTGCGGTGTTCGCGGGTCGCGCGCTGATCTTTGCGCGCTGAGTCCGGCAGCGCCCATTCGCGGCGCCATGCCGAGGCCTCCGGACCCCGAAACGGCGGAGTCGTCCCGGCCGCGGCACGGCGGCGCGCGGACCACCAGTCCGACTCGGCCTCGTCGGCGAGGGCGGCAACGGCCTGCTCTATGCGAGCTGCGAACTTGCGCGCGTCCTCATGCTCGCGAGCGATGAGCGCATCGCCGAGCCGGATCTCGGTAGCACCCGGGCGAAAGCGCGAACTGCTCTTTGCGAGCACGGCCCTGGTGCCCCGGATGTGCACCGGGATCACCGGGACGCCGCAGCGCTTGGCGAGGTAGGAAGCACCCCCCTTGAACTCCCGGCCCCAACCATCGGCGGTGCGTCCCCCTTCGGGAAAGATGATGAGGCTCCAGCCGTCGTTGACGAGGCCAGCGGCGAGATCCGCGGAACGGCGATTGACCTTGGAGCGCTCCATCGGGATCGCCCCAAGGCCGAAGGACCAGAAAGCAGCCTTCCAATGACGGTCGAAGAAGTAGTCAGCCGCCGCCGCGACGATCGTGTGGTGGCGTAGCGCCACCGGCAAGCTCGAGAGCAGCAGGCCGGTGTCGAGGTGGCTCGCGTGGTTTGCCGCGAGGATCATCGGGCCCTGTACCGGATCGAGATGTTCGAGCCCGATCACGCGAGGTGACAGCACCACACGCGCGATCGGCCGAGTGATGTCGTCCAGCACCACGGCCCGCGCGAGCCGGACGGGATAGCGGCGAGCCCAGGAGGTGTCGTAGTCGACGCCGAGCTTGTGCTTTGGCAAGGGCGCGAGCAGGCCACCGGGCCTCGTCGGCTTCTCGGCCAGAAAACGTAGTCCCTCCCGCCCGAGAGCCGCAGCCCCGCGGACGCGCCGTGTCACGTGACCTCCGCCATCAGCAAAGGGGGCACGCGGAGGTGCGTGATGGTCGGGTCCCTGCCGACGACGTCCTCGGCAAGCTCGAGGGCATCCTCGAGCGTCGAGGCGGGGGAGAAGCCCAGCCGGCGAACGGCCGCCCGGTCACCTCCGACGACGATCACGCGACCGAGGTGCGCAAGCGCGTGGGCGCACCAGTACCACATGTAGAGGGGGTGGACGCCGTGGTAGGCGTAGCTCGTCCGGTAGAGGTGTACGTACCAGGGATCGGTGGCAAAGGACTCTTCGTATTTGGCCTCGATCTCGAACATGTCGGTGGTCTCGGCCAGGACCTGCTCGAAGAAGTCGATGTAGCTGGGATGATGAACGGGGTTGAACTCCCATGGCGTCGGGTGCGAGATGATCACCACGCCGCCTTCACGCACCAGGGGCTTGCCGCGATAGAGGTTGAAGAAGTAGCCGAGCCCCAAGCAGGCGACGAGGATCGGGTTCATGGTCGAGTTGACGTTGTAAGGGCCGATGTAAGGCAGTCCCATCGTGAGCACGTCGGTCTGCCCCGAGACCTCGACGAGCTGCTGGCGGAAGAGGTTGGCGAGCGTGGCCTCGTGCACGGCCTCGACGGCGCCCGCCTGGACCGAGGTGAGGTCGTGCGGCGCGTAAACCGAGTGGAAGATCTTGCGGCTCAGCCCACCCGGGGTCCGTCCGAGAGCGCTGGAGGTTGCCAGGAAGCTGGCTCGGTCCTTGAGCGACCACTCCCACTCGCGCTTTTGCAGGAAGCCGAGCTCTTTGGGGAAGGTGTCGGTGTTGAGCGTCGTCTCGATCTGGAACAGCTTCACACCTGATTCGGCGATGAACCTCCCCATGCGCCAGTTCGAGCTGTGCAGCTCGGAATGGCGAATGTCCATGAACGAGCGGCTGTTCAGCATCGTGCGCACGTTGTGGTGGTGCTTGATGCTCTTGTAGGAGGCGAGACCCGTTGCGACCGACTTGTGCCCCCCGTCCATGGCGGAGAGGTTGATGTTCACGTAGATCAGCAGGTCGCTCTCGGCCGCCCGGCGGTTGATCTCGACGTCCTCACCGTGGTCGGTGACCCCGAGGTCGACGAGGTTCGACCGATCCTCGGCGTCGTGCTGCATCAACAGGCCGTGGGGGGCGAAGGCCTCGAAAACGCGGTCGCCGAGAGCGTGGCGGAGCTCCGGATCGGTCATCCGGCGGTGCAGAGCGAGCGCTGCGATCAGCACGACATCGTCGACGCCCGCGTCCGCCGCCAGGTCGAGGACCGCTTCGATAACCCGCTGGCGCACGTCGGGGGCGCGCATGGGAGGAAGCGGGAGCGAGATGTCGTCGAACGCGATCGTCAGCCGCATGCCCGGAAAGAGCAGAGCTTGCAGCGGCTTGGAGTCACCGAGGGGGTTGTCGAGGGCATGTCGGATGGCTTGGTCGGGATCGGCGAGAGGGGGGAGGGGCTCGGGCCCGTAGACGACCCGGGTCCCGACGGGAAGCCGTTCGAGCCGGAAGCCTTCACCATGCCAAATCAACGTCGCCGGAGTCGATCGGTCGACCTCGAGGACGAAGCCGGGCCTAGGGCTCACTTTGCCTCCTTGGTTGTGCTGGCCGCATTCGGCCTTCCGGCACTTGTGCTTGGCGTGCCCGGGCCGGACCCCCCCTTACGCATGTCGAACACGATCTTCACTGCGCCGCGACACCCAGCCGCGGCGGCATGCGCGACGGCCTCTTCGTAGCGCTCGAGCGGGTAGCGCGCCGATACGAGGCGCTCGAGGCGCGCCTCGCGCACGAGCTCCAAGGCGAGCTGGAAGGTCGACCGTGGCCCTTCGGGTCGGTCCTCACTCCCATAAGCGTAGGCGCCGCGCAGCTCGATCTCGCGCTGCCACAGTGGAGCGAGGTCCAACCTCACGACGCCCGGCATTCCGACGAGCACGATCCGGCCGCCGGGGCGCACGACCTCGAGGCACTGCTCCAAGGAGCCCGAGCTCCCCACGCAGTCCACGACGAGGTCGACCCCACCGGTGAGCCGCTCGATGACCCCATTGTCCGATTCGAGAGCGAGCGAGCCCGAGAGCCGTCGGGCTGCTCGCTTGTGCTCGCCTGGCTTGACGACCTGGTCGGCGCCGAGGTCGCGCGCGAGCTTGCGTTGATTGGGATGCTTGGCCACCGCGACGAGGGCACCCGGGAGGCAAAGTGCCCTCAAGGCCGCGATCACGCAGAGCCCGAGGGTCCCGGCGCCCAGCACGACGACCCGCTCCCCGCCGGTGATGTCGGAGGCAAGGGCCGCGTGGACCGCGCAGGCGGCGGGTTCGACCATGACGGCCGCTTCGTCTGAGAAGTCATCGGGGACCGCGTGGAGCTGGCTTTCGTGCGCGACCAGCCCCGTCGACCAGCCACCGCCAGTGTCACGGCAATAGCCGGTCTGGAGACCGGGACGCAGGTGACCAAACGCGATCCGCTCGCACGAGCCCTTTCGACCGGCGGCGCAGCCGGCGCACGGAGGGTCGATGCCGCGAGCCTCGCAGCCGAGCACGGGCTCGATCACCGCCCGGCGACCGTCCAGCGTGCCACCCTCGACATCGCCGACGACTTCGTGACCGGGAATGAAAGGAAAGCTGACGATGTGCTCGAAATAGCGGGAGCTGCGACCATCCAAGGTCGCAAGATCGGAGCCGCAGATACCGGCGAGCCGGGGTCGGACCCGCACCCAGCCGGGACCGGGAATCTCGACAGGGTCGAGCTCGACAAGCGCGAGTGGGCCGACGCGGACTCCCTTGCCGGATCCGGCAACCGCCGACGCGACGCGCGCCGCCGCGAAGCGTGGCACGTTCCGTTCGAACTTCAGGGCCTTCATCGGGGCTCTCCGGTCGGAAAGGTCGTGAGCCAGTTGGCCGGTCTCGTCTGCAGGCCCGGGCGGCGGGTCGCGATTGCGAGTGTCCGCCTCGGCCCTCCAGCGGCTCGCTCCCAGTGCTCGATGAACCAGCCCCGGCGACGGGCGATCGCCGCGAGCTTGGCTTCGGGGTTGATCGCCACCGGGAAGCCGGCCGCTTCGAGCATCGGGAGATCGCTTGTCGAGTCCGCGTACGCCACGGTGTCGGCCAGGCTGAGGCCTTGGGCGCGCGCGAACTCATCGAGCAGCATGGCCCGGGCCTCACCGGTCGGAGGAGCTTGGGTGAGCTCACCGGTGAACTTGCCGTCGCGCTCGGCCATGCGCGCACAGACGATCTCGTCGAACAGCGGTCGGAGGGGCTCGACGACGAAGTCCAGAGCGCCCGTGATCAAAAGAGTGCGGTGACCGAGGGCCCGGTGGCGGCGTACGCGGGCGATCGCCTCCGGGAAGGCCCGGAGGCCGAGCAGATCGCTGAACAGCTCGTAGCTGTCGAGACGGAGCTGATCGACGGGGGCGTCCTCGTAGCGGCGGTAGAAGGCCCGCAGGAAGTCGCTCCGGTCGCGGCGGTCGAGCCTGAGCAGCCTCGGTCCCTCTGCCAGCAGGCCCGCGACAACCCGGGCGCGCTCCACTCGCTCGAGGTGTCTGGTCGCCAGCCATGCGTAGCTCTCGACGACATTGGAGGCGATGAGTGTGTTCTCGAGGTCGAACGCTGCGCACCGAGGCTGGTCGGACAAGATCGCCTTCAACGAACGCTGTTCGCGGCTTGCCATCGTCCGCTTGCCGGCTGCGGTGGTTCGGACCCTGGCGTGCTCGACGACCGAGGGCAGATGGACGTCCTCGATGTACACGGGCCAGTCGATCACTGCCGGGTCGAAGCAGAACGCGGCCTGGTCACCCGGGTCGAGACTCTCGAAGAGCTGCACGGTCCTGTCCATGCGAAAGCGCGCCTCGGTCTCGCTGTAGGCACCGTACAGCTCGACATAGCCGAGGGCTCTTTCGGCCTCGGACCGTCGCTCCTCGAGACGCGCGGCCCCTTCTGCTCGCTCACCTCGCAAGGGGAGCGAGTTGACGAGGCGCTCGGCCGCACCTAGGGCTCGAGTCGCGCGGCGCAGCTGGCCCTGGACGCGACCGCGGCCGGGGAAGGACCACTTCGGGACGACGATTGGTTGGCCACGGTTGTCGTAGAGGGGTCGTTCGGTGAACCAGCGCTCGACGAGGTCGACCAACTGGCCGTAGTGCAGTGGGTTCCGTGCGCCTGAGGCGACCTGATAGACCGTCGGCCCGGACTGGTCCGGGCCCTTGGCTGCCACCGCGATCAGAGCCGCGACGACGAGATCGACGGGGATGACGTCCACGATGCCTTCGGGGACTCCTGGGAACTGCTTGAGCAGGCCCTTTGCGTAGGAGATGATGACAGGTTCCGCCATCCGGAAACCCCGGATCCATCCGGGACGCGGTTGGGAGAGCGCGGACTCGACGATCGAGGGTCGGACGAAGGTCACCGGCAGGTCGCCCCGGATGTCGAGCAGTGCATTCTCGCCGAGCGACTTCGTGAAGGCGTAGGCATCGGGCCAGCCGAGGGCTCGGGAACGGCCGCGGCCGAGTGCCACCATCCGGTCACGGACCCAGTCGGCCCGCAGGTGCTCGGTCTTCTCGGCCAACAGAGCGGTGCCGGCCGCCCCGAGCTCGGACCGCGCCGAGCGGTGAAACGCTGTCAGGCGTTCCGGGCTCCGGCTGGCCGCGTCCTCGTCTGCACGAGCTCGCCGGGCAGCTCGCACCTCGGCCCGCCAGTCGATCTTGGAGACGAACTTGGAGGAGGTGATGAGCTCTTCGGCGGCGTCACCCTTGTGGCCGCTGTTCACGTACGCCGTGGAGACCGCTATGAGATGGGGCAGGCTCTCCGCTTCGCCTTTCCTTGTGGCCCGTTCACTGGCGAGCTCGTTCAACGTGTCGGCGACGCGTGTGGGGCCGAGCAGGTTCACCTCGACCGCGCCGTCCAGGGGCGCGTCGAAGGTCACAGACGCCGCAGCGTGGATGACGATGTCACAAGAGCCGAGCAACGCTCGCCCGGCCTCGTCGAGTGCTAGCCCGTCTTTTGCCACGTCGCCGGCGATCGTGTGGAGACGGCCGGCGATCACATCGTCAAAACGCTCGCCGAGCTCGCCGCGGAGTCGGTCGAAGCAGTCGTTGCGCAGGACCTCTCGCCGAGTGCGTTCGGCGGGTCCTTGGTGCTGGCCGGGCCGGACGACCACGACTACCTCGCATTCGGGCACGCTGCGAAGCAACCGCTCGACGAGCGCTGTTCCGAGGAAGCCCGTCGCCCCGGTAACGGCGATTCGCCGGCCGGCGAGCTCGTCGGGGATCACAGGTGTGTTTCTAGCACCCGGCTGTCGAAGAGCGGGCACTTCAGCTGCGGAAACGGGCGGGAGGGCGGCCGACGCGGACCGGGCCGCCTGTTGGCGGCACGCTCGCGGTCTTGGCAGCGGTCAGTGCTTCGGGGTCTCGGCGCGAGCGGGTGCGGGCTTTTTGGGCGCGGGTCGGCGCGGCGCCTTTGGCGGCGTGTAACGCTTGTTGGGCTTTGGCGCGGCCCGGCTCGCGACCACCTTGTCGCTCTTGTGAGACCTCCTCTGCCTAGGTTGCGCGGCAGGCTTGCGTGCGGCGCCTTGGCCTTGACCTCTGGCGAACTTGAGCCCCTTCACGATGAGCCACATCCCGAGGCCGACGTACGCGATGCCGAGGATGAAGAGGGCCTTGATCTGCAACAGCCAGGCGCCTACGAGCAGCGACGCGAAGCCGAAGAGGGCTCTGCGCCTAAGTAAGGTCCCGATCAGAAGGAAGAGGAACAGGACGATCCCCTCGATCAGGAACACGTGCACTGCGCTGAGGGTCTTGAGGTCGCTCGTCGACCGGTTGTGGTTGTGCGTCAGGTAGGGAACGACGACGACCAGGGTCAAGACGAGCTCGAAGATCGTCGCCATGATCGCGACGCGACGCTCGGTCGGGTCGAGGTAATTCACGGCCGCCCTGGTCTCGTCCGAACTCGTCCTGGTGGACAGGCCACGTCGTGCAGAGTCCGTCCCCGCGAGCGACCTCCTACCCGACGTGCCGGGTCGGAGGAACCGCTGGCCGCCGAAGTTGCGTCGGACCCTTTCGCTCCAGCCATTGGTGCCACCGACGCCGGCTTCGATCTCCTCGGGCGTTGGCTCGTCGGGCTCGGGTTCGTCCTCGTCCGCCATGGTGTCCAGGGTAGCTGTCGCGTTCGACGGCGGCTCGGGCGCACTTTCGCGAGCCGCGCGGGGAGAGCGAATACGCCCCGCCCTGTTTCTTGGGCGTCTCGGATGGGTACGATGTTGGCGAGGCGCGTGCGTGGTGGCGGTGAGTCGCTCACAACCCCGCACGTGCAGCATTGGCTAGTAGGGCGCTTGGCTCAGGTGGTTAGAGCGCAGCCTTCACACGGCTGAGGTCGCAGGTTCAAGTCCTGCAGCGCCCAC